>OBEQ010047679.1_pt1 | contig 50165 bp, 58 predicted proteins | sample 1670901 | NCBI WGS metagenome assembly OBEQ01 (sample SAMEA104232315, study PRJEB22302) | groundwater metagenome | biome: forest; feature: aquifer; material: groundwater | place: USA | collected 2011-08-07 | depth 5.4 m
CAAGTTTGTTTTGCATAAGATTTTCCAGGGCATTTTGCACTTCTTTTTCGGACCGTGCATCCAAAGAACTTGTGGCTTCATCAAGAATAAGTATTGGTGCATTTTTCAAAATAGCCCGTGCAATTTGAATCCGTTGTTTTTGTCCACCGGACAGCCTGACTCCTCGTTCACCGACTTCGGAATCCAGACCTTTTGGTAATTTCTTCACAAAATCGTATGCATTTGCAAGTTGTAATGCCCGTATTAAATCTTCCTCTGTTGCGCTATTCCCATACCCAACGTTTTCTCGAATGGTTGAGGAAAACAGTTCGTTTTCCTGAAAAACGAGTGCAATATTATTTCGTACAAATCGATGCGAAAGTGTGTTATATGATGTATCTTTGAGATAAATTTTACCATCGGTCGGTTCATAAAACTTAAGAATGAGATTAACAATTGTTGATTTACCTGCACCGCTATGCCCAACAAGGGCTATTTTTTCTTGCTTTTTTATGCTAAACGAGACATCTTGTAAGACAGTTTCTGATTTTTCGTAGCGGAATGTCACGTTGCTAAACGTGATGCTTGGGTCTTTCACTTTTATCATCTTTGCATCAGCACTAAAATTTTCCACCGATGGAAGATCCAAAATCTCAAAAAATTCTTTTGAGCCGTTTTCGGCAGTTTGAATTTGGGTTAAGATAAAAGACATGGCAAAAAGCGGTCGTCTGGCCTGGTTTACTAACTGGAGAATAAGTACCATTTCTCCAATAGTCAATATGCCTTGAAACGTGTCATAGAAAACAACCACGTTAACCAGCATCAGAATAATGTTAAGGGTTAATCCTCTGGAGAAATCATAGATATGAAACGTTTGGCTTTGTCCTGCATAAATCTCGTTTATTTTATTCAGCGTTTTTTCAACAAGAGAAAATTCATTTTTTTCGTTGTTAAAACTTTTTACCAGACTAATATTGGCCACAACTTCTTGGATTCTGCCACGAGAAATGTCTTCAAGCCTGTTTTTCTTGACTTCCTCTTTGCCCCACCGTACAGATGAATAATAACTCAGCGTCAGATACAAAGGAAAAAGAAGAAGGGTAAACAGGGCAATGGGAATGCTATAGATTGCCAGGACTGCAATGGTAAATATGCTCTGTAAAAATGTTGGAAGAATAAAATTCGTCAGACCATTCAGAAAAGCCTGGATAGTCATAATGCCGCGATTGAGTTGGTTGACAATTTTTCCTGATATTTCCGAATCAAAATAGCTTTGGGGAAGCGTGAGCACTTTTCCATAAAATTTTTCTGTTAAAAATTTCCGTATTTTTCCGGCAAAGTGATCGCCAATTCTATTACTTATGGAAGTCAAAACAAGATTAATAAGATTAATGCCAAAAGCGAAAGCAATAAGCAGTGTTAGTGTATGAAGACTGCCTCCTTTGTGTTGCAATTGCGCAACAATATTATCAACAATAAATTTAGAAAAAAGAGGTGTGGCCAGTTCAAGCAGCGATGTAATAAGAATAAGAACAGCAAGTATACCTACCAAATGATAGAGGGGTTTGGAAATTTTGATAATTTTAAAAATATTTTTCATACAATGTGTAAAGGGAGAATTTAATATTCTTCAAGTGTTGATGTGTCGCCTATCGGTAAGCCGAGTTCTTTGGCTTTTAAGATTCTTCGCATGATTTTACCACTTCTGGTCTTTGGCAATTTATCAATAAACTCAATTTCTCGCGGATAGGCGTGACCTGCCAAATGTTGCTTAACGTGCAGCTGCAATTTTTTCTTAAGTGTCTCAGAGGGAGTAACACCTTTTTTAAGGACCACGAATGCTTTTATAATTTCGCCCCGAAGTGCATCTGGTTTGCCAATAACGCCTGTTTCAACAACGCCAGGATAAGAAACCAACGCTGATTCAACCTCAAAAGGTCCCACCCGTTCACCCGAGGTTTTAATTACATCGTCGGCCCGGCCAATAAACCAAAAGTAACCGTCTTTGTCCTTCCATGCCTTGTCCCCTGAAATGTACCAGCCGTTTGCAAAGTACGATCGATATTTCTTGGGTCTTCGCCAAATCTCCTTCATCAGAGACGGGAAGTTTGGTTTAAGGACCAGATTGCCTTCTTTGCCAACTGCGACTTCTTTTCCTTTGTCATCAACAATTGCAGCAGTAATGCCAGGAAGTGGTTTGCCCATAGATCCTGGTTTAATATCCAAAGAAGGAATATTGGCAATGCAGATGGCGCCTAATTCTGTCTGGAACCAATTGTCATGGAAGGGGAGTCCAAAGGCTTTTTGACCCCAAAACAACGCCTGTGGATTGAGTGGTTCACCAACACTGGCAAGAAAGCGTAGATGCGAAAGATTGTAGCCTTTTACTTTTTCGCTGCCTTCGGCCATGAGCATGCGTATGGCAGTAGGAGCTGTATACCAAACACTTACTTTGTAATCTTGTAAAATTGCATACCATTTATCTGCACTGAATCTTCCATCAAAAACAACGGTTGCTGCGCCATTGGCCCAGCTTCCTAAAATTTCGTAGGTAATCCCGGTAATCCAGCCAGGGTCTGCTGTACACCAGTAGACATCATCTTCCTTTAAATCCAAAACCCAAATGCTCGTTATATACTGTTGCACAATGACAAAATGTTTGTGCACAACGCCCTTGGGTTTGCCTGTTGTTCCTGATGTATACAGCATAAATGCACTGTCATCTTTATTCATTGCCCGAGGATGAAATACATTGCTCGCAGTTTGTAATTCCTTATGAAAATAAGAAATGTGTTGTCCTTTTGGAAGTGCATGCACGTCCGCGTTGCGTTCAACAACGATAATTTCTTTTACATGTGGTAATCTTTTCCATATTTTTTGCAAGCGAGGAAATAACGTCGCATTGGTAATAATTACTTTTGCTTGGCTATTTTCCAGCCGATCAAACAATGCTTCTTCTTGGAAAGCAGAAAACAAGGCTCCTGCTATTGCTCCTATTTTGAGAATACCCAAAAATGCAATGTAGAGTTCGGGAATACGGGGCAGAAAAATAAAGACGCGTTCACCCTTTTTTACTCCGTGATTTTTGAGGACGTTTGCACATTGATTTGATAATTCCGAAATCTGTGCAAACGTGTATTGTTCTTTTTGTCCAAGGTCGCTTTCATAATACAGAGCAACTTTATTTTTTCGAAAATTTTGGGCGTTAACATCAACGGCAATATAGGCTGCATTAAACTTATGGTGTGCAAAAGTTGCAAGCTGCTTTTCCGCATCACTCCAGGAAAAATGCTTATACGTTTTTTCGTAATCAGGCAAATTTGCACTTTCCCGTTGTTGCCTTGTTTTCTTAATTATTTTTTGGTTTTGAACCATATGAAAGAATGTGTAGTATTTTATCGAATTTCCTTGGATAGGATTTTCCCATTTGGATCGATTTGGTAAACGTACAGTTGGCCTGTTGGAATCTCAAGATTTGGGATTTGTTCATCCGAAATATTCTCCAGGTATTTTATGAGGGCGCGGAGGCTGTTGCCGTGGGCTGAGATCAAAATATTTTTTTCTGATTTTAATTCTGGGAAAATCGTTGATTGGTAATATGGCACAACACGATTATAAACTTGCTTGAGTGACTCGCCGTTTGGAATTTGGTGATCCCAGCTGCGCCTGATTTTAAGAAATTCTTCTTCTCCAACTTCTTTTTGTATCTCCCATTTGTTTTTCCCTGTGTAGATGCCGTAGTCACGTTCGTTCAGTGCTTTATCTTCGGTTATTTGCATACTCTGTTTGCCAAGAACATCAAGGATAATCGTGCATGTTTCTTTTGCCCGTGAGAGCACTGAGGTAAACGCTTGGTCAATTGGAACATCTTTGAGTTTTTCGGCAGCGGTTTTTGCCTCACTTCTCCCAATTTCTGAAAGTCCAATGTCGGTAAGACCAGTCCACGTTCCAGTTTTGTTCCATTCGGATTCACCGTGACGAACAAGAATAAGATACGCCATACAAATATAAATTTCAAATCACAAATTACAAATTCCAAATAAAACTCAAATAACAAAAATCAAAAGCTCTTGTTTGGATTTTGAATGTTCGAATTTATTTGAGATTTGATGCTTGAAAATTGGAATTTTTCATTATCGCGCTGTGAGTTCGTTTTCTATCTCTAGTAATCTATTATATTTTACAACGCGTTCGCCTCGGGCTGGGGCGCCGAATTTTACAAAATCTGCCTGCATACCAACAGCAAAATCTGCAATAAAATCATCGTTTGTTTCGCCACTTCTGTGAGAAACGATGCAGGACATATTATTTTTTCGAGCAAGCAGTATCGTACTGATTGTTTCCGTTAACGTACCGATTTGATTAAGCTTAATAAGAATAGCGTTTGTTGTTTTATTATCTACCCCTTTTTGTAACCGTTTGACATTTGTTACATATAAATCGTCACCGACGGTTTGCATCGTATTGCCAACTAGAGCGGTAAACTTTCCAAAAGCCTCCCAATCATCTTCTGCAAAAACATCTTCCATAGAAATAATTGGATACTTTGCTTTTAAATGCATATAAAATTCCCCAAGCTCATCGCTTGTTACCGCTTTTCCTTCTCGAGTCAGTGTATATATACCATTCTCATAAAACTCAGAAGCTGCAGCATCTATTGCAAAAGCTATTTCACGACCAGGCGCATAACCAGCTTTTTCTATGGCTTCTGTTACTAGTTGCAATGGTTCTTCATTATTCATAACTGCTGGTGCATACCCTCCTTCATCTCCAACAGTTGTTGCATACCCTTTTTTTTGTATAATTACTTTTAACAAGTAGTACACTTCTGCACACATGCGGATAGCATCATGTACAGACTTTGCCCCAATTGGCACGATCATATACTCTTGCATATCGGTTGCCCAATTGGCATGTTTTCCACCGTTAATAACGTTCATCTGTGGAACAGGCATACGATATATTCCTGTAAAGTCAGGATTAAACTTTGTGAGATATTGATACAAAGGTTTTTTTTCAGAGGCCGCTTGTGCGCGGGCTACACTTAATGAAACAGATAACATGGCATTTGCTCCAAGATTGGCTTTGTTTGGCGTTCCATCAAGTGAAATAAGAAGATCATCAATGTCTTTTTGTTTGATTGGATCTTTTCCAACAAGCGCCCGTCCGATTATGTCGTTAATGTTTTTTACTGCCTTGAGTACACCCTTGCCGTTGTATCTATTTTGATCATTATCTCGAAGTTCAACTGCTTCGTAGGTACCTGTTGATGCGCCGCTTGGACATGCCGCAGTGCCTCTTGATCCATCATCAAGTGTAATGGATGCTTCGACGGTGGGATTTCCCCTGGAGTCAAGTATTTCGCGTGCGGTAACGGATTGGATTTTTGCCATAGTACTTTATTTTTCTGCCAATTTTTTCTCGCAGGCAGCAATACTTTCCCGTACCGTATCGATAGCATCGGGGGAAACAGACACGCTTGTTATTCCCCAGCGAACCAGTTTTTCCACTAGATCAGGATACATAGATGGGGCTTGTCCACACATGGATGAGGTAATGCCATATTTTTTGGCAGTGGTAATAACTTTTTCAAATGCCCACAACGCTGCAGGGTTTCGTTCGTCAAATTCTCGTGCCACCTCAGAGTTGTCACGGTCAGTACCTAATAGAAGCATAGTTAGGTCATTTGATCCAATTGATACACCATCAATACCGGCTTTGATAAAATCTTCAAGCAAAATGACATTGGAAGGAATTTCTACCATCATCCAAAGCTTAAACGTCTCCGAACGATGTATGCCAAATTTCGATATAACTTTTTTGACGCGAACTAACTCATGTACCGTTCGAACAAATGGCAACATGAGCCAAAGGTTGTTTAATTTTTTCTTTTCCCTGACATGCTGGATTGCTTCCAGTTCGAGATTAAACACATCCGGATCGCTAATGTAGCGAAAAGCGCCTCGGTAACCGAGCATGGGATTGGGCTCTTTTGGTTCGTAATCGCGTCCGCCGATAAGATTTCGATATTCGTTTGTCTTAAAATCAGATGCTCGGTACACAACGGGGCGAGGATAAAATGCCTTGCAGAATGTTTCGAGATGTTCTGCCATTTTTTCAACAAAGACTTTTTTCTTTCCATCATGGATAAGCTTCTTCGGATGCGTGCCAATGCCAGCTATCATAAACTCTGCCCGAAGAAGGCCGACGCCATTGACATCTCTTTTGGCAACTCGCTCTGCAAATTCCGGTTGGGCAAGATTAACGTAGACGTTTGTTTTTGTTCTAATTCTCGGTTTGGCGATTTGTGGTATACCGTTTTTAAGTTCATGCAAAAATTCCGGCCTCTTCACATGCCCGCCTTTGTAGATTTCTCCCTTGGCACCATTAACAGTAATCACCATGCCGGTTTTTATGAGTTTTGTCGCATTTTCGGCTCCAACAACAGCCGGGATACCGAGTTCTCTTGAAACAATTGCGGCATGGGATGTTCTTCCGCCGCTGTCTGTCACAATTGCCACAGCTATTTTCATTGCCGGAACAAAATCCGGGTTAGTTTGTTGGGTAACGAGTACCTCACCTGATAATAATTTATGAATTTCCTTAGCGCTTCTTAGTATTCTTGCAGGCCCTGTTGCAATGCCCGGGCTTGCCGGATTTCCCTTCACAATAATATTCCCAAACTTTTCGTCTTTTTCGCTTTCAGTTTTTACGTTTTGATTTATCGTTGTGACTGGCCGTGTTTGCACGAGATATATTTTATTTTTTTCAATTGCCCACTCAATGTCCTGAGGAAAATAGTAATGTTTTTCAACTTTCTGCCCAAGTTTGGCCAGTTCCCGAATTTGGGCATCGGTAATTTTTTGCTTGGTACCTGTATTTTTGGAAAGTTTGATTTCGATATTTTTTGTTCCGGATTTTTTAAGCATCCGAGATTGGTATGCAAAAGATTTTTCGGTAATTGTTAAATCTTTTTTTGTAACTTCATAATGATCAGGGGTGACTGCTCCTTGGACAATAAGTTCACCTAATCCATAAATTGCTTCAATCACAACTTTTGTCTTGTCGTTTGTGATTGGATCAATCGTAAACATAACACCAGATTTTTCGCTCTGCACCATTTTCTGCACGGGAATTGCAATCCCTATCCGAAAGTGATCAAAATGCTGTTCATGGCGATAAAATATAGCCCGCTCATTAAAAAGGGAGGCCCATGCCTCCTTTATTTTTTGGATGACATTTGCCTCACCCTTAACATTAAGATATGTTTCTTGTTGTCCGGCAAAAGAAGCTGTTGGCAAGTCTTCGGCAGTGGCGGACGATCGCACGGCCACAAGCGCATCAGTTAATACACCACCCAATGTTTTATACGCCTGAAAAATTTCTTTTACTAAATCCTCGGGCATTTCGCCTTGGATAATATATTTCTTAATATGTTTTGAGACTTGGGAAAGAGAATCAGGTCTATCAAAATTTACAGTTTGCAGGAGGTGCTTTATTTTTGTGACGAGGTTATTCTTCTTAAGAAATGTGTAGTATGCGTGTGAGGAGACAATAAAACCTTCCGGTACCGGAAAATGGTTTTGGGCCATTTCTCCTAAATTTGCTCCTTTTCCGCCGACAAGGTCAACATCGTCCTTTCCTACTTCCGAAAACCAAAGAATATATTTTTTTGGTCTCATACAGTAACGATTATCCAATAGTGTTTCTTTTTTTACAAGTAGGAAACTGGTTGACAAATTTGTTTCTATACTCGTATAGTTACAATAGTACTGTTTTTATGACAGATTTATTTGCGTTTAAAAATTTATATGCGAAGACGGCAAAAGAAAATATGCAAGCACTGAAAAATGGTCTTGTCGTTCTGAGGGGTCAATCGGACAACAAAGAAGCCATTGAGCAAATGTACCGAAATGCCCATACGTTAAAAAGCAAAAGCTTTCTTATGGGACAGCAAGAAATAGGAGATCTTGCAAAAGTAATAGAAGATGCTCTCTATAATGTGAAAAATAAAAAAAGTACTCTTTCACAAGAGATGCTTGAGACTCTAACAAACAAGGCTCTACAAATTGAAAAGTTACTTACTCAGATATGAAAATTTTATTGGTTGAAGACGACATTTTTTATCAAAAATTTTACTCGACAAAACTGGCAGAAAAGGGATTTGAGATCTTTGTGGCATCGGATGGTGAACAAGGTTTGCAAATGATAGAAGAAGTAAAACCGAATATTATTCTCCTCGATATTATTATGCCAAAAAAGGATGGGTTTGAAGTTTTGGAAGCTCTCGGAAAAAATGGTACATTAAAAACAACACCGGTGTTGGTTTTTTCATCACTTGGAGGAGAACAGGATGTGCAAAAAGCATTAAAACTTGGTGCAGTGGGCTTTGTGAACAAAAGTTTTTATGACATTGACAGCTTACTTACAAAAATATCCAGTATTGCACAGACATGATTATTACCGAAGACCAATTAAAATCACTCATTGTAAAAACAGGTATTCTTGACGAAAAGGGACTAGATGAAATTGTCGCGTTTGCGAAGAATTCTTCAGCGACTCTGGAGGATGCGCTGATTGAGCGTGATATTATTTCTGACCAGAATTTAGGACTGCTGATTGCTGATTTTCTTAAATATCCCTTTATTATTCTTTCTAACATTTCTATTCCCGAAGACGTTTTTCGCATCGTGCCTCAAAAGATTGCTCGTAAGCAAAAGGTTATCATTTTTGCAAGAGACGAAAATGGCATAAAACTTGCTATGGCAGATCCACGAAATACCGAAATTCGGGAAATGCTGACAAAAAAAACCGGGGAACGAATCATTGTGCATCTGGCAACCGAACGAGATATTGATAATGCGCTGCGCATTTATCGAAAAGATTTACAGAAAACCTTTACCGAATTATTAGAAAGTGTTGCAAATAGTACTGGCGTTGTTACACAAAATAACGCTCCTGTTGCGAAACTTGTTGATTTACTTATTGATTACGGTTATCAGGACAAGGCTTCGGATTTACATATTGAACCGAAGGAAAACAATTCGCTGGTGCGTTTTCGCATTGATGGTATTTTGCATGATGTTCTGTATTTTCCAAAAAGTATTCACGACCAGATTGTGACCCGCATAAAAGTCCTATCAAGACTTCGAACAGACGAGCATTTAAGTGCGCAAGATGGGAAAATGCGTATTCAATTGGAAGAAGAAAATCTTGACATTCGCGTTTCGATTATACCGATTGTTGAAGGAGAAAAAGTTGTGCTTCGTTTATTGTCGTCGCATTTCAGGCAGTTTTCTCTGATTGATTTAGGCATGGGTCAAGCAGATCTTAAAAAAGTAAATAATGCCTTTCGAAAATCATATGGTATGGTGCTTTCAACCGGTCCAACTGGATCGGGTAAAACAACCAGCATCTACGCGATCTTAAAAATCATTAATACCAGAGAAAAAAATATTACAACAATCGAAGACCCTGTTGAATATAGAATTACAGGAATAAATCAAGTACAGGTGAATCCAAAAACAGATCTGACATTCGCACACGGACTACGGTCACTCCTTAGGCAAGATCCAAATATAATTTTTGTGGGAGAAATTAGAGATGGCGAAACAGCAGGCATTGCAATCAATGCTGCGCTTACCGGACATTTAGTGCTTTCGACTCTTCACACAAACGATGCCCCGTCGGCTATTCCCAGGCTTATCGATATGGATGTTGAACCGTTTCTGGTTGCCTCAACGATTAATGTTATTATCGCGCAACGATTGATTCGTAAAATTTGTGAAATGTGCAAAACATCCTTTCCCACAACACTTGAGGATCTTAAAAAAAATATTCCGGAAACGATTGTGGAAAAATACTTTGCCGGTAGAACAGAAATACGAACATATAAGGGGAAAGGGTGCAAAATTTGCCATTTTTCCGGCTACATGGGTCGAATAGGTATTTTTGAGGTACTCGAGGTAAGTAAAACGATTCGAACACTTATTGCGGAAAAAAATGATTCCGATGTCATTGGTAAAAAAGCGCAGGAGGAAGGTATGACGACAATGCTGGATGATGGTATAGGAAAAATAGTACGAGGCGAGACCACAATCGAAGAAGTACTCAGAGTGACAAAAGTAGAATCATAGCAAGTAAAAATACACTATGAAAACAGAAAATTTCTCTCTTTCTGCAAACGAAAAAATAAGCCTTATTAGCAATTTTTCAACATTGCTTACCGCAGGTATTCCTATACTTGAGGCAATAGATTCATTGCTTGAGGGATCAAAAAATAATCAAAAGAAATTATTAGAGGTGCTCAGAAATGACGTAGCGCAAGGCCTGCATGTCTACGCATCTTTTTCTCAATTTCCAAAAGTATTTAACTCGGTAACTATACAAATTCTCAAAGCAGCCGAAGAAGCAGGAACATTGGAGGTAACGCTACGAGACTTACAAGATGATATTAAAAAAGAAGCCGAATTTGTCGACAAAGTGCGAGGTGCTCTTATATATCCGGTTTTTATTATTGCTGTTTTCTTCGGCGTCTTATTGTTAATGCTGACGTTTGTTATTCCCCGTATTTCCCAAGTTTTTGGTCGATTAAAAGTTGCATTACCGCTTCCGACAAAAATATTAATTTTTATATCGAATACCATTCTCACCTATAAATTATATGCGCTTTTGGGAACAATTTTGGTTTTGGCTCTGCTCTTTTTTCTTTATAAAGCAAAAAGAGACCTGCTTCTGCGTATTCTTTCATCACTGCCAATTGTTTCTGATCTGATTAAGCAAATTGACTTAACAAAATTTTCCCGTAGTTTATTTCTTCTGCTGAATGCAGGTATACCAATTACCACCGCACTTGAATTAACACAGGATACAGTGACTCGAAACGACATTAAAAACGCAATTATACATTGCCATGAAGTGGTTGTTGGAGGGAAAAAATTATCGGAAGGATTTCGGGATGCAAAAAATGTTATTCCAAGTATCATGATCAAGATTACAGAAGCAGGAGAGCATAGTGGGTCTTTGGATAGGTCAATGCACGACATTTCCGAGTATCTTGATTACCAAGTTGCAAACAGGCTAAAAACAGTAACAGCGCTTATCGAGCCTATTATGCTGGTTGTTGTTGGGGTTTTAATTGGGGGCATGATGCTCTCGATTATTGCCCCAATTTATGGTCTGATAAGCCAAGTTGCTTCAAGATAAATATAATGGGAAAAAATAGACATAATGAGTCTGGCTATACGCTAACCGAACTTTTACCGGTTGTCGCTATTTTTTCGATACTCCTTGGACTTATTACCGTCAATCTCGTCAATAGCAAACAGAAAGCATCATTGAGCAGTAGCATTACACAGCTTGTTTCTGATATAAAACAGCAACAAACAAGCGCAATGTCCTCGGATACACAAGGAGCCAGTAACACAAATAATTATGGTATTTATTTCGGGCAGGAGAGTTATACGCTTTTTCGTTCTTCGTCGTTCGTAGCAACTGATAGTGCTAATTTTGTTATCAATTTGGGGGACAATGTCCAGTTTTCCTCTGTATCTCTCCCCTTGTCATCAGTGGTATTCTTGCGGCAAAGTGGTGAAGTTTTGGGCTTTAATCCAAGTCTTAACACAGTCATTATAAAAAATACGCAGAACAACCAGCAGAAAACAATGCAAATAAATCGGTACGGCGTTATTACCCAGGTAAACTAGTGAAACATTTATCATTTGAAAAGGGGCAATCTTTGGTTGAGCTTCTTGTTGCTATTGCTTTTGCTGCAATTCTTTTGCCGGCACTTCTTACTGGCTTTGTTAGTTCTCGCGAGGGAAAGGCCCAGCAAAATCAACGACTACTTGCTATGCCGCTTCTTAGAGAGGCACAAGACGCAACAAGAGTTGTACGAGAAAAAAATTGGTCAACATTTGCAGTGAATGGTACATTTTATCCTGTTATCTCTGGGAATACATGGGCGCTTGCCGCAGGTACCGAAACAGTCAATGGTTTTATCCGAAGCATTGTCATAAGTGATGTTTCCCCTCTTGATCCATCAACGAAAAAAGTTGTTGCAACAGTGTCTTGGAGCACTCCGCGCACCTCCATGGTTTCGTCAACGACGTATCTTACCAGGTACAGTGGGAATACAACATTCGTGCAGACGACAACAACTGATTTTAATGGAGGAGTAAAAAATGGCACAACAGTGACAAGTACAAGTGGCGGGGAGGTAACATTAGGACCGGGTGGATTGGCTGATTGGTGCCAACCACAAAATGCTTTGGTAAGCACACTCACCTTGCCAAAGCAAGGGAATGTCATAGCAGCAACCCAGTCTGCAGCGTTTATTGGTACTGGTGATGGTACTTCTGGAGTCACATTTGCTAAGATTGCCATTACCGATCCCCTGCCGCCGGCTACTCCTTCGGCTTCTCTTGCTGGAACATATAGTAGTGGTGATAAAACAAACGGGATTTTTCAAGAAGGATCATACGTATATCTTGCAGCAGACGGCTCGTCCTCGCAAGTTGTTATCTTGGATATTTCTCAACTCCCATATACAAAAATCGGTTGGATTGATATTCCAAGCGCCAAGCCGGCAAACGGTGTGTTTGTTACCAATAACATCGCGTATGTAACAAGCGACAACAAACTCTATACCTACAACGTCACAAATAGAACCGGTGCACACACGACGCCGCTCGGGCAAATTTCAATGTGGTTGGGTATTGGCGCAGCTCCTTTGGCAAAACAAGTTATTGTCGTTGGTTCTTATGCGTATGTTGGAACAGCAAATACACTTTTTGGTTTGCAGAGATTCAAAGTGACAAACAATGGCGCAACGCTCAAACTTGTTGGCGTATCAAATCTAACATGGCAGCAGGCCTCGCAAGGCCTATTTGTAAACCAAACAGGTCTTCGTGCGTACATCGCGTTTAATAATGGTGCCGGGTTTTTTCCAAAAGGTTTTTTTATTATTGACACCTCGCTTCCTGATCCGCCTGTTTGGTGGCCTTTTCCTAATTTTTACAGTATTGTTGGGACATATAATGTTGGAAGCACCGATCCGAAAGGAATGACCGTTGTACCGGGAAACAAAGCGATTGTTGTAGGCAGTGGAGGGACACAACAATATCAGGTCGTAGATATTGCCAATGAATCTCATCCTGTTTCATGTGGAGGACTAAGCATAAGTCAAGGAGTAACCGGTATCGCGTCTGTCCTAGAGCAAGATAGCGATGCATATTCGTATATTGTAACCGGTGAAGCCAGTGATCAGTTTAAGATTATTCAAGGAGGTCCGGGAGGAGGAAACTACGCAACTTCAGGAACTTTTGAATCAAGCGCACTTGATGCAACCAGTAGTGCAGCATTTAACCGTTTTGACGCAACAGTATCGCAACCAGCAAGCACAACGATTCAATTTCAAGTTGGAGTCACAAATGCTATCAATAACAGTTGTAGCGCAGCAGCGTATGCGTTTGTCGGCCCAGATGCAAGCGCAAGTAGTTATTTTACAAATGGAGGAATTATCCCTTTGGTGACAAATGGCAACTACGTCAACCCGTCCCGATGTTTTAAGTACAAGGCGTATCTTTCTACCACAGACCAGAGTAAAACACCGACACTGTATGGAGTGACCGTTAATTATTCACCATGAAAATCATTTACTATCTACCATTTACCATTGACCATTTTCCAAGGAACTCTCGGGGTTTTACCCTTGTGGAGATGCTCATGTATATGGGTATTCTTTCCATTCTTATTGTTGTCATGGTCGATGTGTTTGCCGCAAGTCTTGATGTGCAACTTGAATCACAAGCAACATCTGCTGTTACCCAAGATGGACGATTTCTCCTTGCTCGATTAACATATGATGTGCAAAATGCACAAAGTGTTCTTGTTCCTGCAGCTGTTGGATCACAGAGCGCTTCTTTGCAAATGACAATGAATGCGATAAACTATACCTATGCACTCAATAACGGCACTATGCAGCTTACTACAAATAATGGGACAGATAATCTGAATGGTTTTGATACAACTGTTTCTAATCTCACATTTAAAAGATTGGGGAATGGTTTGGGGAAAGATACGGTACAAGTTGTATTTACACTTACAAGTAATGTTGTCAGAAACACAGGTGCTGAAACAAAAAATTTCCAAACAACAGTAGGACTAAGATAAGTTCAAAACTCAAAATGCAAAATTCAAAATTACAGTTCAAAACTCAAAAATTTAAAAAATCTTTGCACTTTGCACTTTGCACTTTGCATTCTTGGCGGAGCCAAGCGGGGCAGGCCCTTATTACACTTTTATTTTTTATGATTATTGCCATTACCATTACTGCTGCTGCGACAACCGTTACCATGGTAAACTCCCTAAGTACAAGCTCTCTTGAACAAGCAAATGCTGCGTATTCCGCTTCGGAGGCGGGAGCAGAAAATGCCTTGCTTAGGCTCCTGCGAGATCCAAACTATACCGGTATCGGCGACACTGCATCAATTGATCAAGCAAGTATCGTCGTACAAGTAACCGGCACAAATATAAAAATAGCGACCTCAACGGCCCAGATAGGAAATTTCATTCGAAAAATACAAGTGCAGGCAGATTATACAAATAATATCTTAACAGTACTTTCTTGGAAGGAAATATAGTAATGGCAGTACAACAAATAGGAATTATTTATTTGCGCGCTAATGGATTTGATTTCTATGGCAACAAAATGGTAAACGGTATACGTTTTGATTTCCCATTGACTGCGGTAAAGGATTTAGATGTGGTAAATAAAGGAGAACTTGAAGAAAGCATAAGTACATGCATCGAAAAAAACCAAATACTTACAGCAAACAGTATTATTGTTATTTCGGAATCTGTGTGTTTTGAAAAAGATTTTGTTGACATTCCACTCGATCAGCAAGAAAATCTGACCCGAGCATTTTTAGAAAACATTCCATTTGAGCAAATAAACACAAAAACGTTTCCTATTGAGCGAGGTGAAAAAATTGTTTCTGTCAATAAAGATCTCTACGAAGCAGTAAAAACTGGATTCGAAAATAAAGGGTTTCTCATAGAAGCAGTTGCTCCTTCGCTTGTGTTGGGCACTGCTTTGGGAAATACAGAGCACGGATTAAGCGCTGAAGCGATAACCATATTATTTGAAAAATATACCATGCTAAAAGAAAACAGTTTTGCAATGGACGAGAAGAAACAAGTAGCAGAACCAAAAAAAACTGAAGAGAATGGTAAAAGAGCTATGAATAAAAAGCTTGTTTTCTTATCTGGCATCTTTATTTTGCTCTTTGGAATATTAGCGTATATGATAATAAACACGTTTATAATAAAACCCGCGTAAAAATTGGGGTATTGACAAGCTTTATCTTTTCTGTCTACAATAGATTATTGTCATGAAAGTACTGTCCAAGAAATTACAAAAGGGTTTTACATTAATAGAACTTCTCGTTGTCATCGGCATCCTCGCAGTCTTACTTTCCATCGTTCTTGTTGCTATTAACCCGGCAAGACAATTTGCCCAAGCAAACAATACGCAAAGACGATCTGATGTGGGAGCAACGTTAAATGGTATTTATCAATATGCAGCAGACAACAAAGGTGTTCTTCCAGCAGGTATACCAGCTCAGGGAGCATCAGCTGCTATTTCAACAGCAGGTACCGGTACTGCTTTCTGTAATGCGTTAGTCCCAACCTACATTGCAGCACTGCCACGTGATCCCTCAACAGGTACCTACACTGATTGCACAAACTACAGCACTGCGTATCAAATAAATGTCTCAACAGCCTCTGCAGGGAATACTCCAAGGCTTACCGTTTCTGCTCCTGGTGCAGAACTGGGAGTAGTGATATCGGTAACAAGATAAGTCTTCGTGGATACACAGCCAATTTTACATACGAATACAGGACTTCTCTTTCATATTAAGCGTCTCACAAAATTACTCACTTTCCATCAATGGCAATTGGTTGGTGCAACAACACTCATATTTTTATTTGCTGGTGGAATATATTTCCTATTTTTCTCCCCATCCAAAACAACAAAATTTGGTCAACCAAATACTGTTATCGATCAAAAACAAAATGCTAAAATAATTCTTCAAAATATTCCTTCTTCGCAATCGTCATCAGAATCTGCAACAGCAGATTCTACTTCTTCATCAAAGCAAAACAGTATTGTAAACCTTACCAATGGTATTCTCATCGGAAGCCCAAACAATACACAAATTGCAACCAAAAGCTCGCAAGCTTTTGCACCAGGAGGTAACATCTCACAAACTACAACAGCTGGAAAATCAGGTACCACAACTCAGCAAGGCCAATCAAATCCGTCGCCACAATCACAACAGTATGCAACAGGACAAACCAATCCAGTAAATGCCCCGCCAATTGGGACAAATGGTAGCCCTTTGGTGTCTTCAACAAGTTTTTTAAGCCAGCTTCTTTATTTTAAAAATGCGCAGGGGCAAATTGTCCCATATGTACCAGGCAGTGTTTCACCTTCATTGTTTTCATGGGGCGTTTACAATAACACTGACGATAAGTATTCTATCGAGTATCCAAAAAACTGGATCGTTGTGAAAAATATTGATAATGGACACGAAGGACTTTCTATTTATCCTCCGAATGCCGATCTTTCTGCGTCACAAGCCCAAAGTATTGGCTTGGGTTGGTCAAGCAACTATCATCTTCCTTCTATTGATGCCGCAACTATTTCGTTTCAAACCTCAATTACGGTAAGTGGTATCCTTGGACAACTCTATACGCAAGGGTCGCTTGGGGCAAACAACATTGCTGCCATGTTTCCCTATAGGTTTGGCTATTTTGGTATTGGCGGGAGCGCCAGTTCGGATGAGCTTATTTATGTACTCGATCACATGCTTTCTACCCTTAAATTTATACCTTGACAGCGCGATTTTTTTATGCGTACAATACTATCAATGAGCAAAAAAGTATCTAAATCTCATGGATTCACGTTAATCGAACTTCTCGTTGTCATCGGCATCCTCGCAGTCTTACTCTCCATCGTTCTTGTTGCTATTAACCCTGCACGACAGTTTGCCCAAGCAAACAATACGCAAAGACGAAGTGATGTGGGAGCAATTCTCAATGGAATCCACGAATATGCTGCGGATAACAACGGAGCACTGCCACCAGGATTGCCGGCACAAGGATTATCGGCAAATGTTTCCTCAACTGGTACAGGCGCAACCTTTTGCAACGCTCTAGTCCCAACCTATTTGGCTGGGCTTCCAAGAGATCCGTCTCCGGGATCATCGTATCTGGACTGTAACGCCTATGCAACCAATTATGTTGTCAGGGTGGCGAGTGTTTCTGCGGGCAATACTCCTCGTGTCACTGTTTCTGCTCCAGATGCCGAATTAGGAGTAGGCATATCGGTAACCAGATAACAATTATTTTCCTGGAATTCTTATACGATTAAATTCCAAAGCCAATTGTTGTATCTCAAGATTAAGTAGATCTTTTGCTGCCTCAAAATCATCTGGGTCATACAATTCTCTATCTAGACATCCTAAAGCAAACATTCGAAAAGCAATCTCACCCACTTTTTCTTCATGAATATCTCTTTCCTCACTACTTCCTCTTGTGTTTTTCCATTGTCCAATAATAGAAATTACTTCTCTGGTTTCCTCTTCTAGATTTTCTCGAGCTCGTCTGATGTCAAAAAATTCTCCATCTTCTATTTGTCTTTTGCTTCTTAGCATGTCTTGTCCAGTTTGTGATTCCAACATAAGCTCGGCACCCTCGAAAACCTTGAATGCCCATATATCCAAAAAGTCTTGTAATGCATTATCTGCATAATATGCCTTTCCTCCCATTAACATTGCCCTTTCTTCTGCCGAGCGTGAAGCATAAGAAGCTGACAATGCTTTAATACTAGCTGATTCTATTTCGATCCCTCTTGTATCTGCGTGGAGTAAAGATTCCCCATCGGCTGTTCGATACGCTGCGGTATGGTGAAACATAGCATCTAAAATAATAGTTCGCGTTTTTATCCTTTCGAGAGCTCGATTGTAAGCAGGAATATTAATGAGAAGCCTGTCGCCTGCCATTCTAGTATTTGCGTAATCGTATGCTTCTTTCTCCATTCTTTCCTGATGTCCTATTGTCATACCAACAAAAAGAACCCTACTTTTTATAAACATATCTCGAAAGTCAAATAAACCTTTTCTTGATAATTCAGTCATAAGATGCTCATTTGTATTAATCGTTATATCACCTCTGTTTATGCCATATGAAATCCCATGTAAACCCATCATTCTTGTAAACTCTGTGGTAATAAGTTCTTGCGGAATGGCAAAAAGACCGACTGTTTTTGTACTTGCATCATTTTTGACTGCAGCTACAATTAGTCCTGAGTTTCCTGTAAGGCCCTGAAATTGCTTCCGGAAAACAAGATGGGTTGTTCCATTATCATTCATTGAATAGTTGGAATCCATAATCAGTGCAGTAGATCCGGATTTATTTTCTTCGGTTATAGCAAGACCAAATCTCTCTCCGTTCCGAATTCTTGTAAGGTATGTTTCTTGTTGTTCGGGGGTACCAAATCTTTGAAGTGGCATAATGGCCAGCGCTGTTGTAATGCCATATGTTAAACCGAGGGAAATATCGTAATACGACAGCATTCGGCCGACCCACATTATTTCTTCCTGGCGTCTGGCGTGGTCTCGATCATCCAACGAAGAAGCAAGCAGTCCACCATCAACAAGGCTTTTCCAGGCTGCATCCGAAATATATCCAGTTTCTGGATCGCAATAGCCAGGTGTTGTTATAACATTCACCGTAAGCTCGTGAATGTGTCTTAGATATTCTGGTGTAGATAAAGCTCGTATTTCTCTATTACTAGAAACTTCGGGAGCTTGTGGAGCCAAAACGCCTTCCCAGCGTTGTGGTGGAGGAGGCAATGTACCGAGTTTTCCTGCAGAGCCGTATTCATGTCGCCTTAAGCGTTCGCGCTGATCCATTGCGACAAATTATATCACAAAGTCTACATACATTTCGCAAAGCGGCACAAAAACGAGTTTAGCTTGCCATGACGACCTACTTACCACATTGTGGTGCTGTGGTAAAACCTGTGGTGACCCAACTCCCGACCCTTCTACAATCAATCCTGACGCATTTCCTCTGACTAGGATGTGGACATGTCTTAAAAGCAGTCTACTACACCGCTCCCAAAAGTCACCCAGAGTCTACCCAGAGCGTTGTGGCTAGATTTCACACTACGAGTACCTTTTACAAGCTGTGGTAAATTTTTAGGGCTGTGGTTCGGAATTGCCCTTGACTCTCTTTTTCGCTTCATACATACTGGTACTATGTCATACACTACCAAAGAACGAAGTAAAATTGCAGATAGTAAATCCCGCGATTCCCACGGCCACTTTGCCAAAAAGGTTTCTCCTGAACCTAATCCTTCTAGCTCCTCTAATCCTTCTACACAGACAGTCAACCCCGATTCAATCGGGGTCAGAGTCCAGCTAGATTCCTCTCGTCAGAAAACAAACACTTCCGATTCTCTTGTTTCTCTCAACATCAAAAATCCCCTTGCAGTCTTTACTCGCTCTCTGATGAAAGCCATCAACAAACCTATGACTATTAAAATTCCACCTCTGTATGCATTTCCTATTCTTATTGGTACCCTAGGTATTATCCCACTTTCCTTTTTTGGTCTTGGAAAGCAAGTTGAGAAAGAAAAGATTGCAGCTCTTCCCACACCAACACCAATTGTCATAATCCAACCAACCGCCACCCCAGCGCCTATCCTTATTTCCAAATCAGGAACTATCAGGGCAACGTATCAAGTGCAATATTTGCTGAGTCCCTCACCATCTCCCATTCCTACTGTCATGTTGAGTGATAAAGAAGCATCTCAATCTGCAACACCGACAGAAATTCCACCAACACCAACCCCTGTGCCAATTCGTTTTGTTTTAGTCAAAGGAGAAGATATCACGTTCCTCGCCGTTCCACCCGACGTAAATCTTGCGAACTACCTTAATAGAAGAGTTTTAATTACTGGATTCTATGACAAAACAAAAGATACATTACAAATTAGCAAAAGTGGGGATATAGAGGTATTACCGTAAAACTTATGGCAACAATTTTCTATTTACTCTTTATATACTATAGCAACCTCCAATTTACCTGGCTGTGGTTTTTCGTTAGTCTTCTTTGCTCGTTTCCAGGAATTTTTGGATATGTGGTGATTACCTACAGAAAAAATAAATCTCGCCGTGCTCAAAAGTAATCCTATAGTTTGACTACTACACTCAGCCTCTGTATAATACAGCTCTATGACGATGCAAGAAGGCCCAAGGAGATTTATTACAGTCGAAAACCAGAGAGCTGATTTTGATGCAGAGACAGCTTTTAGACAAAGACTTGCCTGGAGAGCACCGCTGTTTCATTTTGACCCAAATGGAGCAGCTGTTGCGGCAATGGCCGAAGTTTGGCAAGAGACACACCCAAGACCTCAATTGATGCCTTTGCCTCCTTCTGCTGGCCCTCGGGTAAGAAAATATCGTGCAGATTTTCAACGAAGAGAAGAAGAAACAACAAGAAGAGAACACGAGGAGCGTTTGGAACGATATACAAATTTTTGGGATAACGAATCTCAAAGATATGAATTTAGTTTGGCAATTGAACAAAATAGGATAAACAGTCTCGATAACCAACCTCGCGCAATACCACTTGTCCCTGTACGGCAGGAACAGGAAATTTTAGAAACAATGTGGGGTATTGCTCATTCCGATGAAGTAGAAGCGTATCGAAAAGCAGGACGAAGCTGGTATCCAAAAGGAAATCTTACTGTACCCATATCTGATGGTAGATTGTGGGTTGATTTTTCTTCCAAGGGACCTCATGCAGGTGGTGGTGATAGCTCGCCAAATCATTATGCTGATTCGATGAGCATAGATGATCAGTTGCCAACACTTGCTGTGGCACTGACACTGGCAGGCAGACCAGAAGACAAGGAGATATTACACGTTGCTTCTTCGTATGGACTAGGTGTGAAGATGCTAGAGCTTGCTGGATTTGGACATGTTACGGGTGTTGATATAGACGAACACGCGGTGCAATTTGCTCAAAGCCAAGGATTAGATGCTCACGTTATGGATGCTGCCCATATGGACGTTCCTGATGAATCGGTAGATATGGTTGTTTCCAGAAACTTCCTTGTTGGTGACTATACGCCTTATCCATATGCCGAGTCCGAAAGAGTAGATTTTGCGTCGTTTTTTGATGAACAATATAGAATAGTACGGAAAGGTGGATATATTGTTTTTTCCACTGAATTACCACATCTTCCACTTTCTCATTGTCGTCTTCCATTAAGAGACTTATTAGCATCAAATTTAGCAAATGCAAGACATATCTATGAAACTGGTTTAGTTCGTATACCACTGTTTCCCAATGCTGAATTTTACCCCATTGTGATTTTCCAAAAGTAAAAGTTTTGTTCTCTAGAGAATAAAATAATATCAAATTATTCTCTTTTTTGTTCTCTTTCTGCTTGCAATTGCGCTAAATTACGTTGGTGTTGTTCTTCGTTCCCTTTTCTTGCAACAAGAAATGTTAGGTCTTGAGCTATGCTTGTATGCCATTCACTTTTATAAAACCCATCAAGTGTTTCTCTTGCTTTTCTAATATATTCTTGTATTTCTGGATTTTCTGCTGAAGATGGGTAGTAATCAAATTCTGGAACATTGCCTTTGTATTTTTGTGCATATGGGTTTACAGATAATATATCTGCTTCTGCTAAATCGCCACGTTCCCGTGTTTCTTTTTGATACCAATCAGCAAAGTCTCTGATTGCTTGATCATGATACCCAAGTCTGACTCCGTCATAATAAATACCTAATGTTTCCTCAGAGAGTCTTCCATCTCTATTTATCTTTCGTATGTTTCTTTCGACTCTCATTTGCCATTCACGTAATCCCTGTCTGCCAGTACCACTATCATACGGAAAGTAACCTGGGAGTTTTGTTTCTCGTGATTTTTGTTCTATGCCTCGAAGACTTTCAAGACTAAGTTGTGTTACGACCCTTTCTCTATAATTACGAGGATATCCTAGATGTACTCCACGAGATTCCATTTGTCTATTCAACATATCAATTTTCTCTGCTTCTTCATCGTTAAGCAATGGAGAAGGTAGATCTGCATTTCCCTTTAACCCTGCTACTGCAAGCACTGCGTTAGGATTTACCAATATGCATCCATTTGTGGGACCAAGTATGTCATACATTTCTGCAATAACTTTTGCAGTTTCTTCGCCAGTTAGTAGCTCAACTTTTGGTTTTGGATCTTCCGATGTGTTTTTTCTTACAAGAAAAGGTTTTGGTTTATCAGAAGGTGGAGGAATAAATCCTGGCTCAATATCTGGCATGATAGAAATAGTATAGCAAATCCAATTTCTATATTCTTTTATTGCTTTTTCCAAAATTACATTCTAAACAAAGTGTTTGCAAATTTTCTAATACGCTTTTTCCTTCTTTAGAAAAAGGAATGATGTGATCAATATGAAGTTTTGTACCAATATCTGTAGACGGACTTTTGCCACAATATACACAACGAAAATTATCTCTTGCTAAAACTTTTAATCTTGTACCTAATGGAATTGTTCTATTATTTTTTGGTTCATATTTAATTTTGTTTTCTTCTTTATTAATTTTCTTTGCTACAACGGAAATATCCTCTGTAACGTTTTCACCCATTATGTATTCAATAAATTTTAGACAAGCATTCGTCCATCCATTAAAATGGCGTCTAACTGTATTGTAATTTATTTTAGGATTTGCTTGCTCCCATTCTATTTTTGATGGTCGATGTCCAATTTGACTCCAAATTCTTTGCATCTCATCAAATAATTGTTTTTGATTGTAAGCGTCTTTTCTTTTTGGTTTTGCTCTTGGTTTTAGTGTGATATTTTTTTGTTTCAAATAATTTGTTAAATAGTTCATCGCCGTATTCCAGGTTCCAAATTCTCTAAATACTGTTTGATGACCAATTGAGGCGTTTTTCAGAAATTCTTTCGAAGTAAAACGAGTATAATTATATATTTCTGATACCTTTACAAGCTCATTAATAATTTTCTCTTTTGGAATTTTATCTATTCTTGTTCTTTCAAATTTAAAATCCATAGTATAGTTCGCTCTAAATAGTTCTGGTTGACTTGTGTCCTTGGCACTATTATAATCCAAATGGAGGCAGTAATCATTATGAATTCCGTTAAAAACGCACGAGTAGCATTCTTCCTTGCCTCAATAAATCTTGCTGATAAACTAGAATTAGCAAATTCTCTAAGAAAATCTTTGAGTATATTAGATGGAGATCCTCTTATAATGCCAATACCAGATGATGCCCCTTCTGATATTCCAAGAATTATTCTAAGAAGTAAAAACGAAGAATACTCATTGATTGTTGCGCCACAAAGAATTGATTTTTTTTATGGCAATAAAGAACAAGGTAATAGACTTTATAATGAATTCACACAAGAAACTTTGAAAACCATTAAGATAATTGAAGAAATTGTGATGCAAAAATTTTCTGCAAGTATTAATAGACTTGGTTTGATAGTGGATATGAGTTTAGAAAAAGATGATGGTATTAAATATATCCTTAGTTACTTTGGTAAGCCATTTAAGTATAAAGAGAAACTTTTAGAAGGACAAATTCATATGTTTAATAAAGAAACCATCGATGGATTTAGTATTAACAATTGGATTAGAATAATTGCACAGAAACACGATAAAAATAAAACAAATGTTTTGATAAGTAATGACATAAATACAATTATTGAAGATGGTAAATCTTATACAAATGATGAAATAAACAAGTTTTATAACTCTATGCTGAGATATATTACAGAAAATATAAAATATTATGTATAACCAAACATATACACAGCCACAAGATGGATTAAATGATTTGACAGAAAAAGATAAAACTGCTCAAGAGGTTTCTTTTTCAAGCAATCAAGTTACAAAAATTAAAAGTCTTCAATTAGATAAACTTTATAATTTAGTTGATGAAACTTTTAGTCCATCTTGGATTTCAGTAAATATGAAATTTAGTACTCAAACCCCAAAGATTTATCTACACAAAAAAGTAAATACACCCACGTGTATTTGGTTAAGCTATGCAAATGAACTAGCTATTTCGCCTTTTTTACCAAGTCAAGATTTAGAAAAAAGACCGTCCGTAGAAATTGTTAAAAGATATTCATTATCTGATAAGGTACAAAAAATTTATTTAAATCAAATTTCTTATTATATAAATGTGGATGTTGTTCTTAATTGTGAAAATATTTTAGATGAGCAATATGAGACTTTTTTTGAATATGAAAAACAATTATTAAACATACTAAACCTTCCAATAAATTTTAATTATTATTTAAAAGATTCTTTCTATGCCCATTCAGATAATGTTTTAATTTTCGAAAAATAAAATGGCAGATGCTCGTATACATGAACAGCAAGCTAAACATAATTATTCCTTATTGTTAAATACAAAAAGTGATTATAGAGATTGGCAGATTACTCTTGCCTTTTACACTGCACTTCATATTATAGACTGCGAGCTTGAGAAAAAAACACCTGATTGGAAAAAGAAATATATGAGTCAAGCGATAGATAGCGGTTGGTATCCAGCTAGGAATTCTGCTATAAATTATTGCTTTAGAGAGATATATAATAATTATAGAATGCTTATGGTAAAAAGTCGAGTTATGAGATACTTAGAAGCTGAGGCTGCAAACAAAAGAGCTGTAGATGCGATTACAAAAGAAGAGGCTAAATCTATTATAGATAAGCATTTAGGAGCAATTTTAAAGAAATTTAAATATTCTTGGTAACTTCTTATTCTAAATTACTAGTTTGATATAAAACGTCTTCTTGTATTTCCTTACTTTTCTTCATATATTAAAACGGTACTCAAACTTTCCTCTCGGCTTTTTAATGGCCACCTTAGACAGATCCGAGAGGGTTTGAGTACAACTAGGGTGGCCATTTGAAATTTTACGGCGGAAAAGTTCTTTCACATTTTTGTTGAAAACCGCGTTTGACGCGGCGTTTTTAACCTAATAGGATTGGAACCGAGCCGACAGTTTCTGAGCGAGGCCGACTGTGTCCAGCGTAGCTTTAGCGAAGTTGGAAGGTCGAGCACTAAAATAGCAGGAGGCCGCAGCAGCGGCCGACTACCGCATTAACGTAGAAAGGAAGTTCGGATTTGTTCGTAAACGTTCACTGAAAGGGATTTTTCAGAATTGCAGCCTTGCTGGCTCTGGCTGCCCCCACCCAGCCAGAGCCAATCCTGCGGGAATTCTGAAAAATCCCAATCAGTGAGCCCGATATCTTGGACTTCGAACCAATTATACAAGAATACCAACAAATTTACTATTCCCTTAAACAATATATGCCTCAATTTACTTCTTAGATATTTTTTGACAAAAGACCATACAAGCTAATAAGGAATGCTAAGAAAACAAGATTTCAAAAGACTATAAGTGTTATAATTCTATAAATGGCAACAGGTATTGATTTAAGAAATATTTCAAAAGCTAGATTAAAAAGTGCTGTAACCTTAATTGGCGGTCATGATTGGGACGGTGCAGCATCCATGCTTGCATTGTCGTTAGAGTGTGCGTTAAAAGCAGTTATTTGTAAAACCCTACATCTTATTAATTATCCAGAAAATACAAGAAGTAGTAGGATAGATAATTTTTTCATGACCCATGACTTTGATTCACTCTTAAAAGCTTCAGGGATGGAACATACATTTAGCTTGACTGGTCAAGCAAGAGCTTTTAAAAACTGGTCTGAATTTACAAAGCAGTTGCCAGGAGACTGGGTTAATTTAAGATATATGATAGGAACTTTCGATGAAACCAAAGTGAAAGCCATGTATAATAACTTAATAGACTCAAATGAAGGAATCTTCAAAATTATAAAACAAAAGCATTTATGGTAGACAAATTTAAACAAATATTGCAAACAATCGAAAAAGATAAAGGTGCTGTAACATTACTAGTCATATTAAAGATGGATGAATTTACAGACAAGTGGACAGTTATTATTTCCGCTCCTTGGACGAATGAATCAGTTGAAATATTTAATTACCTAAGTCAGGTCATAAAAAGCAATCTTACTCCCGAAGAATCTTCAACAATTGCTAGAATAGGAATTTTTCCTAGAGATGACCACATTATTAATCTTTTCTTAAATTATCAAACTGATTTAAAAATAACAGAAGACACAAAATTGAACGGGAATGTGATCCATGAGGCTTATATTGTAAAATCAGATAGTAGCGTATCTTGAATTAGTTGTTAAGATATCTTGCAACCAGATACGAACCCCTCTATATGAAAGTCGAAATAAATAAACTATTGCACTCTTAATGTCGCACAATGGTAGATTTATGACGTTGTTTTGAGGCTAAACCCTACGTTGTAGACATTTTTCACAGAACTCGAAGCTAAATTTTTACTACAGGATATCTAAATTTATTGTGTTCTTTCTAAAAGTGAATGGGCTTGTATTGTAGCTCTACTCCCAGTAAAGGGTTAAAAAAACGTCTAACTTCCCTCTATACATATACTCTTTTTTTAATTATCGTATTGTTGATGACATGATTGGATATTAGCTGGCTTAAAATATCTATTGAACTACTCCCTGATAATTCTGTAAATCGTCTAAGATATGGTTTACCATGAAATCTTTAGATAATGGATAACCCTGAGGCAAATTAAAAGTGTTTAGCCAGACGCTCATTTGCGGCTTGAGATCAGCCAACTTAATAGTCTGACCTCCTCTTATTGAGTCTATCTGAGCTTGTTCCTGAGCTCTTGTTATTTGGTCTAGGGTAGGGGCTGAAGGTTGAGCTTGAGTCGGGGCTGGCGTGAAAGTTGTTGTGGGGATAGGCATAGCAGTTGGGGCAGGGGTTTGGGTCGGAACTATTATGTAGATATTGTTTACTGCTGGTAACGTAGATTGGGGACTTGATTGTTGTCCTGGAGCATTATTATTTGTGTTGTTTTGAGATGTCTGTGCGTTAGTTGATGGTGAAGTCGGATTAGCTGTGGACGAGCTGGACTGTTTGGGTTTAAGTTCTGTTTTTTGATTAGCAGAGTCGGTCTGATTTGCTCCGAGAACATTTGCTGAAGACGTCGCTTCTTTTTTAATTTGTGTTTCTTGTTTTGAGGAAGGGTTTGGATGGACTGAAGGTTTATGAAATGGCAAAATAACCATTACTGCTGTTGTAACAGTGGTAAATATTATTACAACTAAATGTTGAATACTGCTTATTAAGTTTCCCATGTAGTCTGCAAATTTTTCTTGTAAGGTAAGTTATTTAAACGTCACTGTTGACCTAGCCAATGTTGAAGTATAACCTGTCTCGGACAATTATTCATATCAACAACACTAGAGGTTACCCCGATGTATTGCAAATTCTTATCAAGTAGGTTTTTCTTATCTTCAGACTGCCAATAGAAGTCAAACAGAGAATTAGAATCATAATATTCTCCATGCTGTGTAAAGCCAATTAGTTCTAAAGCAATTCCAGTATTATACCCAACGTCAGAAATAGCTTTCTGCATCGTGTACCCGCTTTTAGTAGCTGCGTGGGAAAAATCGTCAAACTTTATCATATTTTGCAGTCTTAATCCCGCAGATTTTTCTAATTTAATATCATATTTTAATGGTTGGATTCCGTTTTCTACTCTTTTTTGATTAATCAATTCAACATATTTATTGACATCAATCAAAACTGATTTTCCCATCAAATCTTTATCGTGAGTAGTATCCCTCAGATGAGTGCTCCAATCAATCGGGTTATACGTAAGGAATCTGATTAAATTATGCGGCACATATCCAACTATTGAATTTTTTGGTATAAAACCAATATAGATAGAAAAAGGAGATTTCTCTCTGTTATCTCCCATAATAAAATAGTTGTTTTTTGGAACTACAATTTGCTGGCAATTTTGGCCTAATATTGCTTTTGAATAGACCCATGTCGAACGAGGTTTAAGAGTGTAGGGCTCATCCAAAATTTTACCATTCAGATATACGTAACCGTCTTTAAGTACGATCTTATCTCCAGGAATCCCTATAACTCTCGATATATAATCTTTATCTTTGTCTATAGGATCGATAAATGAAACAATATCTTGTCTTCCAGGACTAATAAACCGAAGGGGTAAAAGAAGATTCAAAACATAACTTCCCTTTTTTATGGTTGGTTCCATACCAGTACCTACCTGAAATGGTCTTGCTATAAACATATAGCCCAAGACCAAGATGATTACCGCTATAAGAAAAGTTTGGACAGTGTTTATTAAAAATGGATACCTTCTTTTTAATCCTTTTGCGGTTTTTGTTTTAATCTGAAACCCAGAAGCATCTTTTTCAAATTTATTATAAGCAAAAGAATCTAACCAAAATAACAAAATATAAAAAGGGATTGAAATATAGTCTTTTGTAAAAATTCCCACGATAATTCCTAGAATTACAATATTACTTATTAAGATGGTGCTCCACTTTTTCTTCCTTATTAGACCTAGGAAGGCAAAAACAAAAAGAAATACAAATACTACGTCTAGTAAGCTCCATGAGCCAAAAAAACCCAAAAATGAGAAAGCATAGTTAAATATAAAAAATAGTACAAGTATTTTTAGGAATTTTGGTTTTTTAGAACCCAGTTTTTTTAATTCAACAGTTTTCTTATCCATTAAGACTGATCATACTGCTTCACTGAACATTAATCAAGTATAAAATGCTAGTTATTGTCTGTAGAGTTATTGACTACATTTAGCTACCCTTTTGAGTAGTATGATTGCTACGCCTACAAGAAAGCAGTTTGGAAAGCGACTGCGAGAACTAAGAAAAAAAGCAGAGCTTTCCCAAGAAGAACTAGGATTTAGAGCTGGAATACACAGAACCTATGTAGGAGCCATAGAAAGAGGCGAGCAGAACCTTTCTATCGATAACATCCACAAGTTGGCAAAAGCACTCAAAATCTCTCCTGATGAACTTTTCAGAAAATGATGTATAATAAGAAAGTATGGATGACAATAAAAACAATTTACTCGACGCATTAAAAAAAGCAGGTTTAACTGATGAAAAACTCTTGAATAAAACAGAAGAGCTAATCAAAGCAATAGAAACAGGAATGTATAAACCGAAAAATAAAGAAAAGGAACTGCGGGAATTGAAATCTCATAGAGAAGAACTTTTAGAGAGAATTAAAAATAAAAGCTCATAAAATTTCTCCGCCAGCTCTTCTAAAAAGTAGTGGTCTTGCCAAAACTCCACTATCTACTATAATAAAGGCAAGTTCACTGTCCAGTCTATGCCTAACGCACTATCCGTACAACAAAAACAGGAGCTTACAAAAGGAAGTAATTCTCCCCTTCTTTGGGCAGATTTGGATAGTCGTGACCGTAAAATCATTATGTCTGTTACCTTCGCGGACTCTGTAGAAAATGCGAGGAAAAGTCTAAAGCTCAGTATTGGAGGTTTTTACAAAAGGTGGAAATACCTGAAACCGATTTACAACAACCTTTTAAACGATTTGCCGACACAGGCAGTAAACATCCTCAAACTTTCATCCAGACAGGCAGCAGAAGCACTCACAAGGAACTTGGAGGCCGAGAATCCCTCAGATCAAATCAAGGCCGCCAACAGCATTTTGGATAGGGTCACGCCTGAGCGCACCGAAATACAAAAAGGAGTAAAACGTACGTTAAGCATTACTGAGTTTATTTCTATGCCAGAAGAGGAAATACAAAACATGAGAAGCTCTCAGTAAAAATATGTTTTAAACAGAATATAAAATCGAATGATACGACTATACGATCAAAAAATTGAGATAAAAATTGACGACATTGAAAAATTCCGAATGGTGGCATTTTTAGTCGACAGAGGAGATTTTCTAAAAGATGTTCACTCAATTAGAAGAAATTTGCTCCGCCTACACCAACTTATCAGCTATGATAAAGTTTTTGCTTTTTTGAAAGAATTAAAGAAAAATTCAAAGAAAAATGGGAAGAAAACTGAAATGTTAAACTGTGAAATGCAGAAAGACGGCATAAATTATTTATTTACAGATTCAGAATTAGTCGAATCGGTACATTGGATGGAAAGAAAATATAAAAAGAATACTCGCTTCGACATGGTTTTTACCTATGCTATTATTGCAGGCAATGTTACGGATAAAGAAATCTTTTCAACTGCCCACTTGCAATATCTCGATGACAGCGTCTTAAAAAGTTTTAAATTAGACGGCCACTATCAAGTGGCAATTGTTGTTTCGCGAGATACAAGAATTGATGAAGTCGAAAATGTTTTCAAAAAAGAAGTTCAGCCTTTTTTTGAGATGATAGGATTTTCCAAGCCTGATACGTTCCCTGAAATAAAGAGAAACCGCGAGTGGTATTGGTTAAAAAAACAGTTGAGCTGGAAAGGGCTTTTTAGTCATGTTAAAAGGAGCTACAAGGGTAAAATTGCAGATAATTCCATAAGATCCGCAGTCATGGCGTACGAAAAACAGCTCAAAGATCCACTATACTCTTCTACCCCTGTTGGTTTAACAACTTCCTAAAAACCACAATATTCAAATCCCTTTAAAACTGGAATAATCGCACTGGTCGTATCAAAAATGGTGGCGAAATGGAAAACGTAGACCGTCGGTTTTGCCACCAGCACCCGACGGTTTTCTTTATAAATACAGAAAAAGCAAAAAGCTAATGTATAAGGGGATAAAGCAGCGTACAGTAAACGCAACCTACGGCAAGAGCATCTGTTGAGAGTTGAAACAAGCCGTTTCCCGACACGCAAACAACAGTAATAAGAGGAAATGCATGGGCGGTAATCAAGCCGCGACCGTTTCTATAAAACTTAAAAGCTCTGGTGTATAACGATTCATCTAAGCAAAGACAGGGTTAACAGTATTAGTAGGAAAGGAAAGTTAGTATATGAGAGAGGAAGAAAAAAAGAGCGAAAGTCGACAAATCGACAGAAAATCCACATCTCAAGTACGCATCGATACAGGATATCGTGATTTACTCAAGATTAAAGCTGCAAGGGCTGGAATATCCATTAAAACACTTCTGGAGGGTTATTTAGCGGAGCTGTTAGCGGTGGAGGAGACTAACTAATGACAATTGAACGAACACGAGAATTGCTTGGAGAAGATGTTGCAGGCTTAACTGATTCAGAAATATTATCTTTTATTCAACAACGAAGCGAATTTTGCGATGTTTTGCTTGGAATGATAGAAGATAGCCTATTGACATCGGTTAAGGAGAAAGATAACAATGAATAAAGATGGAGATGAAAAACAAGTGAGAAAAAATTGCGTTGTTTATGTTCGTGTCAGCTCAGAAAAACAAGTTGACGGATATAGTTTAGACTCACAGGTAGAACTTTGTACAAGACGAGCTACAGATCTTGGATACACTGTATCAAAAGTATTTCGTGAAGAGGGTGTATCAGCAAAAACTACAGATAGACCAGAGCTTCAAGAATTACTTACTTTTTGCAAAGACAAACAAAATGATATAGGTGCGTTGTTTGTCTATTCCTATTCACGCTTTAGTCGTAATACAATAAATTTTTTATCATTAAAGCTAATCTTATCTAAAGCTGGAGTTGAAATAATATCTTACACAGAACCAGGAGGAGAAAGCCCAGAAGCAACTTTTATAACCACAATCCTTGCTGCTAAAGATCAGTATGAAAACGAAACACGAGCAAGAACAGTTGCAAATTCTTTGCGTAAGCGTTTTTTGGAAGGACATATTACCTCAAAGCCTCCTGTAGGTTACTTGATGATTAAAGAAAACGGAAAATCAAAAGCCTTAAAAGATCCAGAATTGTTTCCTATCTTACAATCTTTTTGGCACAGAATAGATATCGAGAAGCTATCTCTTGACGCAGTTGCTGGAGAATTAAATAAAATGGGCGTTCGTTCAAAACAGAATAAGCGTTTTAAGAAATTTACTAGCAAATCAACATCACAGATATTTTCAAATAAATTCTTTATGGGAATACTTGTGTCTAAAAAATATGGTGAGGCTCAAGGTCAACATGAGCCAATGATTGACGAAGATACATTTTACAGAGTTAGAGCAATAATTACTGATCGTAAACCTCATGCAAAGAAGCATTATGGACTTAGAGAAGATTTTGCACTACGAGGAATTCTTATATGTCCAGATTGCGCAAAACCAACAAAATTGACATCTTCATGGATAAAGAAACGCTTTCCCACATATTACTGTCAATCACGAGGAATCCATAGGATTACATCATACCCTCGAGATATTGTCGAACAAAAGTTCCTTGCGCTTATCAAGAATGTAACTATGAAAATGAACCACATGCTACATATAGCGGAGATATTAAAAGAGAAGTATGTTTCCAAATCAAAATTATTAAATGCCTCATCGGGGAAAATTAGAACTGACATACAAGACCTAAAGGCTGCTAAAAAAGTGGCAAGGGAAAAGAATGCAAAAGGCATTTACACGGATGACGAGTATGTTGAAATGAGAGATGAATATGAGACGCTAATTGCAGTAAAAGAAAGTTTACTCGCTGAAAAGAAAATTGATTTAACAGACATTGATATAGTTTTGGAGTTTATCTGCTTCTATATGTCAAACTTAGATAAAGTATTTACTAAAGCAATTCCAGAAGGAAGATTAAAGATTGGGAGTTCGATATTCCCTAATGGACTTGTTTTTGATGGGGTAGCATTTCGAACTCCGCAATTAGGTCGTGGATACAAGCTAACTAGGGACTTTGTAACTACCCCTACCTTATTAGGTGAGCCGGGTGGGATTCGAACCCACGACCAAGAGCTTAAAAGGCTCCTGCTCTACCGCTGAGCTACCGGCCCCAAATGGGACAAACCTCACGGCCCACGCTTGTCAAGCAAGCGAACTCCCTTCGGTCCGTTCCAACGATTTCCCTTTAAGGATCACAAAATCGGAACTCCTGAGCCAGCGATTTTGTGCACTCGAAGTGAATTTACATATTATAACAGCCCAATTGCATACTTGACAAGTGCATTTGTTTGCTGTCACACTCAATATGACTATAACGAAACCCGCCTTCGTTATACAAAAAGATTTTGGCGAGCGAAGGGAGGTGATTGTATGACAAGTGATATAGGTACGACTCTCCTTGCCTCACTCAACAGTGGACTTGTTGGCTTGGTTACATTTGTTCCAAAATTTATTGCAGGCACTATTATTCTTCTTATTGGCATTGTTATCGCTTCCATATTAAAACAAGTAATCAGCGAGATTTTTAAAGCATTAAAAGTGGAAGCATTACTGCATAAGTATGGCGTGCCGGAAATGAAAGAAGAATTTTCGTGGACAAATATTCTGGCCGAGATTGTGCGTTGGTTTGTTATTGTGATCTTTTTAATACCGACAGCAGACGTGTGGGGATTACCACAAATCATCACAGTACTCAACCAATTCTTGCTCTATTTGCCAAATGTTTTTGTCGCAGCAATTATTGCTCTTGTTGGGTTTGCCTTTGCAAAAATCGCACACGATGTCGTTTTGGCATCGGCAACTAGTGTCTCAAGCGAAACATCCCAAACGATTGCGTCGGTAGCGCATTGGGCAGTTGTTGTGTTTGTTATTCTGGCAGTCCTTAATCAGTTAGGTGTTGCTTCAGATTTGGTGCGAATTCTCTTTACCGGATTTGTTGCAATGCTTGCCATTGCCGGAGGCATAGCATTTGGCCTTGGTGGGCAAAACAGCGCAAAAGATATCGTAGAGAATCTACGCAAAAAACTTCAATAATACTCGTTGCAAGACTAAGGTTTTGCAGTGAGGTTGTGTTTTTTGTACTGTGCTCTATTGACAATGGCACATTTTTCCTATACCTTTATGTATAGTGTCATGAAAATAAAAAATATTTTGCTTATTACCATCCTTCTTATTATTGCGTATGCAATAGTAAAAAATGGTAGTGTTAGTTATGCCCAACAATTATCTTTAACAAAGGATGAAGATATTCCTTCAGATTTATTGCTCGATTTAAATCTTGCTCAGCAAAATCCTGCACCAGAGCAAAAACAAATTATTGAATCACAAACCTCAAAAGCAGAAGTGAAAACTACTACTGGAGAGAATACTTCAATAGTTCCAAAAGATATTGTTCCGACAGAAATTAAAACAGAATCTGCAACCAATGCAGAGCATCCTGATCAAACCACGTCAGAACAGGTTATTTCTAAAGCAGTTACTGTTGAAGAAAAAATAGGCAACCAGCAGGGAACGCCGACAAATGATGCGTTGCAACCATCAAATGCCCCACAGCCTGAAAATAACACTAATAACAATGCTGGCGGCAACACCATTCCGGGTACAGCAATTCTTGAACCAGATGACAATGCTGCTAATTCAGGAACGATGCAAAATGCACCTACAGAAACAGGTAATCCTCAAACAACGACTCAACAAGCGCCTGGAACACAAGATATTCAGCAGCAGGTAATCCCTCCTGAAAATGGCCAAAGCAACCAGGATAATCAACCGCCAACAAATAATCCACCATCTTCTGATACAAATAATGCCCCAAACTCTTCAGGATCACCAGATCAATCATCCGGTAACAATAATCCTAGCGACAACAGTGCCGTTGAGGGAGCCTCTACAGGCCCAAGTCTTCCATGGTGGGAAAGACTATTCAAAAAATTACTTAGTAACTAATTATGGATACAGAAAATATACAAAATAAAGAAGCTAAAAAAAAGAACATGCTTTTTCAAAGTAAATTTGTGATAGTATTTCTCCTATTTGCAATAGTCGCTGGAGGATTAGTAGGATATAAAATATACAATCAGCACACAACACAGAAACAAGCTACCACTAAAACAGTAATCAAACAGGTATTGATACGACGCTCAAAAATTCTCAACGTCATCATTAAAGCCACCACTGCAAAAGCAATTGATGTAAAAACAGGAAAAGTAATCACAGCTGCTCGGGTGTTTTCTTTGGTTGATAAAACAATCTATTTAGCGCTAGATCTCAATAGTCCTAAGTCAGGAACACATATTGATTATATTCGCTATTTAAACGGACGCTATGTTGACCATGGAAATGTGAAGATACAAAATGATCAAACAAATACTATATCATTTAGTTGGACAAACGTACGAACACTCGGAAGTGTCGCTGACGGTAAATGGAAAATTGCCACGTATACGAATGGTATTTTAGAGAAACGAGTCAGCTACGTCGTGCAGAAAGATCAGGTTTCTGACGTCTATCCCCAAGAATCTATTAATCCATTAGCTTCAGATTATCAGTTAGACAATACCATCGCTTTACTGTCTTTAAGAAGATAATTTGATTAATGCAATCTGCTATTGTAGGACTAACGCAAGAAGAAATAATAGAGAGCCGAAGGCGTTTCGGAGTAAATGTCGATAAAACTCACGATTACACTACCCTAAAAATTATCCTCAAAACAATTTTCTCTGTATTTAATATCGTCATGGCAATTTTGATTATAATCCTGATTGTTATTGATCAACAATCAACAGCACGATTTATTGGCGTTGTTGCCGCAATTAATACCACAATTCAACTTGTCCAAGAAATTCGAGCTCGATTAATCGTCAAAAAATTAAATAAGCTTACCGAAAAGACCACAAAAGTAATACGGGCAGGCAAGACCACGGAAATTCCCGTAAAAGATCTTGTTATTGGCGATATTATTCACCTTTCGTCCGGCGATAGAGTGCCGGTAGATGGAAAAGTCGTTTCTTCGGAATATGCAGAATTTGATGAAAGTATTCTTACAGGAGAATCAAAATACATGCCAAAAAAGATCGGTGAAGAAATTAAGGCAGGCAGTTTTGCAACTGCAGGCAGCTGCGATTATACAATGACGAAATTTGGCAGAGATTCGTATATGCAAACTATCACAAAACAAATAGGAAAACAAGGTATTACCGAATCGCCACTGCAATCACAAATAAACCAAATAATAAAAGCGCTCACGTATATGACGATCTTTTTTATTACGCTCCTTGTTGCAGAGGGATTGGTACAAGAAAACCAAAAGGCAGAAATTATTATTAATGCAGCAACTCTTGTCACCACGCTCGTGCCGCAAGGACTCGTATTAATTACGACAATTTCTTTTGCCTATGGTGCGATGAAGATTGCTAAAAACCAAGCTATTGTACAGAAATTATCCAGCATTGAGGCTATGGCAAATACTAAGGTTATCTGTATGGATAAAACAGGGACACTCACCAAAAATCAACTAGAGGTGAAAAATATCAAATGGTATACGGTATGAATGCTGCCCAACTTTTAAAAACATTTCTCAGAGATATCACACAAAAAAATAAACTTAATCAGGCACTTGAGGATTATCTTTTGGATGTAAAACCGATCGAAAATCTTAAAAAGGTAGATGAAATTCCCTTCTCTTCGGAAAGAAAATATAGCGCGTGTCTATACGAAGATCAGACTCTCGTTCTAGGAGCACCGGAAATCTTGCTTGATAAAACTTGCAAAGAATTTAAGGAAGTAGAAAGTTATACCTTGCAATCCTATCGGGTTGTCACCTTTGGAACAGTGAAGGGGAAGTATAAGGAGGGAGATGGAAATATAAAGAGTAAGTTTCACCCACTTGCTGTGATTGCCATTGACGATCCTATTAGACCAGAGACTCCAGATACCCTAAAACAGCTAACAAAAGAAAATATTCAATACAGAATTATTTCTGGAGATTCGCCTGATACTGTCACTGCGATTGCCAAAAAAATTAATAAAGATTACCCTGCTAATGCTATAAGTGGCGACGAGCTCGATACATTGGAAGGTGATAATTTGGAAAAAGCAATACTTGAACATACTATTTTTGCCCGCATTAAACCACAACAAAAACAGCTTATTGTTCGAGTGCTCAAGAAGCATAAACTGTTTACTATTATGATTGGTGATGGGGTAAATGACGTATTGGCGCTAAAAGAATCCGACTTAGGAATTGCTATGAATGCCGGTTCAAGTATGGCAAAAGATGTCGCTGATGTTGTGCTTCTTAACAACTCCTTTTCCACGCTACCCCTTCTTCTTTATGAAGGGAGACGTATTATTACTAATATCCAAACCATTGCCAATATTTATCTTATAAAAAATATTTCTTCTATTACTGCGATTCTGTTGCTTGGTTTTATTGGACTACGTTTCCCATTTAGTCCAAAACATGTAGAATTATCCAGTTTTCTTATCATTGGTATTCCATCTTTTGTACTAGCCTTTGAGAAACATAGCTTCTCAACAACAGATGAAGGGTTTATAAAAAGGCTTCTTTTATTTTCAGGCATTATTGGGTTTGGGAACGCAATTATTTATACTCTTATCTACACATATTATGATATTACCAGTGAAAAACTTCTTTACTCAAGAAGCATACTTTTAACTTCAGTAATTTTTTTGGGGATAAATAATATTATCCTTATTTATCTGCAGCATTACAAATTGAGGGAAATTTTAAAAAGAAAACTAGTTTTAGGCTTGTTGCTATCGCTATTTGCACTTTTTGTGATCTGTATTACCATCCCCTTCATTCGTGATTTTTTTGAAATCAGTAATATTATTCCCGTTGATTTTTTTATATCCTTCTTCTTTTGCGCAATTGGCTCTATGGTAATCGTAGTAGTTTTACAAAAATTTCGACTCATTGATATACTCAATCATTCTGAAGGCGAATCACTATAAAGCTCCCAATTATTGTTGTCAACACTCCAAACCCCAGCCAGAAAAAACCATAGCGCCTCAGTCCACTAAGCGAATCTATTACCCCATTCTTGGGAGTGGCAACTTTCATATACAGATCTTTATCTGTGTCTGGAATATCAATTTTACTTATTCCTACAAGCATTTCTCTTGCTTTTTCATTAGGCAATTTAAATGTCCAAATAGCTTGCATCTGGTTTTGTTTGAATGCCTGACTCAGTTTATTTATGAAATCATCGTAGTGTTCCCATTTCTGACTCCTCGCATAGTCAAAAAGATTCTTGTTAAGAAGTGTGTCTTTCCCCGCAATTACTACACCACTCGTATTAATGATAAATGCGTCCTCGCTAGAATCACTGCCAAGTGAGGTCACAAATGCTTTGGTGAAATCTTCTACACGCAGTCTAATAGCCAGTGTTCCTTTAAATTTGTTTCCGAAATAAAGTGGTTCGGCAATCACCAGTATAATCTTGCCTTTGGAGGCACCTACTGTTCCAAGTAAAGGAGTAGAGATAAATGTTTTTCCCTTACTGCTGGGATTTTTGCTCCATTTGATAAACACTGCTTGAGAAAAATCATCCCCTTCACCACTTCTTACGTGGGATCTATTTTCCAAAATTGTCACTATGCCCTTGCTGTCAAACAGAGCAATGCCATTCACCGGCAACTGCGATCTTTGCATATAAGCAGCAAATGCTGCTCTGGTTAACTCTTTGTCAATAGAAGCTTCCTCATCAACTTTGGCAAAAGAGAAGACAAAAGATGCGAGTTCGCTTTGGACATTTTTCAATAAATTTTCTACAGCAGACGATCCTGCTTTGGCTAAAACGAGCTGTTTATTCAAAGTTTTTTGGATTAAGAGATTTTCTGAAATAGTATATGTTGCTATATATGTAGAAATACCGACAAGCGCAAACAGTATATGCAAAAAAATAAGAGTGTTTCTTAAAAATAAGCGTTTTCGTTTCATTGCTGGTACAATATAACCTTAACAGCGGCTTTTTTTGTGACGCCAGCGGGAATCGAACCCGCATGAAAGGGCTGAAAACCCTCTATCCTAAGCCGTTAGATGATGGCGCCCTATTAACTTTTATTGTCTTACCCAATTATACTAAAAAGAAACCATTTTCCCAAATTAATCGAAAATATTCGAAATGAAATTCGGGAAGATCTTTATTCTTGACATATATCTGCCAATCCTGCTCCTGCGTTTTATGGCATTGAAATGCCTTTATTTTTGTATCCATGGTTTCGGTGATGTCAATAATCGTTGTTATTTCTTGGTCGGGCGTTCCTTGTATTTTTCCAAAAGCCGTATACATGGTTCCTTGCTTTTCTAATGCTTTAAGCAAATGCTTTGGTACTTCGGCATAGTACAAACGAGCCTGCTGTTTACCATCTTTTATGTAAGCCATGAATGCATTTGTAGTACACATTGACATGTAAATGTGGTCGGGATGCCGTGACCCACCTTCTTTGTTAAATGTAACCACAATATCTGGTTTTTCTTTTTCAAGAATTTTTTGTATTCTCCTACTAATCTCTCGCTGAGGAATTTGATTAAGCGTTCCATCCATATATCCTAAAAAATAAATGTCCGATATGCCCAATACGTTTGCAGCATTTCTTAATTCCTGTTCTCGAACCATGCCTAATTCTTCTTGTTTGCACAAAGGAGGATTTCCCGTTTGTCCCGCCTCTCCCTTTGTTGCGGTAATAAGTTTTACTGTTACACCACTGTTTGTGAGTTTTGCAATTACTCCTGCGCTATACACACATTCATCATCCGGGTGGGCAAAGACAAATACAGCCTTCATAGTGATATAATTATACCATGCAACTGTATAACTCGTTAACCAGAAAAAAAGAACTGTTTATTCCTCTTGCAGATCAAAAAGTTACCATGTATGTCTGCGGTATAACGCCATACGACACAACGCATCTTGGTCACGCGTTTACCTATGTTTTTTTCGATGTCGTCTACCGCTACCTGACGTTCAAAGGATATACAGTATCATACACACAAAATGTCACAGACATTGATGACGATATTCTTAAAAGAGCGAAAAAAGAACATCGCAATTGGAAGGAATTGGGTGATTTTTGGACAACTCGTTTTCTTACTGATATGAAATCACTCAACGTCTTACTACCAACACACTACGTCAAAGCCACAGATTCTATCACTCTAATGATACGTATCATTAGAGTGCTTGTAGAGAAAGGTTTTGCCTATCAGAATAAGGGGAACGTCTACTTTGCTACTCGGACATTCCGAGACTATGGTAAACTTTCCCGATGCAACAAACATCAAATGAACAAACTTCTCAAGGAGCGCGGAGGAAATCCAAATGATCCACTCAAGAAAGACCCATTAGACTTTCTCCTTTGGCAACATTCAAAACCCTATGAGCCATCGTGGGAAAGTCCATGGGGAAATGGGCGGCCTGGGTGGCACATAGAATGTAGTGCTATGATACAACAATGTCTCGGTTCGCAAATTGATATTCATGGCGGTGGACACGATCTTATCTACCCTCATCACGAAAGCGAAATTGCCCAGTCCGAGAGTTTTACTGGCAAAAAACCGTTTGTAAAGTATTGGATGCATACAGGAATGCTTCGGTATAAGGGTGAGAAGATGTCTAAATCACTGGGGAATCTTGTTATGGTGTCTGACTTATTCAAAAAATATTCAGCCAACGCCATCCGCTATGTTCTTCTCTCCCACCACTACCGGGAATCATGGGAATTCAATGAATCTGATCTCTCAAAAGCAGAGATTGTGGTAAAGAGTATCATTGGTCATTCTGGCTTGTCCAGAATCCGCACCAATGACGAACAAATAATTTCTCAGTTTGAAAACGCCATGGAGAATGATTTTAATACGCCGCTTGCACTTTCGTTGGCAAAAAATAATCAAAATATAACTCAATCAACACTTGAAACACTCGGATTTATGCTATGAAAAGAATTATTATGTCCATTGTATTATTTTGTTTTTTTTGGATGTTTTTTCCGCAACAAGTGTACGCTGTAGAAAATCCGCTTGCAGTGCCTAATAATAAATTTGGTATCCATATTTTATTTCCCGAAGAATTAGACCAAGCTGCAAGGCTTGTAAATGGCAACGGTGGAGACTGGGGTTATGTCACGATTCCAATTCAAGCAGGAGATAAAAATCTTATCAAATGGCAGGCGTTTATGGATAGCGCAAAAACGCTTCATGTTATACCCATAGTTCGCCTTGCTACAGAAGGGGATTACTTTAATACCAAAGTCTGGAGAAAACCAGAGGCCTTAGATGTATTGGATTTTGCGAATTTTTTAAACTCTCTTGATTGGCCAACAAAAAATAGATATGTGATCATATTTAATGAAGTGAATAGGGGTAACGAATGGGGAGGTTCGCCAAACCCTGAAGAATATACTGATATTTTACACTATGCTTCGATTGTGTTCAAGTCAAAAAGTCAGGATTTTTTTATTATCGCAGCAGGCCTTGATAACGCAGCCGAAAATATAGCAGGCACGGCGATAAATGAATACGATTTTATCCGCTCAATGTATAATTTTGATCCTGATATTTTTAATCAAATCGATGGACTGGGAAGTCATTCCTATCCCAATCCCGGGTTTACCCAACCTCCTTCAAAACAAAATAATAAAAGCATTGCCAGTTTTCGATACGAAAGATCCTTCGTAGAAAATCTTGGGCAAAAACGACTTCCTATTTTTATCACAGAGACCGGATGGTCAGAAAACTCTCTTTCACAAAGTACGATCGCGTCATACTACCAAGATGCATTTACCTCTGTTTGGTTGGATGACGACATTATTGCCGTCACTCCATTTCTTCTGAGAGCAGGCATCGGAGAATTTACTGTCTTTTCATTTATCGATAGCAATGGTTCACCCAAAGCCCAGTATGCAACGCTTGAGCGAATGGAAAAAGTTAAGGGGAATCCAAAACGCATAGAAATATCTCCACATAAGGTGCTTGGTGAGACAATCACAAACAATGATTTTCCAAAAAAGAACTTTATACACACCAGCCAGAAAGAAAATACGCTATTACAAATTCCCCCAAATGTAAAAATACTTTTGAAGTGGCTTCTGAAAATATGACAAAAATATGCTAAAATTGACAACGTAATCAACACAGTATGGATTTTGATACCGACACAGATATCGTTTCGCAATTTTTCCAAAATACCACCCAAGGAAAGCTCAGTTTGGACCAAATGATTTTTTACATAAAATCTTTTTTAGAACAAGATCCAAATGCAGAGTACAGCCTTGTTATTGGCACAGATTCACAAGAAAAAATAAACAATGATAACGAAAAACGCATTCATATTATTACCGCGATAATTGTCCACAGGAAAGGATTTGGGGGGAGATATTTTTGGAAGAAAAAAATTAAACCACAAACAAGAACGCTTCGAGAAAAAATTTATACAGAAACTCTTACCTCGCTTACCTTTGCTACAAGCTTTGTTCCCCTGCTTAAAAAATCACTAAACGGCACATCACCAAAATATAATCTTGAAATTCATATTGATGTCGGAGAACATGGAGACACACGCGAAATGATAAAAGAAGTTGTTGGTATGATTACTGGGAGCGGGTTTGTGGCAAAAACAAAGCCAGACGCCTACGGCGCATCATATGTGGCAGATAAACACACCTAAAAAACGAAAAACGAAAAACGAAAAACGAAAAACATTAGAGTGGGAAGAGGCAAAAGACATCAAACGATCCCTTAAACACATTCTTGATATTTTGAGTTTACCTCATATCGACTCCTCGAGAATTTTTTGTTTTCGGACACATGGTTCAAAATCCAAATCGTATGCGCGAATTTGGGCATTTCCAAAGATTTTTCAAAAGGCATTACAGGTCAAACCAGCATACGTCATTGAAGTGCTTTCAAAACATTTTGACGTGCTTGATGAAGATGAAAAGAAAAAAGTGCTTATTCATGAACTTTTGCATATTCCAAAAAATTTCTCAGGCGCTCTTCTCCCACACAGAAGCCGTGGCCGTCACCTTGGATCGCTCGTGAATGCATTATTTAAAGAATACAAATCAAGAGTATGATTACCATCATTCACGGAGATGACATCGTTGCATCTCGAAAATATTTTCTGGAGCAAAAAGATGAAACAATATCGTCTCACATTTTTGATGGAGAAACAGTAACGCTTACCGAGCTTACGCAAGCGATTAAAGGAGGTGGGCTCTTTGGTAGCGAAAAAAAATTGTTCATCCAAGATTTCTTTTCCAAAAGAAAACCAAGCCAAGAGTTTGACGAAATAATTTCTTTTCTTAAAAAAAATGAAGATGATGTAGAAGCTTTTTTTTGGGAAGGAAAAGAGCTCACAAAAAAATACACTTCTCTTTTTCCAAAAGCTCTCCTAAAGCTGCATGCATTCCAAAAAACCATGTTCTCTTTTCTTGATAGCATCAAACCAAGAAACGGACAAAACCTCGTTTTTTCTTTTCACAAGGCGCTCGAAACTGCCGAAAAAGAACTTGTTTTTTTTATGCTTATTCGCCAGTTTCGTTTACTTTTAGCCCTTTCCGGTAGTTCCTCAGAAACAATCGATGAGGTAAAGCGTCTTGCTCCGTGGCAAAAAAGTAAACTGCAAAAACAGGCACTATTTTTTACTATTGAAGAGCTAAAAAATATCTACAAAAATCTTTACGAAATAGATTTAGGAATAAAAACTGGAAGCCTCTCTTTACCTCTTGTTCAAGCAATTGACTTTTTACTTCTCGGTATATAAGATTAAACTCATGACTATCAATCAAAATATTTTCAAAGGGTATGATATTCGTGGCGTGTATCCAACTGATCTCAATGAACAAAATATTGTGCCTATTGTCCAAGCAATATATACAAATCTTGCCCCTCGTACTATTGTTGTTGGGACAGATATGCGGGTTTCTTCACCATCGTTAATAAAAGTTGCTATCAAAACGCTCGTAACCCTTGGAGCAAACGTTATTGATATAGGTATTGTTTCAACACCCACGTTTTATTTTGCGGTTTCTCATTATGGTTATGACGCCGGTATACAAATTACCGCATCACATAATCCCAAAGAATGGAATGGCATTAAAATAGTAAAAAATAGTCCAAAAGGACTCATAAAAATTGGGAAATCAACCGGCCTTGAAGATATTAAGCAGCAAGTTCTTGCTGGTATGAATATAAACACAACGACAAAAGGCACAGTAACAAAAAAAACAGGAATTTTAGAAGACGAAGTAAAAAACTCCTTAACTATTGTCGGAAACCCGCGACTTAAAAAATTCAAAGTTGTTGCAGATGCTGCAAATGCCATGGGTGCACAATATATTGATGCACTTTTTCAAAAAATACCTTGCGAGCTGGTAAAAATGAATTTTAACTTAGATGGGACATTCCCGGCACATCAGCCTGATCCTTTGCAAAGTAAAACGCTGGTGGATTTACAAAAAAGAGTAATCGCCGAAAAAGCAGATCTGGGTCTTGCTCCCGATGGAGATGGTGATAGATTATTTTTTATCGACGAAAAAGGAAACATTGTTCCTCCAACGATTATTACCTCTATTGTTGCAAAAGAATTACTGCAAACACATCCTGGAGAACAAATTCTTATTGATATTCGTTATATTTTTACCCCACAAAAAATTGTTGAGGAAAACGGAGGCACCATAAAAATTACCAAAGTCGGCCATGCGTATATCACAGAAGCTATGGATGAAACAGGGGGTATTTTTGCAGGAGAATCCTCCGGCCATTATTTTTTTAGAGATACAGGGAATGCAGAATCGCAAATGCCGATTATTGTAACAGTACTCAAGGTATTAACCGAAAAAAACAAACCGTTTTCAGAAGTTGTCGATGCATACCAAAGAAGCTATGAATCGGGAGAATACAACTTTACAGTAACAAATGCAAACGATATTATGGAGCAAGCAAAAGAAAAATATAATGATGGAAGAGTAGATTCTCTGGATGGCATTGCAATCAGTTATCCTGATTGGAGATTCTCACTTAGGACATCAAATACCGAACCACTCCTTAGACTTAATGTTGAATCATACAAAAAAGAGGTCATGGAACAAAAACGAGACGAATTGATCTCGTTTATCAAATCGTATGTCAAATGAATTGAAAATAGCGATTAAGGCAGCACGAGCAGGTGCAAAAAAGGCAATTTCTTACTTTAATACAGATATTCATGTCGAGATAAAATCTGATAACAGTCCAGTCACTATTGCAGACAAAGAAACAGAAAAAGCAATTAGAACATGCATTACATCGGCATTCCCACATGCAAAATTTGTTGGAGAAGAAGGAGGAGGCAGTAAAAGCGAAAATGAATTTTGGACAATCGACCCAATCGATGGGACAAAGTTCTTTATTCATGGCATTCCGCTCTGGTCAACCCTTATATCACTGTATAGGAAGGGAAACGTTGTGTTAGGCGTTTCGTATACCCCGCAAATAGAAGAACTACTCTATTCGGAAAAAGGAAAGGGAACGTATTTAGGAAAAAGGCAATGTAGGGTATCAAAGATAGATCGGCTAGAAAAATCTTTTATTGTCTATACAGACATACGACGCATACCGAGTGTTCAAAACTTACTGACACTTTTGGAAAAGAGTGCTTATTCGGCAACATTTCTCAGTGCCTTCGGCTACCATTTGGTTGCAAACGGAAGAGCAGAGTGTTTTATTGATCCGAATGTAAAAATTTGGGATATTGCACCATTTAAAGTCATTATCGAGGAGGCAGGTGGCAGAATAACCGATGTCGATGGGAGAGAGTGGAATAAGAATTCTACAGGCGCTGTCGCCACAAACGGCCGTATCCATGACGAAGTAGTGCGCATCCTCAACCAATAAAAGTATGGTATCATAAAACTATGATTAATCTGAATGACAAAACGGCAATAGCAAAAATTGACAAATCAAATACGTACGCTTCTCTTACTGGGCTTTCAAGCCAGTGTCGGCAGGCGTGGGAAGAGACGCAAAAAATTTCTTTTCCTCAAGACTACAAACATGTACAAAACATTGTCCTTTGCGGCATGGGAGGATCTGCCTATGCCGCGTATTTCATAAAATCGCTGTTTAGCGATTCATTACAAATTCCTTTTGAACTTGTTAATGGCTATGATTTACCAGGATATGTCAATGAAAATACCCTCGTACTCTTATCTAGTTATTCAGGCGCAACAGAAGAAGTTCTTTCTTGTGCGGAGCAAGCAATTGTAAGAAATGCAAAAATTGCTGTTGTTACCAGCGGATCAAAGCTTGCCGAGCTTGCAAAAGAACATAAATTTCCAGCGTACCTATTTAATCCAAAGTACAATCCTTCAGACCAACCACGTCTTGGACAAGGGTACATGATTATAGGACACATAGGGCTTCTTGCAAAAATTGGGTTCATTTCACTTCCAACGGGTGAGGTTATGCAGGCAATCTCTTTCTTGGAGTCTCAAAACACGATAATTGAAGAACAGGCAATAAAAGTAGCACAAAAACTTGTTGAAAAAATTTCTGTTATTGTTGCAGCAGAGCATCTTGCGGGTAATGCACACGCTTTGCGAAATCAGTTTAATGAAACAGCAAAAACGTTTTCTACCTATGCTCTAATTCCTGAGCTTAATCATCATCTTATGGAAGGACTCGCCCACCCAACAGATAAAATTTTAAGGTTTCTTTTTTTACGATCATCTCTGTATCATCCCACCATACAAAAGAAATTTGACTTAACCAAAGAGGTAATTACCAAAAACGGCATTGAGACTGTTGAAATTGAAATTTTAGGTGATACTCCATTTGCACAAATGCTCTATGCTCTTTCTTTTGGAGGATATTTGACATTTTACTTGGCAATTCTCTACAATCAAGATCCCAGCCTTATTCCCTGGGTCGACTACTTTAAGAAAGAGTTGGCAAAGTAATCATTGACAATAATTTTAATTTCTGCAAAACTAATACCTATCATGAATAAAGCAAAAAGAGCAAAAATAATCACATGCCTTCTCGATGAGATGCGGAAAGATATTGTGGCTACAAATGAACTTCAATTAATGCGACTTGAGTTTCTGAAAAGAATGGAATTATGCGCTATCGAAGAAAATTCAGATCATGCAGTTATGAAGATAAGACTGTATATGGAGCAACGAAAGCAAAATATTCGTGAATACCCCTCACTTAAACTTAAGAGTCAGACAATAGATGGTAAAATGGTTATTTCTAATCTTTAATCAATATGGATATAAAAATAATAAAAAAACTTGATGAGATCATAAAAAATATGGTAACTAAAGATGATTTCAAGGGTGAATTAGCAAAATATGCCACCAAAGATGATCTTGTGGGAATGAAAAAAGAGTTAATAGAGAGAATAAGCGAAGCACAAATGGAAATTGTGGAGGTGGTTCATAAACATAAGGCTGATAGAGTAGAAGTAGAAAGTTTAGAAAAAAGAGTATCTACGATAGAAGATCAACTCCACCAAAGTCAACCGCTTTAATCATGTAGAGTGAACAATTTTTTTAACGTCTCTAAGCATTCTTTTAACGTTTTTATTTTGGAATATATATCTTCCCATAGATACCCCGTGACCCCCAGCTTTCATGACATTTTCAATAGCTTTTATTATTGAAGTACCATTAGGGTCTACAGTCCCTCCTGCCATAACAACAGCGTCAACACCTTCTTCAATTAATAATTTTAAAGTTTTTCCATATCGACAATTCCATCTATTGGTCCATCATGAACCCCATGATCAAGTGGAACAATAACCACATTTCCGTCTTTCTTTAGTATAGAATTATTTTCTATCATAAATATATTTAGGTAATCTATTTTGTCTTGTTTTACCGTAAATTTTAGTTGTAGGATAATACTCAGAATGATGTTGTACTAATCCCGCTACATTTTCTCCGGCAACCGAGGCAACAAAGGCTAAAGCTAAATCAATCCCAGCAGATACACCAGCCGCAGTCCAAATTTTTCCATCTTGTACAAATCTTTCTTCTAAGGTCTCAACATCTTCTAATTCACGTAGTCTATCTAGCGAATTCCAGTGAGTAGTTGCTTTTTTCCCCTCTAAAAGCCCAGCTTTTTGGAGAATAAATGCCCCAGTGCATACCGATATTACATGTTGACTATGACTGGCTTGTGATTGGACGAATTGAATTAGCTTTGGGTTGTCTACCTCTCTTCTTGTCCCCAGCCCGCCAGGGATGAGAAAATAATCGAGAGCAGGACAATTATCAAATGTGTAATCAGGCAAGATCCTTAATCCTTTTGCACAAGTTATTGGATCACTGGTTTCACTTACAATAAGACACTGTGGACCTTTAGCTTTCTCTCTCCATTGATTTATGATCTCCCATGGGCCAACAAGGTCAAGTTCTTCAACATTAGGGAACACGAGAAAACCGAATCTTTGTGAAGTAAATTTTACCTCTGACATATTAAGTTATGTTTGTTTTATTTCCCAACTTCTTCTTAATCAATAACCACAACGTCTTGAGTTCGTTATTGGTTACTGTCGTCAAACTATAAAGACCCGTTATTGGATCATCAATTTGAATAAGATACCCATTCTTTTTTGATCCTGTTAACGTAACATATTGTGCTTTACTCATATCTTGTTAATTCTATATCTATCAGAACACCAATGTCTATGACAAGTTTGTCAGGAAAGCTGACAGAGCTTTTTTCACATCATTTATAATTTTTTCATAAGGATCAAGAATTAACTTATCGGGATAATTTTTTTGGATAATTTTTTTTATATAACCCAAATGTGTACTACCTAAAATTATTGTGTCAAAAAAAGGAATTTACTTTAACATTTTTTCAGTTTCTTCTTTTAGCCTCTTATCTCTTGTTTGAATTACATTAATAATATTTGTTACCACAACACAATCAATGCTTGTCTTTTTTATACTTTTTATTGTTCTACTCGTAGCAAGGAGAATTGTTTTTCCTTTGACTTGAGAGAGGGGTAATTGTGCTCCTATAATTTTTGTCTTAAATAATTTTAATCTTCGTATAAGTTTTAAAACTTCAAGACTGGGAGTAATTGAGGCCATTATAATTATATTAGGCTTAAAACGTCTTTCTATATATGCTATAGTCCTACTAATAGCAATGTGCAATTCCTCTGTGCTTTTTTCACCATACGGAAAGTTCTTTGTATCCTGATAATTAATAATCTCTTCATTTGGAAACTCCTTTCTTAGTAATTTAGTTACATAGACACTACCTCTCCCTGAATCAAAAACAACTATCTTCATACTAAAGCCCTTTCTAAATCAGCAACAAACTGATTGTGTCTATAACGTGCCAGTCTAAATTCCTCAACCTCGGGGATATAAAGACCTCCTAATCCCATTTCACCATATCTTCCTTGAATAACCGATATAGGTTGTCCTTCTGTCTCTGCCTTTTGATGAGGTTTGTCAATAAAATTTGTGATAAGCGAACGATGAGTTGAGGCATTCATGCCATTCTGCCTCATTAATGCTATATATGTTTTAGCAAGTTTATGCTTTCCTAAACTATCAACTACAAATTTACCGTCGTTATAGCCTAAAAGATCAGCTATTATATCTTGAATTGAACGACCTTCCTTAAGTCGTTGAAGTGCATCATTAATACCCTCCTATCTTGGCCTGCCAGTCCTACCCAACGAGATTGTATATGTTCTATGTAACTTTCTTCAGGCCACCCAAGAATAAGATTTAACTTCATGTCCTCGGCATTAGTAGCGATACTTTTGGAAGGATATGTAACTCCATCAACTTTAAAAGCCCTGGAATATCCTCTTAGTTCTCTGGCAAAAAACATAGGATCCAGTTTTCCATAGAACTCAAGATACATTCCTTGTACTGCTTCCAGATTTTGTTTAGCATTGGCAAAAATTTCCGCATCCACATCTATATTATCTCCAAAAAATCCAAAGGAGTGATTAATTAATCTTATTTGATTTGTAACTCTTTGTGAAATATCAATAAAGCTTAGTTCGCCTTCCTTTCCGGTGAAACTTAATTTTAAGGGATTATTTAGATAGTAAGTATATGTGAGGAGACAAGGGGGAAGACCTATTGAGTCGCCAAGTCGCTTTGTAAAGTCAAATCCATTTCGTATGCGTCTCTCTATTGCTCCCTCCTCATATCTCTCGGTAGATGCAAGTACAAGAGTCATACCAAGATGAGCAAGATAGGGATCAGTGACATCTCCGAAAGAAGCCCGATTAGCAAAATTAACTAGCGGAGCAATATTTACTGGTTCGCCTAATTGCTCTTTGACAAAATTATCATTGTTAATTGCAGGTAGATCAAACATGCAAAAAGACAGAAATTC
>OBEQ011894221.1_pt1 | contig 50164 bp, 36 predicted proteins | sample 1670901 | NCBI WGS metagenome assembly OBEQ01 (sample SAMEA104232315, study PRJEB22302) | groundwater metagenome | biome: forest; feature: aquifer; material: groundwater | place: USA | collected 2011-08-07 | depth 5.4 m
CGAACCTTCCGTACCACCCTCCGACGTCGCGGTGCTCGAAGGGTTCGACCCCCGCCTCTGCGAATATTTGGCAACATCCTTCCTCCACGTGCGTCATACCGCCATGATTCCGTCACGTCCAAGATGCTATATGCGACGAGATGGAGCAGCTGATATAGAAGCGTCATTTGGTTCCTTCTGGGGTGGGGGCTCGGAAGCAATTTGTCGAGGCAATAGGTGCGAATTTTCTGGCCGTCGGGACCTTCTTTGGACAGGACTCGCGATCGGGATGTGGGAGTTCCACGCGCATTCTCCGTCTGTACCAGACAGCATCATCGATGTCGAGCGGCCCTGACAAAAAAATCTAGAAAAATTTTCTCCTCTCACCCGTCTTCTCTCACGAAGCTCCGGGTCTTTTTATTTTCATTTGATCAACGAGAACGAAGCTGGAGAGAACCTGGATACACGATCCAAGGACGTTTTAGGTAGTTATCATTATCTGGAAAATCCACCGTACATTCGTTTCTAGTCAATGGTCTTCCATCTGTGTTCAACATCACCTCGTTCTTTTCCTTCACTCCGTTCACCGGAATCCCCGAATAGCACCCTCCAAATGGATGAGCAACACGAGACATCTCTCCTGAGAGTGTCGCGTCTCCCAAAACATCATCCACAATCTCGTTGGTTGATGGTGCGCCATCTACACCAGGAACATTTCTTACGTGCGTTCGACATTCGCCTGTACACCATCCCCAGTTATCCTCGATCAATACACGTGGGGTGAAGCGACATGTTTGTGTAGCACCCTGCCAACAACCTCCTTTTGGAGCAAGGTCTAGGAGACATACGTCATTTCCTCCACATGATACCGTTGGAAACCTTGGATTACAGCTCCGTTCTGGATTGCGACCACAACGATACAACGTCGTTACTACTGCCCCTTCCCCACCAGCAGAAGCATCTCTTAGGCTACATGTACTCTTCACAACAGACCTCTCTCCTTCACATGTGTAGATATGGCTAAACTCAAAATAGTTTTGTTCGCAGGCATCTGCACTGTTGCCAAAGAATTGACGAATGTTGCAACGATCGCCAACAGATCCACCGGCGGTACAATCACTATCTTGTGAACAAGATTTGTCTGCTTGTTTTGTGCAGGTCCCCGTATTTTCGCATCGACCATATCCTGAAGGGCAGTCATTATCGACGTTGCAAGTGAGCCCTGTAGGGCCGCGGTTTGGGCCAGCGACGATGGTGCATTCTTTGGTCCCTCCGCAATAAGGTTTGTGGTTCTTGATCTTCGCATCCGGCAGACTTTGCATAAACCCATCCCCCCAATCAATCATCATCCGCCGAATAGGCATCTGGTTGTGCGCAGCCCAAGCATAAAACTGAATCGTCGACTTGTGTTGGCCACCTGCCATCACGAGAGGGCCTTCTGTTTGACCGTTGAAGCCAAAGGCTTGAGCACGAGTAATGGAGCACTGACCAGATTCACGACACTGCGTGGAGTCAAGTGCCGCTACCTGCGGAGGATATGGACGATAGTAGTTGATGTACTTGAAGTCAAGCCGATTACGATCGCGGAAAAACGCTGCCCCCTCGGCTCCACCCAAGAGGAAGTCTGGGGTGTAGTGACCCATTGTGACATCTGTCGCAAGAGGAAAAGGAGAAATTTCAGGAGTAAGAGAGCTCGCATTGCCTCGCTTATATGCAATCAGTCCGCAGAATTCATCTGATGGATCTGGACACAAATCTACACGAGGCTTGTATCCAGCGGCATGTGTACAAATATTGTTGTCGGTATCTGGATCTCGTGGATCGGTCGAACTCTCATCAGTTGAACGTACTCTACATGCAGGAACAGGGGTGTAGGTACGCCCTGCCACCGTCGATACAGGACCACATCGATTCACCGCTGTTTCATAGGCACCAATCGTGGTTTGAGACAGATCTTGTTCGCAGGTGAATGGATCACGTGGGCCTGCACCAACGCGACACAAGCTCCCATCTTTCAACCCTCCGCGACAACGGCCATAGGCTTTTGACTTCGAAAGATCTTTTGGTGACGCACAGGTGGCAAAGGGGATATTGAGCCACTGAGCACCCGAGACGAAGCAGCCTGTCACTGGCGTGTTACCTATCGAAAAGGTGAAGCCATCAGAGGTTGCTGGCGTTGAGAAGCCGGTAGAAGCAACACCTGGATTACGGGTGAGTTCTGATAAGACACGTGGGGTTATTTCAGACGCAAGTCCTTGGTATGAAATAAGCTGATCGTCATAGAGAGTGTCCTGGTAATAAGCAGTACCGGTACCTACAGAGCCACACGCGTTTGTTTGATCAAGTATCCCTGATGTCCCCCCCGTTCCTAGGCGCCACGCTTGAATGGCGCAATAGTTAAGATCAGCCTTCTCTACACCGACGATATGACTCCGAGTATATGCGTTTTGGAGAGGAAGGTCCGTGACGGATCGGACCCTCGGATCATCCGACACGAGAATTCTTGGTAGCAACGTTGCAGCGCGTCGCATACCACCCGTATATATGCCACCAGTTCCTCTCTCACCACCTTCGCATGCAGCTACATCAACGGATGTTTCGCTCATGCATCTGTCTTCGTCAAGACAGCCAGTGAGAACAGAGGTATTACCATAGTTTGTCACCCAATCTCCTCTCCACAGCATGTATTGTCGTGAACGCACAGAATACAAAGGTGGATACCCTCCGGTGCGCTTCATGTAATAGTTATACGGAGTGAAAGAGCAATCATAGTCGGCCTGACAAGAGGTATACCCTTGGTCCGCCACAACATCGTACACTTTGTTATCACCATCAACGTAGGTGCGATTTGGATTTAACAGGTTATTATACCCATCTGCCGAAACGTTGGCTCTAGCAATATGCGTCGCTTCTGGACGTAGGGGATCTCTGTCAGAAACGTATCGAGGAAGGGCGCATTTTGTGGTTGTCACCGCATTACTTACATCTTGGCCACCCCTGACGGTAAAAGGCGTAGGACGGTCAAGCGGTGGGACTACCCCTCCTACAGCACGAGGAGGCACAACACACTTTCCAAGAACCTCTTCAGGACATTCTCGAGACGCCGGCGAAGGCGCGGAACAATCTCCCGCTCTACGAATAGATCCCTCCTCACCCAACGCTCCTCTCATCCCTCCCGCACAAACGAACGGCGCGTCGATAGATCCTTGCTCACTCACATAAAATTGCGATGCTTGGGCAGCGGTCAAACGTTGCACAGGGGCGGTCCGACGATCATCATATGTACCTTCACTAGATTGTGCCCAATGACCGCCTCTAAAAATACACGCATGAAGCTTCTGGCGAGGCGCTCCTGCCGCATCAAAAAAGGTGGCTCCTGTATGACACATATCCGGATCATCCGCACAGGATAATCCTGCGTTTAATCCAGACATCGCATCACATATCTTAAAGCTATCAACCCCTCCTGTTTCAAGAAGGCTCGTGTCACAAACACCTTGGATACTACACTGTGCACTTGGACCATGGGCGACTCCTGTAGTAAGAGCCGAGGTAGGAGTACATGCTTGCCCCTTGAATGGACCATCTAAACAAGCGCTGTCTGCGACAGTGACCTCCTTGTCATAGTATCGATACACACGATACACACGAGCAAATAAATTAGATAAATATGCCCACTTGTCTTTTGGTAAAGGGTTTGGGCGGTAGTAACTTTCGGAGCCTGGAGCAAGAAACGTTGGTGGTTTTATGGGAGAGTATCCAGCAATGTCTGCTCCGGTTTGAAACAAAGGCTCCGTGCCGGCTTCACTCAGAGGCCTTGAAGTAACAACGCTAGCAAAAGGAGAAAACTTTGAGCTGTACTGCGTGCCAATCCCAGGAGCAGTATACGCCGCTTCTTTCCAGACACGGTCCGTATAGGCGGCGTCCTGCAAAGAATCCTTACTCCGCACCTCTGCAAGCTCTTTACAGATATCAGCACTCACCACATCCACGTGCATGTACATGTAACGAACATCGTTCGCTTTACCCGCACAGCTTGCCACCCAAAATCCGATAAACTCCCACGGACCGTTTGGCGCTTGTATTGAGTCGCTACTAGGCGCTGGAGACTGGAATACCCCGCGGATCCCAAAGTATGGTTTCTCTGCCGAACAATCGCCTGCAAAAGCGCGACGCCTCAGCCCCTCAAATCCTTGCTCAAGCCCTAGTCCTGCAGGATTCAATACCCCCTTAAAAAGATCTGATTGGCCCTCTGATCGATAGCCAAGTTCCCAATACTTAAACCCACACGTTGCATTGCTCGATGGACTATTCTTTGTTTTTACACACGGACGAATCACGTATCCTGCTGGATCCTGCGTGAGCATTTTTTCTGAACCACGTGTCATGAGAGGGTTGTAGTTAGAAAAAAACTTCTGCCGCCATGCAGTATCACCGGTTCGCAGCGAGTCTACCGCGTCATAATCCACAGCAGGCATTCCATCTACCCAATCCGCTTGATATCCACACCCAAGTCTTCCGATACCGTTTGGATTTTCAAACGGTTGAATTTTCATGTATCCGATATTGCTTTCCAGAACCCCCGACTTGACATCGCTGTCCGTTGGAACACCAACGATGTTTGGAAACAGATCTTTTACATATTTAGGTCCATTTATTTGAAAAAAGGCTTCCGTGTATGAATGCGATCTTCCTGCTCCCGTACCGACCAATCGAAGTCCTCGGGGGGCGCGCGGCTGATTATCGTAATCCTGTTCATCATCGGCTTGCTCACAATCGCGTGCCGATTGCCCATCTTTTGAACCTTCTCCTGTAATAGAAGCAAATCCACTCGCATTCTCTGTTTCTCGTGAAACAAAATCATCGTCATACGAAATCTTTGTCATGCGACCAGAGAACGGAACGACGGGTGGTGAATCACCGTTACGAAGATTCCCTAATAACAATCGCTCTGCTAATCCAATAGCCGGTGGAGGCTCTTGCCCCACAAGATCACTGGCATCAAATCGCATCGTGGTAGATTTGCGCGTTGGAGACAAGCAATAGTACGCACCGGAGCCTGGTGGCGGCTGATATCCAGCAGACGGCGTGTAGTGATACGTGTCATGTTCACCAAACAAGATCGCTCCAGGATTCCAGGTCAAACAAGGCTCTTGCGTTGTGCTGCCGATATTCACCCCTCGGGTCACATCGCGTTCTAGACATTGAGCGAATACCCCTCGAACCGTTTCGACACGCGACAACATCACGCAGCGTCCACCAAGTTGCGCATCGCCACACGTTTGAGAAGCATTCGAAGCCTCGGCGGCACGTTTTCGTTCTGGAGCAAGCGTGGCCGGTTGACCCGCCGTAGGAGATGGAATAGGTGGAGAAATATTTCTGCCAGAACTATCACCTCCTGTATTTGATACAGCCCCCGGAATACACGCCTCGCCATCTCTTGGCCCACCTACACACACCCCACTTGGAACACTCTGCGCGTTTGGTTCGAAGAACTTACTTACCGCCGCATCGCTGTAATCGGCACGTTTGTAGGTACAACTGCAATCTTGCCCATATTCACAAACATTGACACGAGAGAACCCTGGCGCACGTTGGGTTGGTTTTGGTGGGTTCTTGGTGAGATCCCACGCGGTCACATGGGTTCCATCAAATGGAGAATCCGCTTCTGGGTTTGCACGACACTCCGCCACCGGAAATGCGCGAGCCACGAATGCGTCGTTGCGTGCATCCGTTTGGGTAAATCCAAGGGCAAGCGAGTTAAAATCATACGGACTTCGGCGCACGGATGGATCGCTAATCGTAAGCGGATCAAAGGAGCTTGCGAGATAACACACGCTCGTACTCGTTACATTTGCCTCGTTCGGGATAAAATATCCAATGAGCTTTGTTTGAATATGTTGACACAGGTGGAGACTGGGATACGCCGCCCCTAATCGCGAACGACGATCAAGAATCTCTGCTTGGTTTGGAAGCGCTGGTTGATTATGGTCGAAGCACGTATCTCTCCCCGCACAAGCAGGATCGGTAACAGGTGGCCTATTTTGGCGTGGATGGTGGGCCGGCGGCATCGAAACAGCGCTCACCAATCGATAATCGCGGGCATATTTCCCCGTTGCACGTGTGTCTCCACCGGTTCCATCGATCGCCACACGGGCGTTCACCATATCTATCGGCAAAAATGCGTTTGGAATCGCGTAACCGCTGTAGTCTTTTTGGCCAAGTCCAATATCTCGGTTGATATACACCGGTTGGGTAAATGCCAATCCTTTGGTCAACACAGGCTCCGTGGATGTAGAGGCTCGATTCACGTATCCTTCGCAGTATTGATCTCCTGTATCTACCCTCCCCTTGTCACACAAAGCTACATTGGTACACAAACTTCGTGATCGATTGGTCGCCGGATCGAACACGACCTCGGAGCTGCTACATCCAAGCCACTGCGCACAGTCTCGATCAATGTTTACTTTTACAATCAAGTTAGCATCATTTTCTATTTTACAGCTGCCCGTGCGTTGATAGTACGATGGAGGTGTAGGAGGGGAAGTAGGGGGGGAAGCAGGAACAGGCACAAAAGCTTCATCTATACAGTCAGCATCTGTATGACAGCGTAAAAGGTTGAGGACCGTTGGCTGATCATGCCACAGAATATTTACGAGGCTCATCGGCCATACATTGCCCCTCACTTCGCCCGTTGCTGGAAAAGAAACGGGTACCGCCGCTTCACGACACGCGAGCGCCGTAGCACAATACCGAATCGTTCCCTCACATGTGCCGGTTTGTACACGACAGGTTGGATCGGTTGGATTACGAACGCAATCGATGGGCAAGATAGGTGTTGGACGCGGCATCGCTTGCTGTGTCGCATAGGTAGCTCTCGCGTTGTATCGATTGTCTTCACTCATCGTGTCCCGCATCAACACACATCCGTTGGCACGATCAACACGGCCAGCACAGCTTGCGACATTTAAATGCTCGTTGCGAATAAAGAAGTAGGGCTTGCCAGAGGGACGAGCTGGATCCGACGTATCCACAGGATCGCGAAGCTCTGTACACTCCGCTGCCTCTGGCTCACACAGCCCAACCCAGCCTCGATACATAGGATCTGCGCGGCGCGCTATTCCAAATGCTTGACCAGATTCAAGAAGTGTTGGATAACACGAAACCGGTGGATTGGACCCCACCTCAAACCATCCAGAATAGCCGCCCGGTGGTGCATCAGCCACATTTGTGAGCTGTTCACGATATTCACAGATGTGATTATCAGGATCACGGAAGTATTCGTTGCTTCCATCATGGGTAAATTGATCGCAAAACAGTTCAGAAGGTCGGCAAAGAAGCTGCTCGTATCTTGTGATATCGTCCTTAATGTACATCGTCGTAAACCTAGAAACATTGATACGGTCTGCAGAGAATACGGGTTTACCAACGGCTCGACAGCTGTCCTCTGCTCTCGTACAACGCGCCGCAGGATCATCGATGAGATATCGCATCCTGTCTGCTGCACGCTTCGTAATCGCTGCACCAAATCCAGGAATAGTGGGTGTGTCTCCTCGTTCAAATATCTGTTCACCAACATCCGTTGAGTTACGCGTATCCACAAACGCTTTGCATCCAATCGCCACTTCACGACACAATCGCGTAAAATCTTTTACATGTACCGCTTGGCTTTCTCGGCTGCGGTAGGTTCGACACCCTAGCATCGCCTGTGGTTGCGGCACTCCGTAGGCGTTTTGATCACACACAGCAGGCGTTTGCCAAGTATCACGACGAACGTACGTCCGATCCTGGATACGGATGAGCGAAACTTCGTCCAAGAAAACCACGTATGCACTGCGATTGCCGCTTGCCGTCCACACGAGAGTGGAGGTTGCAACACCTGGATAGCCGAAGAAGGGACCTACCGTGTAACGCTGCCAATCAGCCGTCAAACGCACACTATTTCCAACCATGACGGGCGGATGCGTAACGTCCGCTGGATCGCGCAGATTCACTTGAAGATTTGCGATGGAAACAGCTGCCTTTGCCCAAAAAGTGACGCTATATTGATGATCGCCGACGGGTGAAATAAACGTAGAAGAAACAGAGGCGCCGCTTACTGCTGGTACGTACAACCACAAAGATTGATCGCCCACGAGCAACGACTCATCGGAAAGGCGAGCACCGCTAAACCCCTGTGTGCTCGTCACCCCACGAAAACTCTCCTGTAGGATGGGTAAGCTTGCACCAGAAGTCACCCCACGATATTCCCGACATCCAACGGCAGAAGCGGTACAAAGCTGACTTTGTGGAAGATAGATGTGGTACAAGCACTCGCTCGCCACCGCATCGAACACGCCACCTGTTTTTGTACAATCGTCCGCGCTGCTACGAGCCATCCGGAAATCTTGACAGGCGGTGGTCGAAAGCACGGTCTGGGAGTAGTAGCGGTATGAGACATGGCCATCTGCGTCGTAGAATTGTCGACAGTCTGGATCGAGCCCTTGAGGCCAGCTTGTAGCATTGCAATCCGTCGGGCGTTTGATTACCTGACTCCCTGGTTCACGTTTGGCAAAGATAAGCGGCGCAGGTGGGGTTGCCGTGTCTTGCACCAAGCTCCACGTGCGTAACTGGTATCCAGAAGTATCGGACCCTTCCCACGTAAAAAAGGTTTGTGAGGAAGCACTCGGCTTACGGCAAGAACGAGCATAGGTGAGATAGGCTTGTGACTCACCGAGTGCCCCTTCTACGTTGGTAAAGGCCTCACATCCAACATCTTGCCGACGACAGCTTGTTGCCGTTGAAGGGATGAAGTAGTTAGGTTGATCATCCGTCGCGTCACTTAACGTTTCATTGGTTTCCTTGACAAGGTCAAATGCCGAAGCACTTTTGCGGTATTCAGCATATCCAACACACGTCGCAGGACACAGATTATTGACCGAAAGAATAGCCGGGATTTGATTGCCTCCCGTCACCGTGTCTGTGTATCCGTTACATCCCGCCTCAATTTGGCGACACACCTTTGCAAATGTATCGCAAGCAACTGGATCATCACTTTCTCCACTGCAGGCAAAATCATCAGGCGCAATTTTGAGATGGCGCTCCACAAGCGACATATTCATCCCATCGACAAAATTGGTCGCATATTCCCCTTCTTCCAACTGCACATTATCGATAAGGGCATTCCTATTTTCCCCATACAAGACATCCAACACATCACCGATCATGAGGATTCCAGCCTTCGTTGAGCTTGTTGTCACAAACGTACACTCAAATCGTTGCCAATCCGTTAAAAGTGAACGACCCGGTGTTGGAACAAAAATCCCTGTTGATCGAACACCAGGAATAACCGCACATCCCGAACTCTTGAAGGTTCGAGGATCAAACACAGAAACCCGGCCCAACGTGTCTGAAAATTCATTAATGAACACGCTGACACGCCCTGACGGAGTGGCTGTTTTGAGACGCGCGGAAAAAGAAAGCACGTAGCTATGTGCTGCATTAAGTGCAACACTTTGAAGGTAATTTACAGAACCGCCGGTTGGCACATTCAGATCCGCAGAAAGTTCTCCGTCTTGATGTACGTTGTTGCTTGCCCAGGGCAATGGCCTCGCTGTAGACGACAACACCTTCCATCCCATAAGCACAGGAGGCGTTGCATCGGTTTGTTTTTCAAACGATGGATTGATGACCAGGTTGAGACTTGAGGTGGCGGACACAGCTTCAAACACCTTGGTACATCCTTCTGCGCTTGATGCACAGGTATCGATCTTGGCATTGAAATAGACGCGTGGACCGGTAGACGTAGTCCCAATCCAAGCCTCAGCGCCCCGCTCCGGATCACGCGTCGTGGCATACCAAAGACATCCTACGTTGTCGGCACTACAAGTGGCTCGATCCGTAGTGTTACGAAGATACGAAACATCTTCCCCACCTCGTGTTTGATAGCTTCGACAACTTGCCTGTCGCGGCAAACACTCATCCGCCCCAAAGCGATACACGCTCTTTTCTGCGACACAATATCCATATCCACCAACACACTCCCCTTGATCGTTGCGTCGCAAACAGGTTTGCACATCTTGGCACTCTTCTCGACGCTGTCCGAGCGTGCTCGAAAGAAGCTGCTCTCCGTATCCCTTAAGAACACATTGTTGAGGTAAGGCCGCAAGAATCCAGTCCGGGTCTATCAAATGACACCAAGGAGAAGCAGAGGTTCCATCGCATGTGTTAAACCCATCAACCACCTCTTGCAAGGTCACACATCCACCGCCTTGTGGGCTGCAACGTCGAATGTTTTCTGCGCTATTTGCGGCCAGTTCAAATCCAACAGGGATCATGCGCAACACACGCAATTTTTGAAGATTGCCGGCACAATACCCTCGAGTATAGCACTCTCGATCTTGATTACGACGCACATCGCTTACAGGAATGAGTGACCAATTCCCGTGCAAAAGGTTCGAAGCAAGTGCGGATCGTATTGTGACGCCACCACGATCCGTACGAACGAGAGAGGATCGCAGCCCTTGGTCAATCGTGCAGTTCCAAGTACCTCGTGTTTCACTCGGACACGTTGCAAGTTCTGTGACCACATCAAATGTTTCCACCTTCTGAAGGTTTGGCGTCTTGAGAGAAGTTGCAACATTTCGTGTATCGTTTGGACGTGTTTGCGTGATCTGATCTGCGCTCAACTGTAACTGCGCCACCCCATCATCCAGACCTGTTTCAAATACACGTCGTAATAGCTTAGAGGTTAACGTGTTCACAAACATCGAAGCCGTATAGAGAGCAAGCTGCTCAAATCCTTGAGACATTCCGCTCGAAAGTGTTGCACCAATCGTCGTCAATAAACTTGCTTTTGGAAACTTAACTAACGTTTCACGAGCGGATTCATTGACCACCTGCGCCGGAGTCTTGATAGTACCTGAAAGAAAATTGGTAATGGATTTAAACCCTCCACCTTCGGCCCGTTCCGCGGCCTTGATTTGCGCCTCCGATACGGACTTTTTCTGTGCGTAACCCAAAATATTAAAAGCAACTCCTAAATCACTTGAGTTGGTGTTCACACTGAATTGAATGTTTTTTAACACGTCTCCATTACTAAGGGTTTGATACAACGTGTCGTAGTTTCTGATGATGCTTTGAAACTCACATCGAGGACGCGGTCGTTGAAATCGACCTTGCATCCCTGGAAAAAAGTTCCCCAAAGAAAGCTGTAACCGCAAAAGCTGCCGTGCGCTTGGTCGACATAAATCAAACCCTGCCGTTCTAAAAAACGATTCATTGGAGAGCGACCCGATAAATTCTCCCACCGCATCAGAGGCGACCCCTTCGAGGTACTTACCAATGCTTTTTTTATAGTATGTAGCAGATTGGCCAGAGCCACCGGTCGCGATATAATCGGCCGCATCAAAAGCAAGTTGCCCGAGAAAGGTTTGCGCTGCATTAAAAAACCCCACCATTGCCACACGGCTTAACACGGTAAGGATATTGTTTGAAAAATTGTTCGTAACACGAGGCAAATCCGCTATAACCGTCGTAGGTCCACCCTGTGCCGCGACAGGCAAGGCGAGAAAAGGCCAGAACGCCAAAACAACAAGGGTCCAGCTCACGCAGCCGCGTGACAAAGAACGAACAAACCGAGAAAGGGGGTTGCCCATAGGGAGCTATGGTGAGGATGGTACCGCATTCGTCGTCGGAGCGGGAGAGGTGTTTAAAGCCGGCTCCGTGCCGCGTAATGCGCGTTGATACAGAATAACAAGGGACTGATCTGATAATGCGTTTACTTCTGCTTCTGTTGCAAGGTGATTGGAAAGAATAAATCGTCGGATTTCTGGAGGGGTCATGTTCGCCGAAGGAAAAGTAGATGACGCAACCTCTGGACGAATAGGAGCACCCGTACCCAGTAACGCTTGGGCAGAAGAGGTCGTTCCTCGGTCGCCTGTGACGTCCAAACGTAATTGACAATCACGATCTTTTGGACAGTTTGGATCGGTCCCTTGGGCTGCTTCGACACCATCTAAAATCCCATCGGAATCCGAATCCACAAGATACGGCGATGTGTGATAGACATTTAGCTCATCCCAATCGCTGATCCCATCTCCATCGGTGTCTTTTGTTTTTTGCTCCTCCTCTACCCTCGTAGCCTTGTTCTGTGCATCCAAGTATTTACGTGAAACCTCAAGTGAACGGCGGGACGTCAAGAAGGGTGCGCGGATTTGTGCACGTAGATACCAACCAGAAAACAGAAGGGTTAACACTCCGAACACTGTAAAAATGATGATGCCAAACTGCTGCTCAGAAGACAGCGTTCTCCAAGCTTCACGGATGGCGGCAAAACGCTCCCCATCTTCATGATCGTTCATGGCAGAGAGTATAGCAACAACGTCTTCATCACGGGAGAGGTGACAGTTGGGGAAAGATTCCGTATCATGAATCAGAACTCTCTCACTTCTATGCACGCTCCTTCCTCTTTTTCTCCTTCGCCAGAACAAGACTGGCTGAGCCTTCCCCAAGAAGGACGCCTCGCCATCGACGTGTTCCGGGATGAACAATCGCTCGTGATTCGCACCCCTGTCGCCGGCGTCAGCGTAGAAGATCTTGATATCGCGATAGACGGTGATCTCTTGACCATCCGTGGCGCTCGACACGAAGCGCGCCCTATCCATGACGAGGATTGGTTTTATCGAGAATGTTATTGGGGGGCGTTCAGCCGATCCGTTATTTTGCCAATAGATGTGCACGGGAACCAGGTCCAAGCGTCGCTCATCCACGGCGTTTTAGAAATTCGAGTACCGATCCGTGAGCAGGGTCGTGCAATCACGATTCGTCCTACATTGATTGAATAAACGTTCTTCGCTAGGATATCGCCATATGTCGCTACCTCTCACAACCACGATCACTGAAGTCCGCCCAGAAGAGGTCGTTGTGTTGACGACTGATGGTCAACATTGGTGCATTCCACTCGATGCTGTTGCAGGAAAGCCCGTTCTCGGTCAACCTCTGTTTATCCATGCCGCTACTTCTGGCACTGAACCGGGAGCACCACATCCACTTGCGCACGCTATCATCGAACACCTTCTCGAACCCTCCTCATGAACTTCGTTCCTCCAGAAGAGCCTCTTGCTCGTCGTGTGATAAAACCAAGAAAAATGCCCGCCAAATCCGTGCTCGTGATCGCCGTTGTTGTGGTCCTCGTCGCTAGCGCGGGCGGAACCACCTGGGCATGGAATGCCACACGCACAGATCAAATCATTCCTCACGTCAGCATCTTTGGCGTCCCTGTTGGAGGTCTCTCTGGAAGAGAAGCGGCTCGCCTCGTAGAACGTACTTTGGAAAAACATTCCACACAAAGTATTCGTATTCGTTTTCAAGGAAACATCATTTCCCTTGGTAGTGCGGCCTCGATCATAAACTACCAAACCCAAGAAGCGATCATGCTCGCGCAACAGCTGGGCCACACGGGCCCACTCCCCAAACGACTCGTCACGTCTCTTGCTGTAAAGATGTTCGGCTATCGTCTCAACCCAACGATCGTAGTTGATCGTCGCGCGCTCCAAACGCTTGTGAATCAAGCCATGGGAGAAGAGCTGCATGGCGCTCAAAACGCCAGATTGATCATTGAGGCAACCGACACCACCTCAACCATCCGGGTAGAGTCGGATAAAACCGGTATTCGTCTACATTTTCAAGACCTTGCAGACGACATACAACAGGCGGCGCTTGCATCACCGAGCCCTATCATTGAAGTTACTGCGGACCAAGAAGCGCCAACCATCACAAACAGCGATCTCACTCCACTTGTTGCGATCGCAGAGGGATGGCTCGAACACGCTCCGTTCACGCTGACCGTGGAAAACACCCACTGGACGGTAAAACGCGAGGATTTGGCTCGCTGGATGCAGGTCGCAACAAGCACACACCCGCCAACCCTCATTCTTGATCCGCAAGGTCTTATCACACAAAGTCGCCTTCACATCAAAGATCTCCTTAAAACCGTTCACGATGGGCGAATCGTGATAGATACAGACGGAAAAGCGGCCGCCTTTGAAGCCCCAGAAGAAGGGTTTGACGTAGACGGTCCATCAACTATTGAACATATTTTGCGTGGATGGGAAGCAGGATCCAGCACTATCGCTCTTGCCATGACACGTATCGAACCAAAGATTTTGGGTGATGGAGAGCGGCTCGGGATCCACGAAGTCGTGGGTATAGGCAAGTCCACGTTTTCCGGCTCTCCAACGAATCGCCGCAAAAATATCGCGCTCGGCGCACAAAAAGTTCATCTTACCCTCGTCCCTGCTGGGGAAGAGTTTTCCATGTTAAAAACGTTAGGCACCATCGATGGCGAACACGGCTGGCTTCCAGAACTCGTTATCAAGGGCAATAAGACAACCCCCGAGTTTGGCGGCGGACTTTGCCAAGTTGGCACAACGATGTTCCGAGCTGCCCTTGCGGGTGGGTTCCCTATCACAGAAAGGCGCAACCACAGCTATCGCGTCCGCTATTATGAGCCCGCTGGAACAGATGCCACCATCTACGATCCAGCACCAGACTTTAGATTTAAAAACGATCTGATCGGGTCCATTTTAGTGACAACACGAGTTCAAGGTGATAATCTCGTTTTTACTATTTGGGGCAAAAAAGACGGAAGATCTGTTGTTCAAACTGCGTCACGTGTTTCAAATATCGTCGCCGCCCCACCAAAAAAGGTGATTGAAACACTTGATCTCAAACCCGGCGAGGAAAAGTGCACCGAAAAAGAACATGCAGGAGCTGATGCACAATTTGACTACACCGTGACCTATCCAGACAGCACCGTGGTTAAAAAAACATTCTTTAGCCGCTATAAACCTTGGCAGGCTGTTTGTCTCAAAGGGGTGGAGGCGCTCACAAAGCCCGTAGAAGGGGTAGATCAAACCGGCGTGAACAATCCAAATCTTTAGACCCTTTGATTCTGACACATCAACCGGGCTTGACGATCGATATACATCATGGTAAAAACAGTGTTGCACTTTGGCGGACCGCTTTTTGCGGGTTTATTTGTGTCTCTCTAACGTAAAGAGACAGAGAAAATCCCGTAAGGGTTGACAAAACAGGTAAATATTGCTAGAGTACGAAGTTAGTTTTCACCAGATCTTTAGCAATCCGCATCCACGACAAGCATGGAATGTCTCCATAGGGCACAACGGGTTTCGACTCGTTTTCACCTCTAGATACATTTCTTGGGTGCGGATTGCTTGAGCTCTGGTGTTTTTTTATTTTCACGTAGCTATTCCAAATCCGTCAAATACCGCTCTGCATCAAGTGCCGCCATGCAGCCCGTTCCAGCTGCGGTAACCGCTTGACGATAGTACGCGTCCTGCACATCTCCACAGGCAAAAATTCCAGGGATACTCGTCTTAGACGATCCTGGCACCGTCTTCACATACCGTTTTTCATCAAGCTCTAGAATATCTGCAACAAGCGCGCTATTCGGCTCATGGCCGATCGCGGCAAACACACCGTCAATAGGCATCTCTCGCTCTTCTCCAGTCACTGTATCTTGGAGACGTACCCCCGTCACACGTCCAACGTCTTGACCAAGAATGTCGATCACCGCGGTATTCCATATCACCGCGATCTTTGGATTTTTCTCCGTACGATCTTGCATGATCTTGGAAGCACGAAAGTGGTCACGACGATGAACGATCGTAACCTTGTCCGCAAACCTGGTAAGAAAATTTGCCTCTTCCATCGCGCTGTCCCCTCCTCCAACCACGATGACGTTTTTGCCACGAAAGAAAAATCCATCGCAGGTTGCACAAGCAGAGACCCCTTTACCGTAGAGAGCTTTTTCTGAAGCAAGACCCAATCGTTTGGCGGTTGCCCCCGTCGAAAGAATCATCGTTTTTGTCTGGTACGCCTTGCCCTTAGCCGTGACCTCAAAACCACTCACCGTCTGTTTGAGGTGATCGACCGTTTCCGAGATGATATCCGTTTCAAATCGTTTGGCTTGATTGCGTAGGATCTCCATTAATTCTGGACCTTGCACGCCCATGGCAAACCCAGGAAAGTTTTCTACTTCCGTTGTGGTAATCAATTGACCACCAGGATCGGGCCCTTCAAACAAGAGGGGTTTGAGATTGGCCCGTGCCGCATAAATAGCGGCCGTCCACCCCGCCGGACCAGAACCGATAATGATAACGTTATGCATACGGTCGAAGAGGTGATCGTGTTTTCTCCCTTAGAGATATTTTTGGATCTTTTCCTGCAAAGCCTCTTTTGTCATCCCTCCCACCATCTGCTCCACGACCTGACCATTTTTAAAAAGCAGAAATGTTGGAATCGACATGATGCTATGTTGTTGCGCAACATCGCCGGCTTGATCGACATTCACCTTTCCTATTTTGATCTTCGCAGGATCCATCTCATGAGCCAACGCCTCGATAATAGGCCCCATCTGACGACACGGTCCACACCACTCGGCCCAAAAATCCACCAAAACGGGGACAGAGGCTTGCAAGACTTCTTGTGCGAAATTCTCATTCGTAAAAACATGTTCCATAGACTCCTATCTTAGGGAGCGAGCTTGCAGGTGGCAAGGTTATTGACGTCGGTATTTACCGAGGAGCGAGGTTTGTTCGCCTGCTGCTTGACAAGGAGGGTAACAAAGCGTCTACAATAGGCATCGATTATCAGACGGTGCATCCTCCAGGGCATGGGCTTTTCTCGTAAAACCCACGCCCCGGGGGCATTCACACAACCGCCCCTGTGCCCGTCAGAAAAACCCCGGAGGCTACGTGAGCACACAAGACGGTCAGACAACACACAGGACGTCCGAACTCAAACCAAAAGGAGGCCTGCAAGGATTGAGGCACGCAAAACATGACCTGTTGGCCGGATTTCAAGTAGCACTTCTCGCCCTCTCTTTTTCTCTTGGGATCGCCCAAGCTTCGGGAGTCGCCCCTGTGGCAGGGCTCGTGACCATCGTCACCATGGGATTTGCTGCTTCAATTCTCGCCCTCACCACAAACCGTGGTCCATACCTCACAATCTGCGGGGCCGCTGCGGGCCTCACAACCATCATCGCGGGAACGATCGAGCATTTCTCAGGACCCGGATGGGATCCAACCCGAGCCTTTGGCACACTCTGTGCGCTTGGCTGCTTGAGTGGACTCATCCAGATCACTCTTGCGAAGTGCAAGCTTGCAGGAAGAATAGGCGGGTTGTTTCCCGCAACGGTCATTCACGCCATGCTTGCAGCCATTGGCGCAATCATCATCGTGAAACAATTGGCTCCGATCATGGGGTTGAGTACCCACGGTCACACATTCTGGGAGATGATCTATCTGCTCCCCGAAGAGATTCAGGAGTCGCAGAAGATCATTCTCGTCTTGAGTCTCATCTGCCTCGCTCTCGTTTTTGCTCTCGACACAAAGCGGGCGCAGAGCATCTTGCCTGTTCCAGCGGTGATCACAATCGTCGTGCTCGGTTCTGCGGCGGGGTTTCTCCTTCATATCCATGGAGCCCATCTGGTTTCCATTCCGACGTTCCATCCACAGAGATGGTTCGCTGTACCGGACTTCGCCAATCTTGGCCGCGATCCAGCGGGAAGTCTAAGCCTTCTCGCACAGCTCACCCTGGTGGGTACGATAGAAGCGGTCGCGACCGGCAAAGCGATTGACGGCAAAGATGTGTACGGTCGTAAAACCAGTGCAGACGCTCTGACGCTCGGTATTGGTCTCGCAAATACATTTGGCGCATTCCTTGGAGCTATTCCAGGCATTCCGGGCGGCGTCAAAAGCGGTGCCAACGCACAAGCAGGAGCTCGTACACAATGGTCTGCATTCTTCTGCGCGGCATTCATGCTTGTATTCATGGCTTTCGGACGACCCGTCGTGAATCTCATTCCAAAAGCGGTGCTCGCAACGGTCCTCATCTACATCGGTTGGAGGCTGTGCAAACCCGCGGTGTGGCAGCACGCCGCATACATTGGTCGCGAGCAGCTTATCGTGTTTGCCACCACCTTTTTCACCACCATCTCAACAGACCTGCTCGTTGGGATCGGGGTGGGGATTCTAAGCGAGCTTGTGGTCACCGCATACTTTGTCAAAAAGTATGCGGAGCCGGATGCATTGGTCTTCGCGACGCTCGTGGGATTCTGGAGGAATCCGGTTGAAAAGATTGATTTTCAACCAGAAGCAGGGATGTTCCACATCCACCTCGCAAAACACGTGACCGCCTTCAACCATCGCTATCTCACAGAAGCGTTGGCACAAGCGCCAAAAGAGGCCACGGCGGTCAAGATGCACTTCCGCAAAGTCACCCTCGTAGACCACACCGCGGCCGTTGAGCTTCGCGCATTTGCGGAAGAAGTCCGCGAATCAGGTCGTGACGTATATGGCTACGAACGTGCCATGGACATCCATCTGAAACGCATCTCACTCGATCCAACCGCCCTTCGTGTCCGTCCAACCGTTACACCGTAAATATCTCCAACATCACCTTCCGCTTTCAAGACCTGTCCTCACAGGTCTTTTACATATCCGTTCCTGAATACGAAAGGTTGAGACTTTTATTACACAAAGGAAAATCCGGAACGATGTTGCCCGGGCCTATCTCTCCAAATAACGCCCAGTTACAAAACGATGGATCACGAACAACGCAGCGTTCGATATGTCCTTCTGCATCAAGGCGCACCCAATCTAATACCTCGCCCAACCATCCTTCGGCCCAGCCATATCCAGAACCGGCCTTCGTAGCAAGAGGTACGGACAGAGCGCCTTCAGGCATATTATGGAGACACTCGCGAATCAACCGAAAAGACTCCGCGAGTTCCGCGACGCGCATGTCGAACCGGGCACGTACATCTCCATCAGCACGAACCATGACATTCAAAACGAGAGCGCCATAGGCCGCATACGGACGCTCTCTTCGGACGTCTCGATCAACGCCAGATGCACGAGCCGGCAACCCTTGTGCTCCATACGCGATCGCCGCCTCTTTTTTGAGAATCCCCGATGTTTCAAATCGTTCCATGAGCCCATCAGACTCATATGCCACTTCAATCGTTTCTGCGCAATCGCGCTCAATGTAGGCAAGAGTATCAAGAGAGAGCTTGATGTCGGCCGGAGAAAGATCCCGAGCCATGCCCCCAGGAACCACGGCCCCTCGAAGAAAACGATGTCCTGTAAGGGCCTCGTTTAAACGACGTAGATGCTCTACGAGTCGAAACCCTTGGGCGGCCATGAAAGTGAACCCCGTGCCGTTTCCTCCAATATTGCCCACGTCAAAAATATGCATCGTCACCCGTTCAAGTTCGTTCAAAAACGTACGCAAAAAAGCCGCACGAGGAGGAATGACCGTTCCTGTGGCGCGCTCTACAGCTTCACAAAATGCGATCGCGTGGGCGACAGCCATATTTCCGCTTACCTGCTCTACAAAAGGCATCGCAGCAAGAGGGGTACGTCCTTCGAGCAGTTTTTCTACCCCTTTGTGGGTAAAAAAGAGCTTGCCTTCCAGCGTTAAGATACGTTCTCCACGAACATTGAATCGAAAATGGCCCGGCTCTATGATCCCTGCATGGATCGGACCCACCGGAATCTCATAGACCCCACTCCCTTCAACCGCATGCATCGGAAACGGGATGTCTGCATGATCAAGAACCGTATCCCAGGCGAAGTCTTTTCGAAGTGGGTACGTCTCAAGAGGAATGTTCGAGTGGTGCATGAGTCGTCGCCAATCCGGATGATCCACAGCCACAATACCAAACTGATCCCCCATTAATCGCTCATACCAATGAGCCGCCATAACCGTTTTTGTGACCGAAGGATACGAAGGATCCTCTGCAGGCAAACGACTACGCAGAGTCAAAAGTTCGGCATCCGCATCGATCGCAAGAACGACATGGACAAAAAAAGCTCCAGACGTTGTACGTTCATCCGTCGCATACATGAGAGAAAGCGGAACGTGCTGTTCGTGGACCGCGCGCGTCACATATTCAGCAAGACGCTCACGAGGAACCTCAATCACGCGAGAGGCCTGAAGAGAACATCCCTCGAGACCAATAGACGACAAAAGAGAAGAGGAGTTCATAAAGGTTACGTAAGAGAACCGATGATACGCATCAAATGCGCTTGAACGGTTGGAGTCAAAAAGAGGATACCGAGAACCACGACCAAGAAGAGATGAAGGACCATGGCGGTATGTGATCCATTCCAGTGTTCTCGCGGGAAAGAGGAAGGCTCTTTAGAGAGGCCATAAACCATCGGCATCACCTGCTTGATCATCCCCGCAAAGATCACCGTCCCTGCCAAGAGCATCATGGACACGAGCCATGGGTGGGTGGGAATCGCCGCCGCTAAACCAAGATATTCGCTCAAAAACAACGGGGAAGGTGGCAAAGCGAGAAGGGCCATCATGCCGAACACAAACAGGCCTCCCGTGTAGGGTAGGGCATCCATGAGCGGGGACACGTGCTCAAACTTCGTTGATTTAAAACGCAAAAGAATATTTCCTGTTCCAAAAAACAACATGGACTTAACGAGCGCATGCCCGATAAGGTGGATCGTAGCAGCAAGCATTCCAGGGACCCCAAGCCCAAGACAGAACACGATGAACCCCATGTGCTCAATACTTGAATACGCGAGCAATCGTTTGTAGTTTTTTTGAATGATGATGAACGCCGCTGGAAGCACGAATGAGATTGCGCCAAATACAAGGAACAGCTGATTCGTCCAGGCAGATGAACCAAGCGCCGCATCCGCTATGCTCTTAAACCGTAAAATAGCAAAAAGTGCGACGCTAAGAAGCACACCCGAGAGCATGCCAGAAATAGGTGAAGGGGTTCTGCCGTGTGCATCCGGAAGCCACGTGTGCATCGGAACGAGACCAACCTTTGTTCCGTATCCAATGAAAATAAAAATGAAGGCGAAACGGATCACGGAAGGATCAAAAAGTTTTGCCGCATCATGAAGGGCGGCAAACGTTAATGCTTCTCCGCCCAGGCCAACCCCTGCTCTGACACCGGCATACGAGACAAGAAGCACCCCTAAAAGGCCCAAAGAAATACCAACGGAACACAAGACGATGTACTTCCAAGCGGCTTCGAGCGATCCTTCGCGAGTGTAAAACGCCACCAACATCGTCGTCGCAAGCGTTGTTGCTTCAAGTGCAATCCACATCACTCCCATCGTGTCGGCCATAAGCACAAACATCATGGAAAGCACAAACAGCTGCAAAAGCACGTGATACAAGCGGGCCTGTTTGAGCGTGATGATTTTTTCGTGTAATTCTTCACGAAGATACGGACCGCTCACGAGCGTCGCCGTCCACTGAACAAACCCAACGAGAAGGATAAGCATCGCAGCGAATGCGTCGATGCGTAGCATGAAAAGAGAAGAAGCAGTGAGTGTAACGAGTATGGGAACAGCCAAAAAACAGGCGAGCGCAAACACAACCGTTGACCATGCGCAGGAGACCAATCGAAGAGCACGCTCTGTTTTGAGAAACGCAAACGTAGCCATGGCGGCAATAGAACTTAAGAGAAGAAGGAGAGGAGGCATACTAGTCGATCAATTGAGTCAGGAGAGCGGTATCAACCGTTTCATGCTCTTTTTGAACACGATAGGAAAGAGCGGCCATAAGCACCGCTCCGATAGCGACATCAAAAAATACCCCGAGCTCAACCAAGAGTGGCATCCCGCCCGTGAGCGTGATTCCAAAGATAAAGATCCCATTTTCCATCAATAAGAATCCGATGATTTGACCGTACATCTCTTTGTGAGAGATGAGCATGAGCAGTCCTAACAGGACCAGAGAAACAGAGGCGGCCATGATCACATACTCAGGGCTCGTAGACGACACAAGGGAATGAGTGAACAAAAAGGCTCCCAAGATAGTCATCGCCGCACACACGAGAATGATAGCTGGATGAAGATACGTCTGTAACCGATGACTCCCTCCTGTACGATGAGCTACCATGACCAACAACCACGGAATAAACCAAACCTTCAAGAAAGCAGTAAGGGCTGCCGTCACGTACAGGGTTGGTTCGTCCATCTTGAGAGCGGTAAGAGCCGCAAAAAGAGCCAGTAACAAAGATTGCCAGGCAAACATCTTGAGCATCGAACGCAGTCGCATACGCGCGACCAAGAAGAACGCAAGCACCAACATACCGCCGACAAGCGCGCGAAAAAAAACAGGGTCGAGAAGGAGTGGGATCATACAATCATCAAGCAACCAACGTCAGAATAAATCCCGCGAGAGCCAAAAAATACGCCGTTGCCATATATTCTTGCATCCGATAAAAACGCATCTTCACGCACAATGTTTCGACGCAGGCAATCAAGAAGGCACCCACGACAAGCTTGATAAGAAAGGAAATGAACGGCCAGATGATCCACCCCTCCATAAAAAGAGGAGGAGAAAACGGAGCAAAAAGTTGAAAGAAAAAGACAAGAAATACCGTTAGTTTTATCGCAGATGCGACTTCAAGCATCGCAAGATAGGGTCCGGAATATTCGAGAATCATCGCTTCATGAACCATCGTGAGTTCAAGATGCGTCGCTGGATTATCGACAGGATATCGAGCGTTTTCCGCCAATATAATGAGACCTAGCGCAAAAAATGTGCACAAAAGAAAAGGGGAGGCGAGATACCACGGGTGTGCAGCAAACATAGTCACAACGCGACCAAGACCCGACGTATGAGCCACAAAACTAAAGGTAGCAAAGACAAGCAGAACGACGGGCTCTAAAAGAGCGGCAAGCGTCATTTCACGAGAGGAACCCATCCCGCCAAACGCGCTCGCCACGTCCATTCCACCAAGGACAAGAAAAAATGAACCAAGAGCAAGAAGAGCCGCCACCACGAAAATATTATCTAAATCAGACACCCCACTTACGCCAAGCGTTGGGATTAAAAAGGCGAGGCCGAGTGCTGAGGCAAGCACGACAAAGGGCACCACGGAGAAAACCCAAGAGGCGTGGCGTGTGATGGTCATCTCTTTCTTGAGAAGAGAAAGAAGTGCCCAATAGGGTTGAAAAACGGAGGCACCTCGACGGTTCTGAAACCGAGCCTTACAGAAACGAATGATACCTATAGTGAGGGGTGCGCACAGAAAAACGACACCTACCTGCACCGCAAAAAAAAGAAGGGGGTTCATACGGCGAAGAGAAGGGTCAAACCGAGTGTTACCAAAATCAGCAAGATATAAAACTGAATCACCCCGCTTTGCAAGCGCTTAATACGTGTTGCAAGACGAAGCACCCACGTGGCGATCGGACGATACAGATATTCCTCCCACGGCGAACGCAAACCCATCATGAGCCGACGCCGGGCAATCCAGGGATTGGATGCATACATAGGGTCCACAACCATGGTTTTATCCGACAAAAGAAGGGATCGAAAGAAAAAACGAAGTGGAGCCGCGAAGCCCGTCGCTGTGTACTCCATGCGAGCGTTGACCGCCTGACCACAATCCCACGTATCTGTTTTTCGGATTGGCTGCAATGAGGTACACGCACGGCGAAAAATCATCGTGACGATGAGGAGGACCACAAAAAAGCCAAAAACGATCGCCGGAGTAATCACACCGTTTCCTATATGAAATGATGCCTGCAAAGCAATGGGCGACCTTGGTAATCCAAAGACAGAGGCGAGGCGAGCCGCGAACGACGCAGCGAACAATCCAATGCAGGTTGAAGCGACAACGGCGAGCACAATCGGCCCAACCAAAAATGGAGAAAGAGGTTTCACGTGTGCCGCATGCTCACTCCGAGGTTTCGACAAAAAGATGGCAGAAAATGTCTTCGCAAACGCAAACAGCGAGAGTCCGGCGACAAGGCCCATCGCGGACAAGAGAACCCCAAGCAATAACCCAACCGTCTTGGATACAGCAAAAAGGGTCACAATCCCCTGTAAGAACAACCACTCTCCATAAAAGGTCCCAAAAGGTGGAAGCGCAGCAGCCGCGAGTGTAAGACCAAGAAACGCAGCGGAGAAAAGAGGCCAAGCTTTTGCAAGACCTCCCATCTCGTCGAGATTTCTTGTATGTGTTTCGGAAATAATTGCCCCCGCCGCCAAAAAGAGACCCGACTTAAAGATCGTGTGGTTAAGCGTATGAAACAGTGCGGCGACGAAGAACAGCGTTCCATTAATGTGCAGCGCATGAAAGGCAAGACCTGTTCCGATCATCGTAAAAATAAGTCCCAGGTTTTCAATGGAACTCCACGCCAAAAGCCGCTTCAGATCTGTTTCGACTACCGCGCTTAAAATACCGACCAGAGCGGAAAGAAGCCCAACACCAAGAACGACGAACGCCCAAGAGAGTGGGGCTGGAGGAAACACAAAAAGCACCACGCGCAGGAATCCATAGACGGCGACCTTGAGCATCACGCCCGACATAAGAGCCGAGCTGTGGCTTGGGGCTTGCGGATGTGCGTATGGCAACCACTGATGGAGAGGGACAAGACCTGCTTTTGAACCAAAGCCGGCAAACAACAGAAAAAAAGCGGCGGTGAGGACATGCGGAGGCAACGTAGCAACTGATTCTCCCAAAGACGTAAACGTCGCGGCACTATCCCCCTGTGCAAGCAAGAGGAACCCGACCAGAAGACAGGCGACCCCAAGATGCGTCATCACGAAATAGATAAAGCCCGCTTTGAGCGAGGCCTCCTCTCGATCGGCGATCACTAAAAAATACGCCGCGACAGACATCACCTCCCAAAAAAATAAAAAGACGAATACTGAACTCGCAAGCACCGTCATCTGCATCCCAATCATGAACAATGCGGTGGCCACATTCAACCCGTTAAGCCTGTAAATATGGCTGTACTTTGGCAGATACCCGATCGCAAACAGGGAAGCGAGCGCTGCCCCTCCATGAATCAGCAGAAGAAAAAACATGGACCAGACATCCACCGTCATCGTCCATGGAAGAGGGGGGAAAGTAGCCGTGGTTGACTGAATCGTCCCCGCTAACAAACCAGCCAACATACTCCCTGCCCCAACAGATCCAACCACAGAAGACCCAAAGAAGAGGCTCTGCACCACCGTGTTTGATCGAACGTTATTCCCAAATAATAGGGCAACACATCCAGCAATAAGAGGCCCGATGAATCCAACAAAAAGAGAACCAAGAAGAAAATGGGACATACATTATACAGCAGCAATCTGGAGGGCAGCGAGCACCCCCTCAATAAACGCTCGTGGAGTAGGTGGGTCACCCGGGATACAGAGGTCCACAGGAATAACCTTTGCGACCGCCCCTACAACCGCGTAAGATCCGTTCCAAATCCCACCGGTACAGGCCCCATCCCCAACAGCGATGACACATCGAGGCTCCGGCATCATCTCGTACGCCGTTTTGAGAGCCTGTTCCATGTTACGCGTCACGGGACCAGACACCGTCAAGATATCAGCATGTCGCGGTGAGGCAACAAAACCAATCCCGAATCGTTCGATATCATAAAACGCATTCCCAAGCGCCGTGAGCTCAAACTCCTCCGCGTTCGTTGATCCTGCATCCACATGACGGATACGCAAAGAGCGACCGCCGTACAAGGTTTGAACCACTGTGCGGATTTTTTCCCCCGCCGCTTGAACGTGAGGATCAAGAAGCTGTGCAGATACGTCTACCGGTTCGATGGGAGATACAGTACCGAGAATCTTTTTGAGTAGGTTCCACATACACGAGGCAGGAGATGCTCCTAAAAAAGTTAACGAAGAATGTCGATTTTTTGTACCTTAGACTCTTCCGTATAAAACTCAAGCACATCACCGAGTTCAAGCTTGGTTTTTCCACGGAATGTGAGACCACATTCTTGCCCCGCCGAAGCCTCTTTTACGGATGACTTCCCTGACTGGACCGAATCAATATGCCCTTCTCCAATCGGATCCACTCCGCGCCATACACGCACCTTGGCATTCGTGATCACCTTTCCTTCTTTGACACGGACACCCACAATCATCTTGCCGGGTTCGGTCCGAAAAATCCCCGCCGTTTCTGCCCGACCAATCTGTGTCACAGTGACTTCTTGTGGTAAAAGCGCATTCAAACGAACCACGACATCATCAAACAAATCATAAATCACCTTGCACATCTTGACATCCACGTTTTTGTCACGTGCCGCTACTTCTACCACCATGGGCAACATAACACTAAAACCGTAGACAACAGAAGGTGGGGTAGTAGCGGCTCGTTCGATATCTGACTCGTTCACATTTCCCAACCCTTTTTGAATGACTTCTACCGCCACTTGATCATGTTTGATTTTTTCTAACATTCCCAAAATCGCCTCAAGCGAACCCAATACATCCGTCTTAAGGACGATGTTGAGCGTAGCCTTCTTGATCGTTTCCTCTGCAGCAGAAGGGACCGCACGCACCGCAGTGAATGTTTCCGTGGCTCCACGAGAAACCTTCGGCTTTACCATCGAGAGCAGTTTATGATCTTTGGGCACTTCCAAAATATCACCAATAGATGGCCCAACCTTAAATCCAAGGATTTTGACGGGCATCCCCGGTAACGCTTCATGAACCATTTTACCGGTCCAATCACGCAACGCACGCACACGACCGTACGCAGCTCCACCAATAGAGAGCCAATCGTTGCGATGCAACGTTCCGTTTTGGATAATCGCTGTTGCGACAGGACCTTCGCCTTTATCCACGTGGGTTTCAATGATCGTGCCCGCCGCAAGACTCTTTGGGTTTGCCACGATCTTTTCTTTTTCTATTTCTGCCATGAGCAGGATCACCTCGAGTAAATCATCAATCCCCGCCCCTGTCTTCGCAGAAATCTTCGCCATCGGAACGTTGCCTCCCCACGCTTCCACGGTGACGCCAAGCTCTGCGAGCTGTCCCATCACACGGTTTGGATCCGCATCCGCTTTATCAATTTTATTGAGCGCAACAACAAACGGAAGTTTCGCCGCTTTAATAATGTCAATGGCCTCCTTTGTTTGTGGCTGCACTCCATCGTCAGCCGCAACAACCAAGATAGCAATGTCGGCGACCTTGGCTCCACGTGAACGCATGATGGTGAATGCTTCATGGCCTGGAGTGTCGATACACGTAATCTTCAGACCCTTTTTCTCGACCTGATACGCTCCAATATGTTGCGTAATTCCTCCAGACTCCCCTTCCATCACGTGAGTGGCACGAATTGCGTCGAGCGTTTTTGTTTTTCCATGATCAACATGGCCCATCACAACGACAACCGGTGAACGCGCCACAAGCACTCCCTTATCTTCTCCTTCTAAAATCTCTCGCATCCGTCCTTCCGCCTGAATGGAGGCGATGTCTTGACCAATGTTTTTGGTTTCAGGATGTGCTGTAAACCCAAGCTCTTCGGCGATGATCGTCGCCGTGGTAAAATCAATTCGCTCATTTTGAGAGGCAAGAATGCCCGCCTTCATCAGCTGCTGGATCACACGCGTCACAGGAAGGTTGAGTCGACCGGCAAAATCTCGAACCGCGAGCACCGGAGGAAGCTCGATGTCTTTTTTTGGGGCAGAGATTCCTGCCGCTTGAGACTGGCTCGCGTGACGCACAAGCTGATCACGTAATCGCTCACGACGAGAGTTTTCTAACCATTTTTTGTAAATCTGATCCGCAACACGATCATCGACTTTGATCGCTCGTGCTCCAATATCAAAGCCAAGTTCAGGCAGTTTCGCCAAAAGTTCGTTTGGGGCAACACGCAAACGACGGGCCAATTCGGTAACATTCATGAGGCGCATTCTAGGCGTCTTTTGGGGGCTCGTCAAGCAACGCTTCTGCCAAAAATGCCTTGAACCAGCGAAAATAATGACGTAGGCTCTCTCTATGATCCCCTTACCTACCCCCGCGCTTCTGCTTGTCGATAAACCCGCCGGCTGGACTTCCCACGACGCCGTCGCCAAAGTACGCGGCTTGCTAGGTATTCGAGCGGTGGGTCACGCCGGCACCTTGGATCCATTTGCGACCGGGCTTCTCATTCTTGGTATTGGTCCTGGCACAAAACAGCTTACAGCACTCATGGGAACGGATAAAACCTACGAAACCACCCTCACCCTCGGCGCAACGAGCACCACGTTCGATCCAGAAGGTGAAATCACACAGGTTGTGAAACACGAGACATCTAGCGTGGATCGTGAAGGCATCGAACGAACGCTCGACCAATTTCGAGGAGGATACGCCCAAAAAGCCCCCATTTACTCTGCGAAGAAGCTCGCCGGACACAAACTCTATGACTTAGCCCGCGCCGGCAAAGCCACCGAAGAGATGCGCCCTATAAAAGAGGTCGTTATCAACGAAATCACGATTCTAGGCTATACATGGCCCGAACTTCGCCTCCGTGTACATTGCGGATCTGGGACCTACGTTCGTTCTCTTGGCGATGATATAGGACGAGCCCTCGGTACCGGGGCATACGTCAGTCAACTTCGACGAACACGCATCGGAACATATCGCGTGGAAGATGCAACACTCGTCCTATAGACCCGTTCCTATGAAGCTTCTCATTACAGACATAGACGGCACTTTGCTCCCCTTTGGACACACCGCGCTCTCTCCAATGATCGTGGATTTTTTCCACACACTCCACACACAACACGTTCTTGTCACCTGTGCCACCGGCAAACCCTTCCATCGAACGGTACCCATCGCTCAAACCCTCGGCATCTCCCTCCCTGTTATTTGCGCGAATGGTGCCCTCATCAAAGATCCTATCACGCAAAAAACCCTCTTTCGACAACCAATGGCAGAAAAAATTGTGTGCGATGTTATACAGCTCCTTCAACACGATCCTCGTTGTCAGCTCTACATGGAAACAGAGGAAGCTCTTTTTTTCTTGGAAAATCCTTTGATTCCTCTAGATGCGTGGCGTCATCTTCGGCCCGGTTGGAACCCTCCTATCGCCTACAGTCCCGCTCATGACCTCAAAACCATCCTGAAAGAAATGCCTCATAAAATCGCCGTGAGCGTAGATCCGCAAGACCTCGAAACAGTAGAGGAGCGCTTACGCTCCCGTTTCGGCACCTCGCTCAACATCTTTCATCCAAAACCAGATATCATCGATCTCACTCCAAACAACACAGACAAAGGGACGGCAGCACGCTTCCTCGCCACGTATCTTGGCGTCAAGTCTCAAGACATCATTGCGATTGGTGATGAAATGAATGATCTGTCCTTATGTGAGATAGCCGGACAATCTTTGGTGCGCTGTTATGCCCCTCAAGCGTTGTTAGATCAAGCTGATCTCATCGTAGAAAACGGTGATAGTGCTCTTATCTTAGCCATAAAAAAGGTACTCGCTCTCCCCTAGCCTAGCTTGCCATTCTTCACGGATATTGATACGCTTCCGATACAGATTTTCTCTCACCGCTTCGGTCTGCAGTCGTGTATTCGTGTCGATCTCCTCTTCAAACAACCTTGATTTCGTTTCGTGATCCGTAACAACACCTGTTATGGAACGAGGCCGTGTCGAACTAAAACCGAAGAACTCTCGCCTCGATGCAGCGTTGTAGCCGGATGCATTCGTCTCTTATGAATTATGTCTTGGTCTTCTTTGCGCTCATAACAGGTGCAGCAGGAGGACACTATTTTGGCAGTCAATCACGCAAAACAGAAGAAGAAAAACGGATCGCAGAAGCACAAACTCATGCCGAAACCATCTTGAAAAAGGCAGAGGTGAAAACGCTCGCCTCCGAGGAAAAAGCGCAACAAGCCGATCGTAAACACGAAGAAATCTTGCAAAAAACAAAAGAAAAGGCGATCAAGATCCTAGAAGAAGCGCGCATCGAAGAGAAACGCGCGCTGGAAGATATTAAAACGCAACAGCTTCACCTAGTAGAACGAGAAACAGAATTCAGCAAAAAGCTGTTGGAAATCGACACGACCAAAGCCGCCGCCGAACAGGCTCGAACAGAAGCCACCGCCGCCAAAGAAGCGGCAGAGACTCTAAGACAACAGGAGATCGTAAAACTAGAACAAATCGCCACCTTAAGCAAAGAGGATGGTCTTGAACGTTTGATGAAACTGATCGAAGAGCAAAACCAAGATGCGCTCATGAGTCGCTTACACAAACTCGATGAAATGGCCGCCGATGAAATCGATCGTAAAGCCAAAAATATTCTTGCGGTCGCCATTCAACGACAGGCGTCTTCTCATGTCGCAGAAACCACAACCACCTACGTAGAGATTCCTACCGAGGAAATGAAGGGGCGCATCATCGGTCGTGAAGGACGCAACATTAAAGCCATCGAACTTCTGACAGGGTGTGAACTCATCATCGATGACACACCTGGCATGGTCACCATCTCCGGGTTCTCTCCCATTCGCCGCCAAGTTTCCAAGCGTGCACTTGAAAAACTGATTGCAGATGGACGTATTCATCCTGGTCGCATCGAAGAAACGATCGAGGAGGCAAAACGCGAGCTCTCACTCGACATTAAAAAAGCCGGAGAAGATGCTCTCTACCAACTTGGGATCACCATGATTGGGATTGATCCAAAACTTGTACAAATCTTAGGACGTCTCAAGTTCCGTACGAGTTACGGACAAAACGCCCTTCTGCATTCGATGGAGGTTGCAAACCTTGCGGCACTTTTAGCAGAAGAACTCGGCGCCAATGTGATGGTTTGTAAAAAAGGAGGGCTGTTTCATGATGTCGGCAAGGCAGTGGACCACGACATGCAAGGATCGCATCCAGAACTTGGCTATCAAATTATGAAGAAGTTTGGGTTCCCTGAGGAGCTCTGCTACCAATCCATTGGACATCACGAAGACAAACCAAAAACCCTCGAGGCGGTCATCGTCAAAGCAGCTGATGCGATTTCTGGGGCGCGTCCTGGGGCGCGAAAAGATTCTCTCGAATTTTACGTCAAACGTTTAGCCGAGCTCGAGAGCACCGCTAGCTCTTTTGCGGGCGTCGACAAGGTATACGCGATTCAAGCAGGACGAGAAATTCGCGTCTTTGTGAATCCAAAAGCGATGGATGATTTTGGGGCCATGAAACTTGCACGTGACATCGCGAATAAAATTGAATCAGAATTAAAATATCCTGGCGAAGTACGTGTGACATTGATTCGCGAAACACGTGTCGTTGAATACGCACGGTAAAAATATTCCGCTGTATTGCGGCAGCAGAAAAAAAACGGTATCATCCGTGCACGATTATTTTGTTCTTCACCTTCGTATGAATACCATCAACAAAGCCGAACTCATCAACCAAATCGCTGATAAAACAGGCGTAAGCAAAAAACAGGCCGAAGATATGCTCATGACGTTTGTGCACATCGTCACCGAAACGCTCACAGCAGGAGGCGAGGTAACCATTGCAGGCTTTGGTGCCTTCATGGCAAAAACACGCGCTCCACGGATGGGAGTGAACCCCCAATCCCCTAATCAAAAAATTCAAATTCCCGCCGTCACCGTGCCAAAGTTCAAAGCCGGCAAAGGATTAAAAGATGCGCTCAAACAATCTGGAGCAGCTGCAAGCAAACCAACACCTTTCATCGCATAAACAAGACAAAAAACACGCAACAAAAAACGGGCATCACCCGTTTTTTTGCCGTTCGATCATCTGTATCACCTCTTCTATTTTCACCATTCGCATCTCTGTACTCGTACGATCTTTCCACTCCACCGCCTCTGCTTGAAGTGTTTTTTCAGATACAACCAACCGTAGCGGCATCCCTACAAGATCTGCCTCGGCAAACTTTTCTCCCGGGGAGGCTGATTCACGATCATCCCACAACACGTCGATTCCTCGCTGTTTACATGTGTCATAAACCATACGTGTCGTTTCCATAATCTGTTTCTGCGTCGTTTCATCCTTTGAACGAAGTGAGACGAGGTGCACATGAAACGGTGCAACGGTTTTTGGCCACACGATCCCTCGTGCATCGTGACACGCTTCAACGATCGTCCCCACCAAACGTGTCACACCAATCCCATAGCATCCCATGAGAATAGGCTGACGCACCCCCGCTTCATTCGTGATCATGAGATGGAACGTATCAGAAAACGTCGTTCCAAGATCAAAAATATTTCCCACTTCTACACCCTTATGCCAAGCCAGCGCCTCCTCGGGATGATCGGGACATGGATCCCCCTCTTTCAGGGTAGCAACCTCACTGTTTTGGCCGTACATCCAAGAAGGCGAGGTAAGGATTTTGTCTTCGCCGGCTTCTGTTAACACCTGAAACTCATGCGAAACTTTTTTGGTAAACGCTCCTCCAGAAGCTTCCACGACTTTTACCAACAACCCACATCGAGCAAATATTTGAAGATATGCCTGCAACACTCGTTCATAAAAGGCATCTAGATCTTCTTGTGTCAGATGAAAAGAGTAGAGATCTTTCATGCCAAACTCTCGACCTCGAAGCACGCCAGACTTGGCGCGCAACTCATCGCGAAATTTTGTCTGCAATTGATACACGGCACACGGCAAATCTTTGTACGAAGATATGTATGCTTTGATGAGCGGTGTGACGATTTCTTCATGCGTCGGACCAAGGGCATATTCTTTTTTTGTTTGACTCGGCACCTTAAAGAGCACATCCATCGTATCCCAACGGCCTGTCTGCACCCAAGGCTCTTTTGGCTGGAGACTCGACATCAGAATCTCTTGCGCTCCGAGCGCGTCCATCTCTTCACGAATAATCATTTCAACCTTGCGTAACACGCGAAGTCCAAGAGGAAGCCACGAATATACCCCTGCCATTTCTTGATGGACAAATCCCCCTTGAACAAGAAGAGTTGCATTCACGGAGTCTGCATCATGTGGCGCTGATTTAGATGTTTTACTGATAAGACGAGAAAGGCGCATATGCCACGCATCTTAACGATCAAAAGAAAAGGAAGCAACAGAACAGAACAAAAAAGCCGGCCAGGATGATACCAGGCCGACAAAGGAGGAAAAGAGCGTGCGTGTTTGGCGTGCTATTTAGCGGTGGTGGTCTGTGAGTGAGGCGAAGTGGTTGGACGAGTGAAGAGGCCGCTCGGAAGCGTGTCTTCTTGTGTGCGACGAGATCTAGCGGCTCTTGCGCTCGAAACGCGGAAGTCATCCGCTTCGGCAAACATGCCACGTTTCATCCCCCTGCGGAACCATTCTTGCATGGCCGAGGGTTGATCCTTCTTTCGTCCGCCAACCTGTACTTTACGAGCCATCGATCCCTACAAACTACTCTGCATGTCGGATGGAGTTCCGCGTATATGAGAGCACCAAAACCGTAGCAACAATCAACACAAACTACAAGTTTTTCCTATCCATGTTCGTATCCATGGCTATCCAAATGGGATTAAGCCTGTTGCCATATGTGTTTCTTGATCCAAAATGGCAAATTTGAGACAAAGCCGAAGGTGACGTTTTGGGCTGGAGCATATATGGCAACAGGCTTATTATTGAAACTGTACAGCAAAATGATACATCCCCATAGCGCATATCCCTTTGAGCGTCGTCCCTGCTGGTTGAGGAGGGATCTCAATGGGTGTTGTGCCCGAAGAAGGAAGCGCTTTACGAAACCCAATCGTCGGAATACTTAACGCGGAGGAACAGTCAAACGTATCATTGGTCGTCACGTTTAGCACGCTTGGTGTGTTAGCCTTCGCTATCGTGTTCCGAGGAGCGTATCCCCCTTTTGCCTGCACCTGAATCACCTGTTTTCCGTCAACCATTCTTATGTTTGTGGGTCCGTTTGGATCAACAGCTGTTTCTTGCAACGTCGTTCCAGACGTGAGCAAAGCCACCATACCGCCGAGCGCAAGCACGGTAAAGATAAGAGAGCCGATCGTAATCTTGTTCATACATGCAAGAATACTAAAAAATTAGAAGTTGAAGAGCGGAGAGATGATACCTGCACCTGCCAACGTATTCACCAAGGCAAACAAACTAAAAAAGAGAATCACCAGCCCCACCGTTTTAAAGAAAACTCCCGTATGAGCCATGTTGCGTATTCCAAGAGCGCTAAAACTCAACAAAGCTAAAACAGGTGCCGTACCCAAGGCGAATGCGAGCATCGTGAATCCCCCTTTCCAAAAATTCCCCGTAGTCAAGGTGTATATTTGCATCGATTGCGTGAAGCCGCACGGCAAAAAGAACGTCATGATGCCGACCAAGATAGGTGTCAAAGAATGGTTCAACGTCTTCCAACGATGCGTTTGTCGACCAAATGCCTGTGGCATCGTCAACTGAAATCGCCTCATCCACGGAAACACCTCTAAAAGATTAAGCCCAAGAATGCATAAAACAGTTGCAACAAGAAGGCCAAGAACGAGCATCCCTGTCGGGCCAAATTGAAAGACAGAACCCAGAACGCCGATGATTCCACCGAAGAGGAAAAAGGCACAGAGCCTCGCCACATGAAACAAAAGCTGTGGACGAACACGATCGCCTTCTTTTGCAAAACTTGCAGACAAAGAAAGCACCAGTCCACCAACCACCGCCATGCAAGTGGAGATAGATGCCACAAGGCCGACGACGAACGCCGTGCCATAGGTGATGTGCGAAATATGAATAAGATTCACCACGCCAAACTTTTGTAGAAGCACAAACACCACAATAAAAGACAGTGCCGCAGGAACAGCAAAAATAAATTCCGACCAACGCGCAGGATTCATCTGCTTCTCAAGAGCGAGCGTGTAGCCATGTGGACGAAGGACATCTGCAAGCGTTTGCATCACATCTTCTTCTGCTCCCTTCTCAAAATCACCCGTCACCTGAATAGTGCGCTCGGCGAGCGATGTCTTGGCACAAACAACTCCGCGGACTTCTTGCAGTGTATGCTCGGTGAGCAGGACACAAGAAGCACAGTGCAAGCCATGAATGTGAAATGTGTAGTTTTGTTGCATATATTTAGAGCTTTTTGATGGACAACCGTAATGAGTTGGATACAACAGAAACGCTTGAAAACGCCATCGCGATTCCGGCAAAAACGGGATTCAACATCCATCCAAACAACGGATAAAGCAATCCGCTTGCGAGAGGAATGCCAATCACATTATAAAAAAATGCCCAGAACAAATTTTGTTTGATCCCCCTCATCGTCATTTTGGACAAACGAATAGCCTTGACAAGTTTTGAAATATCCCCGTGCAAAAGAGTGATCCCCGCCGTTTCGATCGCCACATCTGTGCCAGTTCCCATCGCAATCCCGACATCAGCTTTTGCCAGCGCCGGCGCATCATTCACTCCATCTCCCGCCATCGCCACCACATGGCCTAGTGCCTGCAGCTCTTCTATTTTTTGTAATTTATCCTCAGGCATCATTTCTGCGATTACTTCATCGATTCCTGCTTCTTGACCTATAGCCTCGGCCGCCTCTTTTGTATCCCCTGTCAGCATCACAACCTTGATTCTAAGAGCATGAAGCTCTCGAACGGCAGAAACAGCCTCGGGCTTGAGCGCATCGGAAATAAACACCGTGGCAATGATCGTTGTTTTGTTCGCAAGAAATACCTGTGTCTTGCCGTGAGAAGAGGTCTCGTCTCTATGCCTGACGTCAACTTTGAGATCAAGATCTTCCATAAGCTTTACATTGCCGGCAAAATATTCTTTCCCATCCACAACACCTTTCACCCCCTTTCCCTTGATGCTTTCAAATCCCGTCACAGACGCGATCAGCATCTTGTGAAGCGTCGCGTAATTCATGATCGCCGAAGCAATGGGGTGCTCAGATACACGCTCAAGGGCCGCAAGAATACTCATGATCTCGGTCGTGGTTTGTTGTGTAAAAGAAGAAACACGCGTTACCTCTGGAGAACCTTTTGTGATCGTACCGGTTTTGTCCAGAACAATCGTATCAACTTTGTGCAACATTTCGAGCGATGCTGCATCTTTGATCAAAATCCCCTCTTTCGCCCCCCTCCCAACACCTACAATAATAGCCGTAGGAGTAGCAAGACCGAGTGCACACGGACATGCAATCACGAGCACGCCGACAAACGACACAAGCCCATAGGAAAGAGCTTGAGCAAATCCAAGCAAGGGGATGCCAATCAAGAGCCAGGTCGCAAGGGCTGTGCACGCAAGAACAAGGACGATAGGAACAAAAACGGCGGAAATCTGGTCTGCCAACGCTTGAATAGGCGCTCGAGAACCCTGTGCCTCTTGCACCATCTTGATGATTTTTGCGAGAAGGGTGTCTGCACCAATTTGCGTCGCACGAAACGTAAACGCGCCCGTTGTATTCATGGTTCCAGCCACGACTTTGTCTCCAAGATGTTTTTCTGTCGGCATCGGTTCGCCTGTAATCATAGATTCGTTCACAAATGACCCCCCCTCGACGATCACTCCATCTACGGGAATGTTCCCTCCCGGTTTCACCATGATCACATCTCCAACCACCAACTGATCAATCGACACCTCACTCATATGCCCATCACGCATCAAAAACGCCGTTTTGGCCTGAAGGTGCAAAAGCTCTGCAATAGCCCCTCCTGTTTTCTTTTTTGCACGCGCTTCGAGATATTTACCAAGACTAATAAAGGCGATGACGACAATCGTTACATCGTAGTAGCTATGCTCTACATTGAGATACGGCCGTAACGCATCTTCGAAGGCTGTGATGACAAAACTGTACAAAAACGCCGCAGATGTACCGATCCCTATGAGGGTATCCATGTTTGCCTTACCATAGCGCAGAAACCGATACACCCCCTGCAGATAGGGCTTTCCAACCACAAACAGGGTATAGGTAGCAAAAATAGGCAGAAGATGATGAAATAACTCTTTCAGGACGAAAGAAGGCATAGACACAAGATGAACCTGCGCCAAAAAATCCCATCCCATGATCAAGATACTGAACACAGCCAAGGGAAGAACGGATAACACCTTCATACGCATGTCTTCCAGTTCCATATCTTTTAAAGATGCAGGCTCTTGTGCAGAAACGACCAACGTGTACCCAAGGGGGGCAATGGCGACCGAAATCTGTTCAGGTGTCATCTTCGATGCATCGAAAGAGATCTTCATGCTTTCCGTTCCATAATTCACAGCAACAGAGGCAATGCCCGGAAGAGGACGTATGGTTTTTTCGATGATGCTGGCACACGAGGCACAATGCATGCCTCGAATGGGATAGGTTTTGGTTATCATACTATGTTCGTTTTAGTTGATACACCTTGAGAATCTCTGCAATCGCCTTCTGCTCATTGCCACTGCGCATCTGATGAAGGGCGCAATGAGAAAGATGGTTTCGGAGCAATACATCTTCGATGGTGGCAAGTGCTCGTTTTACCGCCGAAGTTTGGGTAATGACATCGATACAATACGCATCTTTTAGGATCATCTCCTGCAAACCACGTACTTGGCCTTCAACGATCTTGAGACGACGAATGAGTTTGCGATTATCTTCATGCACAGAAGGCTATAATACCCCCTAGGGGGTATTTAGGCAACCTCCTAAAACACAAGAGATCTTCAAAGAAGCACGCCGTCTTCCCGTGTGCTTGTCACACGAGACAAGTCTTGCTAGGATATCGTCGCTTTCATAAAAGCTACGTGGGTCGGTGGTGTAGCCCGGTTAACACGTCTCCCTGTCACGGAGAAGATCGAGGGTTCGAATCCCTTCCGACCCGCCAACACAAAACTAAATGGTTTTTCACACGCCATTTTGTGGGCGGCCTTCACGGCCGTCCATTGTGTTTTAGAGAGGGTTGGAACTTTTCACAGCTCACCTAGACGAAGTGACGAAGTTGATGATTTTATCTTCTACGAAGATGCAATCCGTTGCTTCGGAGACCTGTTTCCATATCTTCGCGTTTTCTTTAACCAAAGCAATCACTTCATCCTTGGTACTTCTCGTTTCAACCTCAAGGACATCTCTGACCTTTCCATTGATCTGCACGGCGATGCTGATAATACCCTGTTCCACCAAAGCTCTATCATATTTTGGCCAATGTTCAACATGCACAGATTTTTGATGTCCCATCTGACTCCACATTTCTTCTGCAATGAATGGAGCGAATGGCGCGAGAACCTTTGTGAACGTCTCCCATAACTCTTTATCAACCTCCCCCTCATGATTTAAGAGCGTACTAACAAAGACCATCATTTTACTGATCGCGACATTATATCTCATCTTCTCAATGCTTTGCTCAACGTCTCTCACTAAACGATGCGTCTGTCGAACGATCTCTTCCGGCATATCGTAGCGATCTCCATCTACTTTTTCCTTAAACACTCTCCATAATCGATTTCTAAACTTTTCAACACCAACAATATCTTCAACTCCCCAACGAGAAATATCATCGAATGGAGATACGAAATATCCAGATAATCTCAATAGATCTCCTCCATTATTCTGTATTAACTCGTTCGTATCAGGCGCATTTCCTAGGCGTTTTGAGAACTTCGTCCCTGACTTATCAACCAGCATGCCAACCGGTGTATATTTCGGAAACGGTTCATCGAATGGCAAATAGCCCTGGTCAAATAAGACTTTTGTCACAAAGCGCGCGTAGACCAAATGAGCCGTTAGATGCTCAATTGTTCCCTGATAATGATCCACATTTCTCCAGTACTCGATCGCTTCTTTTGATACAAACCTTTCAGAGTTACGCGGATCAGGAAAACGAAACTCATACCAAGCAGAGCTGACAAGCGTATCCAGAATATCAACCTCTCGTTTGGCTGATCCACCACACGTCGGACATGTGGTATTTACGAACGATTCATCTTTCATCAACGGCGATTCACCCGTTGGCGTGAAATCAATATCCGTTGGTAGAACCACCGGTAACTGCTCTTCTGGAACAGGGACGGTACCACAGCTTTCACAGTAGATAATCGGGATCGGAGGACCCCAATAACGTTGTCGCGCAATACTCCAATCTCGGATATGGAAGGTCGTTTTCCCTTCCTTCACATCTTTTCCGATCCAGTTTCGATGGAGATTCAAGTATTTCTCATCCCAGTTCAATTGAGAACAGTCCTCATAGAGTCGGTCAGCGTAATCAGTAATCTTGAAGAACCATTGCAACAGCTCCTTTTGCTCAGTCTTTTCTCCGCAACGCTCACAGACACCATCAATGATCTGCTCTTCCGCTAAAACCGTCTTGTCTTTCGGACACCAATTCACCACCGCTTTCTTTCGATAAGCTAAACCATTCTTAAACATCACCAAGAACAGCCACTGCGTCCATTTGTAGTAGCTTGGATCGGCCGTATTTATCTCCCGATCCCAGTCATAACCTAGCCCAAACGCATTGAACTGCTTCTTAAAATTCTTGATGCTCTCGTCCGTTACCTCTTTTGGATGCCGTTTGATCTTGATGGCATAGTTTTCAGCCGGTAAACCAAGCGTGTCCCAGCCCATTGGATACAACACATTGAACCCAGACATTCGTTTGTAACGCGCTACAACATCCATCCCGCAGAAACTCTTTACATAGCCAAAGTGCACGCCTTCTGCGGACGGATAGGGCCAAGTATCCAGACAATAGAACTTGGGTTTGATTGGATCTATCTTGGCCTTATAGATCCCACTCTTCTCCCACTCTGAAATCCATTTGCTCTCAACAGAGGCAAAATCGTATGTGATGCCTTTTTCTTCATTCATAGGAATAGGTTAATGATAACAAAAATCCCTCGATATTAATCCTGAAGAAATTTCAGAACTAATATAGTATAGAGGGACGTATTTGCCGCTTAGACAAATCGTGGTACCACCCAATTTTGATATAATGTTGCCATTATATCCTTGTTAACCACACCAAAAAGATGGATGGTTTTGCCTCAGATTACGGGGGCTTCCGTCAGGGTCTACTAGTCTATATTACTAGACGTTCTTCCTACTGCTCACCGGCGAGTGTGCCACTTATTGGTTATTCATGGACTCCGGGTCAAAGCGTTTACATTGCAAACGTAGCCTACACAGAAAGATCTGTCAACAAACAAAAAATACTACAATATAGCGAGCTCAACGGTGGGGTTGATCATAAACCACGTTCCCACTTCTTCCACTCGGGCCCGCCACGCAAAAACGCCAATAAAATGGCGTTTTATTTTTATACCGTTCGCATCTCCACAAACGTCACGCTGCCAGACTCCCCTAGCGGTTCACCAGCGACCATAACAATAGGGTCACCCATGACAAGCCTCTTACGCTCTCGTAACGCCAAAAGAGCTCCTTCGATAAGCGCAAGAGTCGTCTTGACAGGGACGATAACGAGAGGAATCACCCCCCAAGACATCGATAATTGACGAGCGATACGTTCATCCATTGTAATAGCAAAGATAGGAATCTCTGGTCGCTCACGAGATACAAACCTCGCGGATTGTCCTGAAAGAGAAGCGACAACGACGGCACGCGCATGAGAGGAAACGGCAAGAACACTTGCAACGTTTGTTATACGCTCTTCTTCGGAAGGTGTTGCACGAAGTGTTTGGGTCACATCGTCATACGCACTCGCTTCCACCTCCAAAATGGCTGCTGTCATTGCTTCAACAGCTTCAAGCGGATATGCCCCCGACGCCGTCTCTCCCGAAAGCATCGTTCCATCTGCATGATCAATCACCGCATTTGCGATATCAGATATTTCGGCACGCGTTGGACGAGGGTTGCGAATCATGGAATCCAACATCTGCGTTGCAACAATCACGGGTTTGGCCGCAACGAGACATGCCGCCACGATCCGCTTTTGCATCATCGGTACTTTTTCAAACGCTGTCTCAACCCCAAGATCTCCTCGAGCCACCATAATCCCATCAAACGCACCAACAATCTCATCTAGACGTTCTATTGCTTCAGCCTTTTCTATTTTTGCCATGACTCGAATGGTGGGCTCATGTGGTAGTCCAAGTTCCTCCTCATACTGATACACAAGTTTGCGTACTTCTTGTGCATCATTTGGAGAACGGACAAACGAAAGAGCTACCCAATCGACCTGCTGTGACACGCCAAATCGAAGATCTGCTCGATCTTTTTCGGTGAGCGAAGAAATAGGCAAGACCGTTCCAGGAAGGTTCAACCCTTTATGAGGGAAAAGCTGCCCACCGTGGATCATACGAACAACGATGCTACGACCACGAACAGAGATCACCTCCGCCTCAAGCAAACCATCGTCAAACAACATGTGCTGTCCGGGCAAGATATGTGCATGAAGATCCAGGTAATCAACATGTATGTGTGTTGTATCATCCGTATTTGTTGTAAAGATGACTTCTTCACCATCGACGAGGCGAACACCTGAATCTGGAATATTTGCGACACGAATTTTTGGTCCTTGTAAATCTTGCAGGATGGTAAGCGGTTCCTCGAGTGTTTTTGACACCTGTCGAATCGTCCGCATGTATTCTTCGTGTGTTTCGTGCGTGCCATGGGAAAAATTGAGTCGACACACATTCATGCCGGCATGCGCAAGCTTGGTAAGCATTTCGAGAGAACAAGATGCGGGACCGACCGTGACAACAATTCTTGTGCGTTTATACATAGAATTGTTTCATAATAGCGCATGCGCTCTTCAAACTCTACTTTCTTCATCATGACCCAGGATATGTGCCTAAAACAACATCCATCTTTTTTTGTTTCCCATCATGCAACACTTCCACATGGAGCATGTCACCAGGTTCGTGACGTTCAAGAACAGAAGAGAGTGTCGTTGACCCGTCAAGCACGACGTCATCGATACGCAGAATAATATCCCCTTCAACAAGTCCTGCCTTTGCGGCCGGAGATCTCGGCTCGATTGCTTCATCAAGCAGCCTCTCTCCTCTCACAAAAAGCGCTCCAAAAACAGAACCAAGATGGTGTGTTTTTGCAAGCGCGGGAGTCACCATAATAAAACGCACCCCAAACCAAGGACGAACAATATTTCCATGAAGCTTCATGCTATCCACGGCATGCGTAAGTACATGTACCGGAAGAGCAAACCCATGTGATGACGTCCCATATGATGCCGCCACGTACATTCCAACCACTCGACCGTCCATATCGACAAGAGGGCTACCAGAATCACCCGGATGAATAAACATGTCTGTCTCGATCGCAGATTCTATGGTCTCCACACCAAAGGCACCTCCCTCGGCAATAACACGACGATGCAATCCAGAAACAACCCCTGTTTTGATCACATGCGTTCGTTCATCTTGTGCTCTTTCGATTGCCATGACGGCTTGGCCGATCTGCAACGCGTCGCTCTCTCCCAATGGTAAAAAAGAGGCGTTCTCTTTTTTGATGCCGAGAATGGCAAGATCTGAGAACGGATCTATGGCAATGACATACGCCGTATACGCTTCTTGCGCGTGTGTGATAACCAAAAAAGATGGATGCCTATCCCAAACGAGATGCTTGTTGGTTGCAATCAATCCATACGGAGAGATGAAAAAGCCAGAACCGGCTCTTTTCCCATCAACTCGCCCGTCTTGGGTCGTGTAGATAGATACGGTTGCCTGAAGACCCATGTCCATCGCACGTGAAACACCATCTTTTCTGACGAATACAGAAGGAGCAAGAACAGGAAATGCCCATGTTGCAACAAAAAAGACACAACCCAATACGAGGATCGTACAGAAGAGCTTATTCATGGCGTTCCTTTTTCTTTTTTCTGTGTGCGTTTGCCCGTCACAAGAAGACGACGCAATTCCTCTTCGAACGTTTTTACATCTTCAAAGGAGCGATAGACCGAAGCAAAACGGATATAAGCAATCTTGTCGAAGGCCTGCAATTCCTGCATGACGATTTCTCCTACATCCGCACTCCGAATCTCCATGTTCTTACGACGTTGAACGGCTCGTTCAATAGCATGAATGAGCGCACGAAAATCTGTCGCCGTGTACGAACGTTTTTCCAGCGCCTTGCGTAATCCGCGTTCGATTTTTTCACGGGCATAGGCTTCACGCCTCCCATCACGCTTGACGACGGTCAAATCCAACAATTCCACCTCTTCAGAGGTGGAAAATCGGTATTCGCATTCATCGCACTCACGACGTCGTCGTACAGAGGTTCCATCAAGCGCAAGCCGAGAATCCACCACACGAGTATCGGGGTGGCTACAGACAGGACAATGCATACAACGTCACAGGACTACATCATCTTTTTGCGAATAAAGGCAGGGATTTCTAGATCTTCTTCGTCACTTGTCAACCCTTTTGCTGCCATTGGCGGCGAGGGATTCATCCGAGAGGGCGGTGATTGAACGGGTGCGTACTGCGGAGCGGCTACGTGGGGTTGATAGACAGCGGGCTGTGCAACCACAGGTTCTGGTGGCTGAACATAGGCTGGTTGAGGGGCTGGGGGTGGTGGCGGCACATACTGCGGTTGTGGAGCGGGAGATGGTTGCGTCATCGTGGGACGAGATGGGGCCTGAAACGAAACGCGTTCAAGAGGCTCTGGTGCCGACATCGAAGGAGAAGAGCGCGCACTTGCGGCAGACATGTTTCCAGAAGTAAAGGCGATCTTTGGCTTCGGTGCAGCTGGACGAGAGTCAAATCCTGTTGCGATCACCGTCACCTTGATTTCATCCTTCATGCTTTCATCAATAATCGCTCCAAATATCACCCGCGCTTGTGGATCAGCTGACTGCGTAATCACCTTGGCCGCTTCCGATACCTCGTACATACCTAGATTAGAACCTCCCGTAATCGTAAACAAGATCCCTTTAGCTCCATCGATAGACACTTCAAGCAAGGGGGAAGCGATCGCGGATTTTGCAGAATCAGCTGCGCGGTTATCCCCATGGCCATGACCAATGCCCATGAGAGCTGATCCTCGGTTAGCCATGATGGATCGTACATCTGCAAAATCAACGTTGATGAGCCCTGGAACAGTGATCAGTTCCGAGATACCCTGAACTCCTTGTCGCAACACATCATCCACCATTTCAAATGCATCCACAAGAGAGGTTTTACGATCAATGATCTGCAAAATCCTGTCGTTAGGAATAGTAATGATCGTATCAACTTGTGAGGCCAGCTTTTCGTAGGCCGCATCTGCAATCGCTTTTCGCTGTGCTCCTTCAAAACTAAACGGACGGGTCACGACCGCAACGGTAAGCGCGCCTAAATCTTTAGCGATGCTGGCAATAAAAGGCGAAGCCCCCGAACCCGTGCCTCCACCTAGACCGCAGGTGATAAACACCATGTCAGATCCCTTGAGCGCCTCACGAATCTCATTTTGCGCTTCTTCGGCGGCGCGCATCCCCATTTCTGGATCCATGCCGGCCCCCAAACCTCGCGTGCTGGCTTTACCGATATGTAACTTCTGTTGTGCTTGAGAATAATGAAGAGCCTGAACGTCTGTATTCATGGCGATGAACTCAACGCCACGAATCTTAGAGGCGATCATCCGGTTCGTAGAAGAACCACCCGAGCCACCCACGCCAATGACTTTTATCTTGGCAAAGGTTTCGATTTCTGGCTTTATTTCGGCCATAATTGAACAAGGTTTGTATGCAAAATTGCCTGGTATGAAATCAAGGATGATCTAATCATCCTTGCATTCCCACCATACTGATCGAACCGGATGCGGTCAAGGAATAAACGACTTAAAAATTTTCTTGATCGGAGAACTGACCGCTTTCATAAAACTTCCCGCCTTCGAACCAACGCTGTGGAGACCACGACCGCTCCCTATACGCGGCTCTCGTTCGCCCTCAAACCCCCACAGCACCAACCCAACCGCCGTAGAAAAAGCGGGGTCATGTAAAATATCCTGCATGGGGCTTTGGATCTGACTCGCTCCCGCAACCACGGCCGGTAAATGCAACACACGTTTTGCTACATCGACCATGCCACGTAATTTCACCCCTCCACCCGTGAGCACCGCACCAGCGGGTAACAGGCCACTGCGTTGAATTTTCTTTAATTCTTTTTCGACGCGTTCAAACAGCTCTTCAACGCGAGCTTGCGCCACATCAGACACAAATCGCGAACCCACAATTTCGCTTTGAGGCGCGCCGAAATCCAAGAGATCAATCATTTCGTCTTTCAAGATCTCCTCTGCGTGCGCAGAAACGACCGTGCGTTTAATTTGCTCTGCGACCTCGAGCGAGGTACGCAGCCCTATCGCGATGTCAGAGGTGATATGATCAGCCCCGATAGGAACAACCGCTGCATGAATAAGCACCCCTTCTTCATACACCGCAATCGACGTGGTCGTTGCTCCAATATTTACGACGGCGACTCCCACATCTTTTTGACGGGAACCAGCAACGGCTTGTGCAGAGGCAAGAGGAATAAACACGAGCTCGGGGATGTCGATGCCTGTCCGAAAAACAGCTTTTGTGCAATTACGCACATGTGCCGCTTGCCCTTGCACGATTTGCGCATCGACTTCAAGACGAATTCCCTGCATCCCGATAGGATCTTTGACAGCCTGTTGTCCGTCGATACTAAAACGACGAGGAAGGATATGTAGAATCTCAAAATTCGCTGGATTGATAATCGAACGAGCAGATTCTAATACACGATGGACATCATCTTCACGAATCTCGCTTTCTGGACGCGATACGCCAATCACTCCCTTCGCGAGCTGTACCTGAATCAACGGACCGCCTAATCCAACATAGGCTTCTGTCACAGGAAGGCCGATTTGACGCTCTGCTTGTTCTAGGCACGCAGAAAGAGAGCTCACCGCTTCTTCAAGCGAACTTACAGAGCCTTTAGATAATCCCTGCGAAGGCACCTCGACCGCGCAGAGCATCGTCAAAGATTCTCGTTTATCGGCGCCGACCGTGACCTGTCCGGCCACGAGACGAATAGACGAGCTTCCGAGATCGATGCCAGCGATGAGGTGTTCTTTCATACGGAACGCAGGGCAAAGAGAGCAAAAGGGAGGAACATCGTAAGTCCAACCAGAACGGCAAAGAGCGAAGCAAGAAGCACAGCACCCGCCATAAGATCCTTGATATCGCGAGCGCCTTCGTGCAGCTGCGGTTTCACAAGATCCACGATCCGTTCAATGGAAGTATTTATCAATTCTAGCACGAGCACCGCAGCGACGACAAACCACACGATGATGCGTTGCCACAACACGAGGGGAAACGCGAGCGAAGCAGACACCGCACACAACCCAACCATCACATGAAAACGAAAACTGCGTTCATGCAAAAAACAGACGCGAAGACCACGAAGGGCGTGCGAAAGGGTGCGAGTGAACGAAGGGGGCATATCAAAGGCTCTCACGAGGAAGATGAGCAAATTGCGGCTACAACTCGTTCCTGAAGAGCAAACATGCGCGCTTCTTTTGGCGCGGTGTCATGATCATGCCCATGAATATGCAAAACTCCGTGAACCAAAAGACGCAAAAACTCCTCGCGCACATCTACCCCTCGACGACGAGCCTCCGTTCCGGCATAGGTGGGACAGATAATGACATCCCCAAGCTCGCACGGCTGTCCTTTTGGAGTCATGCGTTGCACTTCATCAGCAACAGCAAAAGAGAGAACGTCTGTTGATGTCCGTTTACCACGATGTGCCTGGTTGATTTTGGCCATGATCGAAGGTGATACACATCGTATACTCACCACAGAGGCACGACGAAGCTTAAGTGTCTTCACAAGGATCTTTGCCGTCGCGGGGAGATCGTTCGCCGATACGAATCGAGGCAAACGAGAAACAACATCAAAAGACAACATACTCACGGACGAGTCGATGACGACTGTTGCAACGCAGGAACGGTGGAGGAAACGGTCACAGGCACAAGTTGCGTCGTTCCGGAAACAGTGATGGTGCTAGAGGCAGAGACCAAAGAAAGCACGGACGCCGTTGAAGAAGAAGCCACAGGCAAAAATGTCGCAGGGAGAGCAACCAAAGGAACCCCGACAAGCTTGAGTGAGTTCATCATCATCTCAAACGTTGTGCGATAATTGATGAAGGGTTGACCACCTGTTTGATATTTCATCCGAAACACTTTCGTCCCCCACGGAAAAAGGGCCTCCAAACGATCACTGACCGTCACCCCTTGCAATCCACCTTTTGTGACAAATGGATGAACAGAAGAGGCGTTTTCTCCCGGAGTACGTGCCATGTACCAATCCGCCAGTGAACTTGTTGTTGCGTTATCCTCTATATAAAGGGTGATACTTTCCCCATGGCCGGTGGTCACGGTTGCTTGGGAGCCATCGGGCACATCTAACCCCGTGATCCAACCCACAGGAACCAGGAGCGACCAACCAGCAGGAGCTGTAAAAAGCTTTACTAACCCGGAGTCGAGCAATCGAACGGGCGATGTTGCCGCGGGGTTGTACAGATGAAACACCTCGTTTCCATCTAAAAACCCATCTGCATCTGCGTCTGGATTACGAGCATCTGTTCCGTACAAAGGCTCTTCTATGTCCGTGAGGCCATCAGAATCTGAATCAAGACCACCAGGAGGCAGTGTGGGCGCTGGAGGCGGAGGAGGTGGAAGTGCGGGAGGAAAGGGTGTTTGGACAAGCGCCTCGTTTGAAGGAAGAGATTCGCCACCTTCTCCAAACGCAATCACGCGATAGGTGTAGCGATGCGATGATTCAGCGGACACATCTAAAAAAGCACTGCTCCCAGCCGGAAGAACGGTGAGGGCGACGAACCCACCTTCGACACTTTGTCGTTCGATGCGCACCCCGCTTGCCTCCCCTCCTCCATCAACCCACGCAAGAGCAACGACCCCTCCAGAACTGGTCGCAGAAAGATTCGTAGGGATAGCGGGAGGAGATTTTTGAGGAACGATCGCAACCGCAACGACAGGAACCGGTTTACGAAACAAAAGATCGCGATTCACATAACCAAATACCCCGCCGACAGAAATAACCAGCAGCAAAATGACCACGATAAACGCCCAAGGAGCCTGACGCGATTGAGGCTTCACCATGGTGACCGTTGGTTTTGGCGGAGGGGGTGGCGATGACGGCAGATCACGCTCTGCTTGCGTCATCCCATCCATGGTAAGTGCCATCCCATAAAATTTGGCAGGGATGGTGATGATGTCCACCTGCCGTTTTCCAAGACCACCGGGCTTCTGCGAAGACGGTACCGAAGAAGAGCCAGCGGTGGGAGAAATGGACATGGTGAATGAGAAATGTTTCTCGATTTGAGATGCGTGGCTAGATAGAACAATCAGGCTTGCTGCACTTATCTGCCCCACGAGGGTTGTACCCTTTCTGCACTTCTGTGCCATCAATGAATCCGTCTTTATCTGTGTCTCGATCAAGTGGATTGGTGCCGTATTTTAGCACTTCATCACCATCGCTCAACCCGTCGCCATCCGTGTCTTTGTTCCGAGGATCTGTCCCAAGCTCGAGTTCACGTTGATCCGTGAGCCCATCTGCGTCCGTATCAAGAGTGCTTAGACCTGTCGTGTTCGATGCTTGAACGGCATCGATGGACTGAGGAGGAGGGATTGTGACCCCAACAGGAGGAGCAACGATGGGCACAGGCAACGGAGCCGGGATGTTGGTATCCAGCGAAGGGTCGGTAGTAGCAGATCCGGGCAAGGTTGGATCTGGTGCAGAAGAAGGAACCGGTTCTGGAGGGATGGGCGAGGAAGGAGGAGCTGGATTCAAAGGAGCCGCACTCGGAACGATCGGCTCCACCACACGAGCTGTGGCCGCCGCCTTTTTCATCGCTGGAAGCTTGATAGCCGCATACCAGAACCCATAACCAAGCCCCGCGAGCACAACGACAACGGCGATAAAAATACCGATATACTTAAGAAGAGAAGAGGGCGATGAAGCGCGCAACGGAAGATCACCCATGCTCGTCGGAGCGGCTGGCTTCTTGGGTGACTGATCGAGATTCGCAAACATATCTTCCGGCCCTCGAGGAGCGGATGAAAGGGCCGAAACGGCCTCTGGCATCGCTTGAATCTCTTGAGGTTTTGGAGAAGTGGGGGCAGACAAAGGCACAGCGGCTGGTGAGACGGTTAGCGGCGGAGAGGTGGGGGCTGGCTTTACGCTCGGTGGATCCGGACGATATCGCTCGAGCTCGGCATCCAGTTCCAAATCGTCTGGCGCAGGAGCGAAAGGAATGTTGGAAGGAGGGGTAGACATAAAATGTGAAGGGAAATCGTGGGGGTAAAATATTAGAAGGCGCAATCTGTCGTGAGGCACTTGCCTGTTCCTAAAGGATTATACCCGTTTTTGATTTCCTCCGCATCCGAATACTTGTCCCCATCCGTATTCACCTTCAAAGGATCTGTTCGATATCGCTTCACTTCATCGCCATCACTCAACCCATCACCATCCGTATCTGCCTTATTTGGATCTGTTCCAAGCTGAAGTTCTTGATCGTTTGTGAGTCCATCGCTGTCGGCGTCTTCCGAACCCAGATGGGTGATTGCGCCCTGGGTTTGCGGAGCGCCTCTGACACCGCCCTCACTTGGATAGACGATATTGATTCCTGGGAGCACTCTCGGCTCTGGAGCAAAGAAAACCGGACGATGCACGATTTCATCGGATGGGTCCGTTGGAGCTTTGATAGATGTTGCTGTGGAAGAGGACGCGACAGGCTCAGGTTGTAGAACAACAGGTTCAGCAGGCACATCAAGCACAATAAGATTTCGCACAGAACGCACCCGTAAATACCATACCGTGCCTCCCACCAAAAGCAGACCAGACGCAACCGCAAGAGAGATCCATGCAACACGAGGGATGATCATAGGTTATGGACGAGAGACGACGTCAGCAGGAAGGCCAAGATCCGGAATAGGTAACCCCACAGAACCTGGGAATTTATATGAGGTATCCGTCATAGGACGATTAAGGCCCGTCATGCCTTCCGGTGAATCACACACCCATTGGCCATGCACTCCGTCACCAGCAATAGTAATCTCACCTGTATGAGCATTTTGATCAAACGCATGCCACAGATATGGGCTAACGCCGCTTGAACAAGGAGCGCTTGGTGGTGGTGTAATTTCTGTTGGTTCTCTTCCTGTCACGCTTAGCACCTGAACGCGCAATCCAATCGAGGTGAAAAGTGCGGCGGGGGTGGAAAGGGAAATACCGGCAACTCTTCTGACATAGCATACATTAGGATCGCTCCTCCCTTCCGGAGGTGGAGGACATGCCGCGGTATCTAGTGTCGTACAGGTAGACACCTCAAAATCAAGCTCATTACAAGGATCCCCGTTTCTTCTAGACCGTGCGGTACTAGGAGCTACTGCTTCCGCGTAACGCTGCTCCAAATAAAAACTATACACATCTTCTTCTCTCAAAGAACGAATGTATCGAACACGCATCGGATCTGTACCTGGTGCTTGTCGAACAAATTCATCGCAGGTGTTGCTTGGTGTACAAGCTAATCGGGTCAGATCTCCCCCAGGAC
>OBEQ011649644.1_pt1 | contig 49990 bp, 45 predicted proteins | sample 1670901 | NCBI WGS metagenome assembly OBEQ01 (sample SAMEA104232315, study PRJEB22302) | groundwater metagenome | biome: forest; feature: aquifer; material: groundwater | place: USA | collected 2011-08-07 | depth 5.4 m
AACATAAGGCAATTTTGATGTCGCTCAATAAGACGGTGGATCTTATTAAGGCGAACCTGGAGTTTTGGCCGCGACGCAATGAATTGTTTTCCTTTAAACCTTCCAAAGTAAAAGAAACCCTGATCTCCGACAATAGCGCCGATGATCGCAACAAGAACAACATAAAAAATATTGAGGTAACCTTGGTATGCGACAAACCCCGCAAGTGCGACAACCGTCTCACCCTCAACCAATGTGAAGAAGAATACGAGGGCATACCCGTAGTTTTGGATCAGAAAAATAAGAGTTGAAAGAAGCATAGAAATATAACACGCGGGCTATTACTCTGGCTTTTGAAGGAGGTCGCGGATCTCGGTAAGCAGCCGCACTTCATCCGACGGTGGTTTCACTACTTCTGGAGCAAGTTCCTCTTTTTTGCGCATTGCGTTCACTGCTTTAATGACCAAAAAGAGGGAGAACGCGATAATAATAAAGCTTAACGTTGCCTGAATGAATTTGCCGTATGCGATTGTCGACGTACCCACCACGAGTGCAAGTTCGGAAAAGTTTATATTCCCCGTGACGACGCCAAATGCGGGCATGATCACATCAGCAACGAGTGAATTTACGATGGTGTTGAACGATGCACCGATCACGACGCCGACCGCAAGATCGACAACACTCCCTCGCATTGCAAATGCCTTAAATTCTTCGATAACAGCCATGGAAGTGATTTTACCATGCCGATGAATAATAAAAAAACCGCCCAAGAGTGAGGGCGGGGGGGTTATTTCCAAAATTGCAGATTTTTCCACCAACGGAAGAAAATCTTTTTTATCTGCTGAGCGCGGCGGTTGAAGTAGAAATAGGTATCAGAAGTGAGTTCAAGCGCTTCATCTGCCATATTTTCGTACTCGACCGGTTCCCAGGTTCTTTTTTCAATGATTTCATTCATCCACTCGAGAAAGTCACGGGCAACATCTACGCCCTTGCTTTTACTTTGATCGAGAAGTCCGTGATCCGCATCAGGGTAGATAATGATCTTTTTTTTATCTGGGTCTGTTTTGATCAACGCAACCGCTTCTTTCGTGTCACCGACGGGAGCAGTGCGATCTTTTGCGCCATGAGAAAAAAGGCAGGGCAAAGTGATCTTCTCAAGTCCGCGCTTGGCCTCAATTGTCGCGACATGCATTTCCATTGCGGAGCGCAGATCGATCCGTTCGTTGTATTCAAGTGTGTCTTCCGGATCACCGACACCGATGTCTCCGACCGGAATGTCCGCGACATAAGGAATATACGAAGCCCAACGCGCGATACTTTCGATATACTTTTTGTACTTTTGGATCAATGCGTGTGCGTTGTGATCCACACGAAGCGGAAGGGCAATCGAGTTGCACCCCGCGATGTAGCTCTGCAAACCCGGGTTCTCTTCCAGGAATCGGAACATCGCAAGTCCGCCCATGCTATATCCGACCATAAACGTGGGGATCGGATGAATATACGGGCGAGAAAGCGCCTTGAGGGTCAGCGCATGCACGGCTTCAACAAGTCTTTTGAAGGACTTGATCTTTCCACGCAAATGCTCCTTCCCTTCGGGAACAGAAAGTCCGTGGTACGGCATGTCGCAATAAAACACATCGCACTTCCCTTCACGCTGCAGAATATGCCGAAACTTTTGCATATCGGGAGTCTCCGAATGCTTGCTGTACCCGTGAAAAATGACAACACGGGCACGCGCAGTACCTTCGGGCAGCTCACTTTCACCCTTATAAAGGCGCAGTAGGGTTTTGCGGTAGCGATTCTTTAAGAAGTGACGGATAACAGACCCAGTCAGCTTCGTCGGAATCTCCGCCAGCTTCTCAGGAATGTCTTTCATCACATCCTCCTGTCAAACAACAACACTATCTTTACACTAGTACTAAGGTCTGTTCCGGTCAACACATCTGCGAAACATCGTAAATACTCCGACTTGCAAGTGGAAATCGGCATGATACTGTAAAAAAAGAAGTACATAAAAGGAGTAGTCATGCACGACTTATTTATTGGTGGAGCGATCGTTCTGGGAATGTTCGCCTTTACATTTCTCCTGAAGGTTTTCCAAAGAAAAGGGAGCCTCATCACACAGCTTCGGAATATCATTGGCGAGCTTGAGCAAGGCGAATACACTGCGGAGCAAAATGAAATAGGCGGGGTGCTCCGAATCGCACTTGCCAGCAACGACTCGCGCATCACGTACGAGCGCACCGCAACTAATGAAGCGATCACGATCAAACTCTTCTTTAAGGGCAGAGAATTTTCCGGAGCAAACAGCACCTGGATCTCGCGTGCGCGACAAGAAAGAAAGTTCGTGTCCGCCGTCAACTACCACCGTCTGAATATTCTTCATGGACGAACTTTCTGGAACATCCAGGGGGTTATGTACTGGGCAGAGGTCCACAAACTCTTCTCTCGAGCGGTCACCATCATCGAACAACATGCGATGAAAAATTCTACCGAACCTACGCTTGTCCCCGCTTAAACTTTTTTGCCGCAACACGCGGCATTTTTTTTCGAAAAATTAAAAAACCGCATGAGGGCGAACCCCCATGCGGACTATTCTTACCGAACGCCCGTGTGACGCTTCCGCCGATTTTGCGGATACTTCGCAATGAAACGCTTGGTGACCGTTTCATAGATCGCACGCGCTTTTTCGCCACTGAAAAGGCCGTAGTGCCCCGTCGGTGCTTCGTGCGCATATTTTTTCGATGCGGGAATTCCCACAAGAAGATCAAGTGCGGCTCGTGTTTGACCAAGACCCGTAATGTCGTCATAAATGCCCTCGATCGTGAGCACTGCGGTCTTTGTGATCGCACTGAGATCGACCAGTGTTCCGTCTTCCATGATCCAATTTCCGTTCGGAACTTTGAATTCCTGAAAAACATCGCGAATGGTCGAAAGATAGTACTCCGCCGGCAAGTCCATCACCGAACCGTACTCCGCATAGAACGCCCCGTGCTTCTTGCTTTTCTCGATGTCGGCGATGAAGAACCTCATGTGCTCATCACACTGTGCACCGAAGTGAGTTCCATAGTTCATGGCAACAAAAGAAAGAAATTGCAGAAAGCCGGGATACACCTCGCGCCCATGACCGGGATAGAGAAGAGGAACCCGAGAAATCGAGCGCTGCTTCAGTGTTTCGAGTGGATGCTTCTGTGCGTACTTCCCCACCTCAGTCATCGAAACCCTCGGGTCGATCGGCCCACCCATCAAGGTGAGTGTCACCGGAATGATGCCACCTGTCTGCGCTTCGAGAGCTGTCGCGATCAAAGCCGGCACCGCGGGCTGACATACTGCAACCACATGGAAATCACCGTCACGAGCAAGGAAGTGGAAGATCTCGCGCACATACGTGACATAGGTGTCAGTGGAGAAAACGCCAGCTGAAGACGGCACATCGCGTGCATTAGACCAATCCGTAACAAAGACTTCGTGGTCCGCAAGAAATGTCCGCACCGTATCACGCAACAGCGTCGCATAATGCCCGCTCATTGGTGCGATGATCAAGACGCGCGGCAAACCCTCGCGCTTCCTTTCTTGAGAGAAGTGAAGAAGGTCCACGAAAGCCTTCCGCAACACGACTTTTTCTCGGATATTAATCAGCGCCTCGTCTGCCGTCAAAATTGACTCGATCCCAAAGACAGGCTTCGGAAGATCAACAAAAAACGGCTTGCTCAGCTCGGTCATTGCATACATGAAGGGGCTCGTTTTTTGGAACCCATACATCGGCCCCATCATCGTACGCTGAAGCATGGCCATCGTACGTAGCGTGTACATATCGGGGCCTGCAAGCAGGTCATTCATCATGCCCATTTTATGCGCTCCTTGTGAGAGAAATTTCAGAGAACAAAATGTTCGCCTGGCAGAAATGGTACTCTTTTGCACCACAAAGTCAATCTTGTCAAGAAAGATGAAAAGACTTTTGCGTTACAATAGTCACATGAAACGACTGTTCAACCAGATGAACATCTCTCGCCTTGTTTTGGGTGTCGGCGCGCTCTGCTTGGCAGTGTCTCTCATTTTTCGCTTCGCTCTCTCGAGTGAGGTGCCAACACCCCCACCACCGTCAATACACTGCGCGGGAGGGAACCAAACATTTCAATGCGAGAAGAAACACCTTGAGTTGATCACCTCGAGTCTCGGACCCAAGGCAGCAATGACTGACCTGAAAAATCAATATGCGCATATCCCCGAAGTCGTTTCAGACTGTCACCAACTCGGGCATGCGGTCGGCAACGCCGCCGTCGACGTGTACAACGGCGATATCGCACAAGCATTCCTCTATGGAGACAGTTTCTGCTGGTCGGGATACTACCATGGGGTTGTGGAGCGCGCCGTCGAACGTATCGGTGAAGCACAATTCATTGCACGAGCAAATTTTCTCTGTGAAGCCATTCCGGGAAAGGACCGGTACAGTTTTGAATACTACAATTGTGTTCATGGACTCGGGCACGGACTCATGGCGGTCACAAAAAATGAACTATTCAAATCGCTTCCCATGTGCGACAAACTCTCGGGAGATTGGGAACGTAAATCGTGCTACGGCGGAGTCTTCATGGAAAATATCATGGTTGATAATCGCAATCATTATGCAAAATATTTGAAAAAAGACGATCTCATGTATCCGTGCAATGCCGTCGATACCGTATATAAAGAGCAATGCTACCTGATGCAAACATCCTATGCCTTGAGCCAGACAAATTACAGTTTCGCCGGAGCGTTCAAACTTTGTTCCGGGGTTGATGTAGATTTTCGCAACACCTGTGCACAGTCGATCGGTCGCGACGCTTCCGGCAACAGCGTGAGCAATGTCGCGCGCACCGTGAGTAGTTGTGCTCTGGCTCTTGATGATACACAGCAGTCGAACTGCTATGTGGGCGCAGTAAAAGACTTTATCTCGTACTTCCATGGAGGCGACCAAGCGCATCAGCTATGCCTTGCTGCACCCGAGCGATTTAGGGATGTCTGCCTACAGACCGCAGCAACGTATATTACTACGCTATAAGTTTTGTAGAGTGTTACTACAACACTTCCCTGGGTAAGAGCCATATGTAAAGTGCAAGGAGAAACGATATTCCCGCCATGCCATAGAATATGACGGTAAAACCAAGTGCCTTGATCGCAAAACCTCCTATGAGCGCAGCAACCCCGACCGCAATCGAAGTGACTCCTTCAAGCCCACCCCACTCCGCGATCGAACTGTCGTGTGAAGTGTGTGCAGCAAACACGGCATCAAAAGCTGGAACTCCGATCGCTGCAGCGATACCCCAGAGCACCTGAGTGAGAATGAGCTGCATCATGCTCGTCATAAACGCATAACTAAGAAACACCACGGCACGAATAACATACCCAAGCGCAAGCAGGAGTTCTTGTTCCCGCACACGCAATGACCAGCGTGTAAAAAAAAGCGTGAGCACACCGCAGACGATCTCGAATACCGCCCACGTGATTCCGGCGTACGCGATATCTCCCCCGATCTTTTGTACGAATATCGCATAGAACGGCGAGAACATGCCGATCACAAAGTTCATCAGCACGGAAAGTGTGATAAGTATCCGGAGACTCCTATTGAGATGCACGTTCGGAAGAAGCAGACGATAAAGGTCGCGAGCGAGTGGGATCATATTTCAATGATAGCATAAAGAAATCACTCGACATTGCTTTTTTGCAGTGAGGCATGGGGTGGGCCCCATGCCGCAAGACCTTGTGAGATATTTTCTGAAATATCCACAAGGTGTACAGCTCCCGTAGGGAGTACGCATAATCCACTTGAGGTGAATTTACCCAATGCCACAAGGGCACTTCCAATTCATACTCCCTACGGTCATTGAAATTCAGGTCACTCGCCTGCCCGCTCTAAGCCACTCAAAAAGCAATATCCCGCTTCGAGAAAAAATTCCGACTGAGACTAACGCCACTATTTAGTGAACGGCAATTCTTCAAAAAGTTCTGTAAGTGCCGGGTGTTGTGCAGCGACTTTCCACTGGAAAAACTTCAGGACCGCCCACACATCTGCGAGTTCATTCGTGAGGTCTTTCGGTCCCGTTACCACCTCTTTCATTTGTGTCGCAAGTGTTTCTGCGTAATGCTCCATGATCGCGTCGTCGGCACTCTCCTTGATATGGTCGAGCATCTTTTGATATTCTCCTTTTTCAAGCCAGAGACCGCCACACGTTTTACAGAGATCAACAACCACCGTGCCGTCGTTCCAGTTGATAGTTGCAAGCGGAGTATTGCACACAGGACAGATCTTGTCTGAGGGTTTTGCGGAAAGCAGTTCTTTGTCTTCCCAAAGGGCGATGTCGAGCCAATGTTGCTCCGGATTCATCTTTTCCGCTTCGGAAACCTCGCTCTTCCCCATCCATATACCCCCACACACGTCACATCGATGCGCATGCATATCACCGATAGTAAATCCCTGAAGTTCATTTGTCGCACAAGTTGGGCATTTCATATAGAGAAATAGTACGTTTTTATGACACAAAAAGCAAAAGCGTAACCTTACACCCCGACACTCATCGGCTGAGAGAGGATCCAGAGTCCGAAGACTGTATAAAGGACCATCAAAAAAAGCATAGGCACCTGACTGATGATCGCCTGCTTTCTTGAAGGGAATTCATGAAGTGCGATCCGGTGTGCAAGATACACTGAAGCGATATGCCCGAGAAGGATCACGGCAACCTGTGAATTCCAGACAAAGGTCGCCCCCACGATGCCGATGTTGGGGACAAAATTGGCCGTATGAAAAATATTCCATCCTTTTTCAAAAGGGTCTGAAGCAAGTGCAATGATTTGCTGACCCTCCACTAAAAGAAGCGTGTAGTAGTGTGCGATGTTGTATGCGAGCGCAATCGGTATGAGTGAAAATGCAAATCGTCGCATAAGCAACTGCACTGACTCTCTACTTCCGAGTAGTACTTTCATAAGCACGATCGCCGACCAATAGAAAAAAAGGAAAATAAATGGAGCGCATGCGAGCGCGAATGAGGAGGCGAGTACCCAACCGCTCTCTCCCAAGGAAGCACCATGAGCAACATAGAGTTTATAAAAACTCCCCCAGGTCGTTGTTTCCCGAAAGCCGTCGAACGCCGTGGAGGCAAGCATAAAGAGTATAAAAATCACGAGTGAGAAATGTTCCGCTTCACCTCGCACAAGTCCAATGAACGGTGCCCTAAGAAGGACCTTTCCTTCATGATATTCAAGCGGCGAAATCTTGCTCAAAAGCTTGAAAAATACGCTGAAAAAATCCGCATATTGAAACCATGCCTCACGACCGACAAATACTATTCCAATAAATGTGAGCGCGCAGTACGAAACGATAATAAGAAAGAGGTTGTGCGGATTCGCCCATGCACCGCCGGAAAGTAATTCGCCCCAAACAAACATATAGTAGAAAAGCAGCGCAGGGAAAAACCCCAACCACGAAGGGTACGTGATCGCAGGTTTGTAGTTCCAGAATGATGTGAGTATTTTGTAGGGATTCACCACTGGCCAAAAATTTCCGAGCAATGCAGAAAGGTATGTAAAACCGAGATAAAAGACTATCCAAATAAAGATCGAGGCAAAATTATCGGTCGGTGAGGTGTTTCCTTCTATCGCCGAGAGGAGCGTGACAACGAACACAAAGAGGCTCAAAAATTTTATTCCATGGAGTAACGCACGATTTCTCAGAAAAAAATTAATGCCTGTTCGGGAAAGATCGTACTCTTTATACGCAAGTGAGTGCTCCTTCCTGGACGAAAAAAGAGCAATAACAAGAAATGAAACGACAACCGCCGCCCCAGCACCGTAAAGATAGAGCCAAACCGGAAGCGGCAACGTAAAGCTTTGTCCAAACGCATGCGCAGAAGCCCCGAGTGGAGTGAAGAATGCGTATATCCAAAAAAATTTTCTCCAGGGCAAAAGCAGCATGCGCTTAAGGGTAGACTTCGACGACGCCCAGCTCAGTCTTGCTCTTTTCGAGCTCAAAAGGAAAACGACCAGTGACGTTTGCAACAAAGGTGAGTGTTTCAAGTGTATTAGGTTCTAGGTCGACACTGCGGTCATAACCATGAAGATGTAGCTCCTCCGCTTCGTCGCAGGTAATGTGCAATGTCACCGTATCCCCTTCTTTTACCGAAAGCGTGTTCGTTCCTTCTGTTAGCTTCTTTCCTACAACATTCAGCGTAAATTCTTTTGTCGCAGGAGCACTCGGTACACTTGGTGTGCTTGATGTCTTACCCCCAAGAAACATGAAACCAGCACCCAGGACGACAAGGACAGCTGCTGCAACTAAGACTATTTTTGTATTCATATGATTACTTTTTTCGCGATGCGACACCAAGCGCAACGATCGACAATGCGAGTGCAACAAGTGCGAACGTTAACGAGGTATCCTTCTGTGGCGCTTCTTCTTTAACAATCGGCGCGGGCGCAGGAGATGTTACATTGGTGCTTGAATAAGGGTTCGCAACTTTTTGTTCATCCGGCTTTAATGCCCCATTCGGATCTCTGTCCCATGCGACAACCTCTCCCCCCTGGTAGGTCTGATAGATTTTCCACACAAGCGTTGTCGATGACGCTCCGGTACGTGCGGTGAACGGAAAAACATCTTTCAGCCCTGCCGGGATCGAGCCACCTGTCCACTCGATTGCAATGACTTTGCCATCAGTGTTTTTTGTTACATTGATCTTCCATCCCGCTTTTACAAACGGGGTCACACGATCAAGTGTCTCGGGAACAATGAGCTTCACACCAACAGTCGGCACTTCCCTCTCGGTCGGAACGCTCGCGGTGAATGTCTCATATTTCGATGTCGCCGTTTCGCTCGGAGCGACGGTGCTATGCGCAAAAGCAATCCCTGAAAGACTAAAAAAGAACGATAATGCTATTAAAGCAATGATCCTTGTTTTCGTGTTATTCATAGAATATAGTATAAACAATTTTTGTTGAATGTAAAAACACCCCACGATTTTTTCGTGGGGCTGATTTTGCTTGGGCCTTTTTGACTAGCAATCGGAATAAGCAATCGGCCCGGCTTGCATTTTGACCTGGAGATCAAGACACTCCGCCAAAGGAGGTTTTGTGCCAACCACACCTGCACAGCAGTTGATGAACGTCAGGTCCTTGCCGTGGCAAAAATGCTTGGAAGCCAGAGGGCGAAGCGCATCTGATGCATGGAGCCGAATGAGCTGCTTGCCGACGATCGAGTTCGGATCTTCGATCCAGCTCGCACTCCCGCCGTTCGCATCTGCTTCATGCGCCTTCCGGTGCAGAAGCGCGACTGCATCTGGCAGATCTCGACGCATTGCTTCCACGAGAAGCTCTTCCTGCTGTGCCGAGGTGATGATGACAAGGTCGAAACTTTTTTCTTGCGCAATCGCAGTGATTGAGGGTAGTGACATCGCTGTCCTCCTTGTTGGATAAAGAACTATTACTGACCACACCATGTGTCCAGCATGTAGCCTGCTTCCGAAAGTAGACTACATGCTGAGCGCATCACGATAGAGCTCCGGACGAAACACAAACTGAGGGTCGACCTGTTTTGTCAGATCAACTCCGAGTGACGCATTTGCCCAACTTTTTGCATTTTTAATATGAAACTCGACTGCTTGAGCATAAAACTTTGCCCAATCTTTTTTCTGCATATCAATGACACTGATGACCTTGTGAAGCGATGCTCTATTTTTTGTTTCAAGATCTGAAAGCGGCAATGTTACCCCGCGGTCAGTTTTTTTCACGAATGCCGATTGAAACATTGTTGCAACAAGATCTTCGCCAACGTGTTTTCTCAAGAAATCAATATCATGTTCATCTTCAATCTTGTTTCCAATGACCCGGATTGTCACATCGTGATCATTTGCATATTGTTTGTATTGTTCATATACACTCACGGATTTGACTGTGGGCTCAACAACAAGAAAAGTTACATCGAAACGTGTAAAAAGACCGGATGAAAAAGAATCAGCACCTGCAGTCATATCAACGATCGCATACTCCCTCTCGCTGTCGATCGTATGATTGAGCAGCAACTCCACTGAACCTGTTTTTGAGTGATAGCATCTCACTCCAAGATCTTCTTCACTAAATGGACCGACCGCCATAAGTTTCACTCCGTTAATGTCTCGCGCAAAGTATTTGTAAATAGGATTACTCTCGTTGATCCCGATCAGCATCGAACCAGCACCTGGTGGGGTGGTTTTGATCATAGTGGCATTATCAGAAATGCGCGGATTATTTCTTCGTAAGTATCCTTTGATGCGATCGATCTCGAATCCCATCGAGGGTACCGCGTCGGCTGCCTCCTTTGTCATACCGAGCGCTCGACCAAGATGCTGATTAATGTCCGCATCAATGGCAAGAACGGGAAAACCGCGCATTGCCAGTTCGCGACAGACCAGAGAGCTCAAGGTCGTTTTTCCGCTCCCCCCTTTTCCCACAAAAGCAATCTTCATAATAATTATCAAATGCGAAATATTCGCATTTATCCCATCTTAGCGTCGGGTATCTCTCATGTCAAGTTAATTGCGAAATATTCGCATTTATGCTACTATGCCTTTATGCATGCAAATGCTACACAAGCCCAAAACTTCACACTGCTACTGCGCGAGAACGGCCACAAAGCCACGCCCGGACGCCTTTCTCTGCTTCAAGTTTTGGCAAAAGCAGACCACCCTCTTGCAATACACGAGATCATCGATGCTCTTGGTGGAAAAATGAATCAGGCTACCGTCTACCGAGCGCTTGAGTCCTTGCGCGAAGTGGCGATCGTAACTCGCGTGGACATGCAACACGATCACGCACACTACGAACTTGCGAGCGCCGAAAAGCACCATCATCATCTCATTTGCAAAAAATGCGGGCACGTTGAAGATGTCGAGCGCTGTGATGTGAGCGAGATCGAAAAAAGCGTCCTAAAAAAGTCGAAATCATTCGCAGTGATCGAGCATCACTCGCTCGAATTTTTCGGGATCTGCAAGAAATGTGCGAGAAATCCAGGAACACTTAAATAATATTTTATGAAAAAAAGTTATATATTTTTTCTGTTTGCGGCGCTTATTGCGATCAGTTTTGTCGCTCTTCTTGCCAATGTTCACGGAAACAAGGTTGCCTCGTCGAAAAAAATGAAAGTTACAACAAGCTTTTACCCTCTTTATTTTTTTGCGAGTACTGTAGGCGGCGAGTGGGTTGGGGTACAAAACATCACCCCCCCGGGAGCCGAACCGCATGACTATGAACCGACGCCGAATGATATCATTGCGATCGAGCAAAGCGATATCCTCATAATAAACGGGGGCAAACTTGAAGCCTGGGGCAACGACATCCGAAAAAATATGGATCCTGCAAAGACAACGCTCGTTGTGGCGGGAGAAGGATTAACAACGCAAACTGTCGTCGAAGAAGGCAAAACAATCACTGATCCTCATGTGTGGCTTTCTCCTCCCTTGGCGAAAGAGATGGTTGGGAAGATCTTGGCTGCTTTTGTGGCGCGTGATCCCGAACACACCGACTATTATACGAAGAATGCAGGGGTGCTTGTGGATCAACTGAACATGCTTGACCAAGAATATCGCGCAGGATTGCACGCATGCCAACGAAAAGATTTCGTCACCTCACACGCAGCATTCGGCTATCTTGCCTCGACATACGAACTCGATCAGATCTCCATCACCGGGATCTCCCCCGATACCGAGCCTTCATCCAAAGATCTCGCAGCAATCACGCAATTTGTCCGCGCACACCATATCACCGTCATTTTCTTTGAAAGCCTCGTAAGTCCGAAGCTCGCACAAACGATCGCGACCGAAACGGGATCAAAAACATTGGTGCTTGATCCTATTGAGGGGATCTCTCTGGAAGCGCTGAAATCGGGCTCCGACTATCTCACCGTGATGAGGGCGAATCTCCAAAATTTACAAATTGCGTTATCATGTAGCTAATGTTGGAAGGAGACCCTATCATCAAACTCACGAACGTTAGCTTCTCTTACGGAGGAGTTGAGGTGCTTTGCTGTGTAAACCTCGCCGTGAATACGGGAGACTATCTTGGCATTATCGGACCGAATGGCGGAGGAAAAACGACTTTGCTTAAACTTATTTTAGGGCTACTCCAGCCGACTCAAGGATCTATAACACTTTTTGGTAAGGACCATAAAATTTTTACCGAGCGCTCCATGATCGGCTATGTGCCGCAAAAAACATCTTCGTTCGACAGCAATTTCCCCGCAACAGTGTTTGAAGTGGTGCTCATGGGACGCTACGCGCGGAGAGGATTGTTCCACATGGTTCGCAATGAAGATCGCAAAGCGGCAGAGCTGGCACTCCGGCGCGTGGGCATGTGGGAATATCGCAAACATCCGATCGGTAAACTTTCGGGAGGGCAAGGACAGCGTGTCTTCATTGCGCGCGCTCTCGTAAATGATCCCAAAATTCTTTTCCTTGATGAGCCGACCGCGGGAGTGGACCATGACGCACAGGAAGATTTCTACGCATTGCTCGACAAGCTGCATAAAGAAGAGAAGCTTACTATTGTCTTAGTCTCACACGATCTCAGTGTCATGAAAAAAGTAGCCACCCATCTCGCCTCAGTCGACCGAGAACTTACTTATTACGATTCTCCGGAAAAATTTATGGATAACAGCCAGGCAGATATGCTTCTACACGGACATGATCACTGAAATTTTACAATATGGATTTATGGTCCGCGGACTCGAAGCGGGGATCATCGTTGCACTGATCGCTCCTTTGATCGGCATATTTCTTGTGCTACGGCGTTATTCTCTCATTGCCGACACATTGGCACATGTTTCTCTTGCGGGGGTGGCGCTCGCACTTCTGTTGGGTTTTAACCCGATATTTGCCGCAGTAGGGACAACACTGGTCGCTTCCTTGGGGATAGAGAAACTGCGCGATACGAAACGCATCTATGGCGAGTCGGCACTCGCGATCTTTCTCTCTGGAAGCCTCGCACTCGCTATCGTGCTCATTAGTCTTGGAAACGGACTCAACACCAACATTTTCAACTACCTCTTTGGGAGTATCGTCACCGTAACGAGCACGGATATATGGACCATAAGCATACTCGGTTCCATTGTCGCCCTCACGATTTTTCTTTTCTACAAAGAGCTCGTGTACATTTCATTTGACGAAGAATCTGCGCGGGTGAGCGGGATCCCGGTGCGCACCGTCAATACCATACTCATCGTGGCTGCCGCGCTCACCGTTTCCTTGGCGATACCCATCGTCGGCGTACTGCTTATCTCCGCACTCATCGTCATCCCCACTGTTACCGCGCTCCAGTTCGGCAAAAGTTTTCTTTTCACTATGTTGGCCGCGGAGGCGATCTCCGTCTTCTCGGTTATTGCGGGTATTTTTGTTTCGTTCACACTCAATACTTCGACGGGGGGAACGATCGTACTCATCATGCTCGGAATTTTCTTTTTAACTATGCTTGCGCGGTCGCACAAATGAAAAAATATTTTTTCAAATTTTCCGGGATCATTTGTTTGCTTATCATCAGCCAGACAGCTGCATTGTCTGCTTTTGCAGACGGGATCTATGTGCCCGTGAGCACAAAGACGGAAGTCGTCACTATTCAATCAAAAGACTCCGAGAGAAGGAGCGAGACAGTGGAGGCAAAAATCCTTGAGGGGGATGAAAAAGGAAAAATTGTTATTATTGAAAATATTCCGGGTGATCTGACGCCGGGACAAAAATTTTTTTCTGAAACGATCGTTGGCTCCGACGGAAAAATAGATCATTACTTCACCGGCTATGATCGACTCCCTATTGATTATTTTTTTATTGGATTATTCATCTTATGTGCGATCCTTATCGGCGGAAAACAGGGGGCAAGAGGGATCATTTCACTTGCGGGAAGTCTTTTGCTGGTAGCGTATATACTTTTGCCGGGTATTGCGTCGGGGCATTCTCCGCTTGCACTAAGCGTCATTGTTGCGGCACTCATCATTATATTGGGTTCATACGTCACGCACGGTTTTAACAGAACAACGACTGCGGCAATACTGGGAATGTTTATTACACTCATCATCACCAGTGGCCTCTCCTATTACTCGATCACTTTCGCCCACCTAAGCGGGGTGCAGAATGATCTTACTGATATGGGGATCGACGCATATGACTTCAAGAGCCTACTTTTTGCGGGAATGCTCATCGGTCTTTTGGGGATACTTATTGATATTGCGATCACGCAAGCGGTCGCGGTCGAAGAATTGCTCAGCATGAATCCCGAATGCTCCAAAAAAGTGATCTATGCACGAGCACTGCGCATGGGGAGAGAGCATATCGGCACCTTGGTAAACATGCTCGTCATTCTCTATGTCGGCACTTCGCTCCCCCTCTTTCTTTTGTATTACAAAGACCTTTCTTTAAGCATCAAGAGGGTGATGAATCTTGAAATATTCTCTACCGCGATCACCCATACGATGATCGGTTCGATCGGGCTCATGCTCTCTGTGCCGATCACAACGTTAATATCACTGGTTTTTCTCACGAACAGCGTGAGAAACAAGAAGTAGGGAGCTTCTTTGGTACAATAAAGGAATGCGAAGATATTTGGGAAACACGTTTCTTTCTTTTTTTTGTTTCGTGATCGGAAGTATGTTTTTCTGTACGCATGCGGATGCTCAGGAAATGGTGCCTGACACGATCACTACCGAAAAAGCACAGGTGGTCGAGATCCTCAAACAAGAAACGAAGAAAATACCCGGCACCGACAACCTGACTATTGTGCAGTCGATCAGAGCAAAGATCCTCGAAGGAAGTGAAGCGGGGGTGATCGTGACCATCGACAACGACTACACCGCACTCCAGGTGGGAGAAACCGTATACCTCACCCATACGCGAAACGACCTCGATGGGAGTGACTATTATGTTGTCTCTGAAGTGTACCGACTGCCCGCACTCTATGCACTCATCGGTTTGTTCGTGCTCTGTGTAATCGTCTTTGGCGGAAAACAAGGGATGAGGGGGCTGCTCTCGTTGATCGGGAGTCTCTTTATCATTCTGTATGTACTCATTCCCGCGATCATTCACGGGTATCCAGCACTACTGGTAAGCATAGGGATCTCTTCGCTTATTATCATTGTGGGGTCATACATTACGCATTGATGGAACCGCACGACGACCTCGGCGGTCATCGGAATGCTCATAACAATCTTTATCACCGGACTGCTCGCATATGCTTCCGTAAAACTCACCCGCTTAACAGGCATAAGCAACGAAGAATCCGTGTACCTCAACTTTAATACGCACGGTATTATCAATTTTACCGGCCTCCTCTTGGGGGGAATCATGATCGGCCTTCTTGGCGTGCTTTACGACGTAGCCATAGGCCAGGCGGTAGCAGTGGAGGAGCTGACTCACGTAGGGGGACATCTGTCCCGCAAAGAGATCTACAAACGCGCACTGCGCATCGGACGTGAACACATTGGGGCATTGGTGAACATGCTCGCGATCGCCTATGTCGGTGTTTCGCTCACGCTGCTTCTTTTATATTCAACTTCGGAAGCGGATTGGAGTATGACCCTCAATCGCGAAATATTCGCCACAGAGGTCGTGCGTATCATGGTGGGAAGTATCGGAGTTATTTTGGCAGTGCCCATCACTACCCTTATTTCCATACTCAGAATAAACACAGTGAGCACGAAGGGCTCTGCAAGACACATATAAAACTCTTATATGCGCGCGCTCCGATCAAGAAAACTGTTCTGCATTATCCTCTTCGGACTGGGTGTGTACCCACTCTTTACCTCCGCGCATCTCCTCAACTATGTCGCGGTTAAAACAACACTGACCCCAGATGCAGATGTGTTGCATTTTGTTACTGACATTTCAGTGCTCTTCAACGACAATGCCGCGAATAAGAAAGAACAGCTTGCGCTCTATCAAAATTATTATCAAAACAACTTCTCGATAACCGACGAAGGACGCCCGTGTCCGGTTACTGTTGAAGATTTCTCACTTAATACAAAAATCCCACAAACCGAGATACACGGCAGATTTAACTGCACAAAACCTATTGTGTACCCCGGCGATATCGAAGTGCGAGCACCAATCTTCGCTGATAAATTCGCAATTTTTGACCACTACATTTCGTTCGTCGACAAAGAGATACATGCCGATATAGTGCTTAATTCCGGGCACACTGACACGAAGTTCATTGGGAAGACAAAAGCGGCGGTTGCGTATGCTGCAACACATCGCGATGAGATCTTGGCGGCAAACACACCGGAGAGCCTCCTCACTATTTTGAAACAATTTCTCCTGCTCGGTATAACACACATCTTGACCGGACTCGATCATATTCTTTTTCTCGTTGCGGTCGTGCTCATTGTCCCGTCACTTCGGAAAATATTTATCATTATCACCTCATTCACTCTTGCGCATTCGATGACGCTTATCCTCGCTGGCCTCCATGTTGTTGTACTCTCGCCGCGCATTGTTGAACCACTGATCGCACTTTCGATCATCTATATGGCGCTCGATGATATCAGGCTATTGCGAAGATTACATCCGGTCTCGGATTTTGCTCCCCGCTTTCTTGGCGCATTTGGCTTTGGGCTCGTACACGGACTTGGCTTTGCGGGTGCACTAACAGAAATGCGCGTACCGGGTGAGTATGTTCTGCCTGCGCTTATTACATTCAACATTGGTATTGAATTCGGGCAGATGATGATACTCGCCCTCGTGCTTCCTCTACTTAAATTTTTCGAGTGCTTTTCGTGGCACAGAAAATTTCTCGTTTATTGTGCAAGCATTATCGCTGTCGTTGCATTATTTTGGTTCTGTCAGAGAATATTTTTTATTCACTGACTTCTCTCAAGCGTAGATGTATTGAAAAGACTGTCCAACCACAGTGTCCGGTCAGTTTGGTTTTCGCGTTAACCCTGAATAGAATAATCGGCGTTCTTCAGCGAAAAATTTTTCCGCGATATGGTAGATCGTATAGGTGATGAAGAATGCCGAGAGGACATCGATCGTATAGTGCAAATGCGCCAAGAGCACCACGATGCCGAAGGTAACCGAGGAGGCAATGAAAAGCACGCGCAGGTAAAAGCGTTTCCAAAATATGAGCGCCATAAGGAATGGCAACCCTGTGTGCCCTGAGAAAAAAAGATCACCCCCAAACGCAAACTTCGCCATGACGTTTGAGTCGACCACCATTTGCGATGGAAACGGTCCGATATGCGTCAAGCTGATGAAAACAGCGCGGATCACAACAAAGAGTGCGATAGATTTGACCGTGAACGGAAGGATATTCGGCTCACGAATGCACATAAAGAAAACAAACGCCCAGAATGCGATTGTGCCATAGATAAATAGTCCGTCGACATCGTAGACACGCACGTTCGAAAGCACAACGTCGGTGACCGCATTGCTTGCGCTTTCAGTTGCATACAGTCCCGCATACCAATTGACGACAAGACTGAGGACTAAAAAAACGACCGCGGAGAGGGCCAAAAAAATGAAATTTCCATTTGAGAGGTAACGTTTATGTTCTTGCAGCATATCTAGGGCGGTGTTCAGCTGTATGTTCGTCTATGTGCAGCTTGATGTGTATATTCTTAATACGGTCACTGAGGTCATTTTGGTGCACATCCGACACTTAGAGCCTTGTGCTTGTGATACGACTCTAAGTCATGTGTCATATGTAGCATGTCGACATGAATACTCGATGAAAGTTCCGGATTTCTTCCGCGCAAGAGGAGGAGGCAATCTTCTTCCCGATGTGAACTGTTCCATAGTAAGATGGAGTATATTTATGGACCCCGAATTCCCCCCCAATAGAGAAAAGCTCAACATCGCTTTCGTATGCGACGCCGTCACGGATTGCGTTGCGGGATCATTCATCTCCACACTGCGTTTTTCGGAGCGCTTAGCTGCACGCGGACATAAGGTCATCTACATTGCCGCAAAGTCGCCACGACATCCGACAGACACAACCCATGGAGCGATCAAGGCCTATCGCTTCCGGGGATTTTTACTTCCCAAATCAGAAGGACAGCTCTACATCGCTTTTTCAAATACCAAAAAAATAAAACGAATACTGGAAGATGAGGGGATCCATGTCGTCCATACGGTCATCCCCACCCCCCTCTCGGTCGCTTCGACGAATGCAGCCCGCGCGCTCGGAATTAAAGTTGTTGCGCACTCACACACCCAGCCGGAAAACCTTACGATGCATATTCCGAACAAATTTATACAACAACCCATCAATAAATATTTCTATCGCTACCTCTCGTGGCTCTACAGTAAGGCCGACGCGCTGATTTACCCTTCGGAATTCGCAAAAAAGCTCATGACGAATATCCATGCCGACATTCAAACACACGTGATCTCAAACGGCGTGGAAACGGAACGCTTTGCTCCGGTCGCGACGGAGGAATTTTTTGAAAAGTTCGACATTCCGAGCAAAAGGACTATCGTCCTTTATGCCGGAAGACTTCATCCGGAAAAATCCCTCGATACCCTCATCAGAGCGGTGCCGCATATTCTTGAAGAAACACCGGATGCCTATTTCCTTCTCGCGGGATTTGGGCATCAGGATACTATGCTGATGGCACTTGCGCGAAAGCTCGGCGTTGACCGACATGTGAAATTTTTAGGACGCGTGAGCGACGAAGAAATGGTCATGGCGCAGCATGCTGCTGACATCTTTGTGCTTCCCTCGCTTGCGGAGCTCGAAGGAATGGTGGTGCTTGAAGCGATGGCGGCTGGCAAGCCGATCGTGATCGCAAACTCCCCCGAGAGCGCCTCGACATACTTCGTCGACGGAAATGGGCTCCTGTTCGAGCCAAGGGATCATCGCGACCTCGCGACACAAGTCATACGTCTTGTGAACGACTCAGAACTGCGGAGCGAGATGAGCGCACGCAGCCTACAAATGAGCAAAGACTACGACATCAATGAAAGCGTGAGGCGACTTGAGGAACTCTATTATTCTCTGCTTGAAAAATAATATCGTGATGCAAGAACATTTTTTTGAAGAAAGAGGACTCAGATATCGCACCAATGCGTTCATGCCGGGTCGCCAGACACTTGTGTTCGTGCACGGGTTAGTTGGGAGCGCATCGGCATGGAGCGAATACGAAAAATATTTTGAGGCTGACTATAACGTCCTCACCTTTGATATGCGCGGACATGGCATGTCAAAAAAATGGCGTCACTGCGATGACTATTCCTTAAAAGAGTTTTCTCAGGACATTTTTGAGCTCATTTCCCTCCTCGGCATAAAAGAAATCATCTTGATCGGTCACTCGTTCGCAACATTGGTCGTGTTTGAGTTTCTTGTCGCACATCAAGATATCGTAGAGTCAGCCGTCTTTTTGAGCCCGAGTTTCTCACTGAAAAGATCAGGGCGGACACAAAATGCGGCATGGCTTCCGAGTATTGGCGCTCAACTCATTGAGTATATTCCGACCTCGTTAAAAATCCGAGGACGCACTGACTACACAAAGTATAAAAACAGCAAGGACTGGCATATCTGGCGAACTATTGCTGATACCCACAACACAAGTATCCGCACCTGGCTCTACGCCATGAAAAATGCTTATGAGGTCGACTACGAAAGTTTTTTAGATCAGATAACGATACCAATATTGATCATACACGGAAGAAATGACTCGATGTTCCCTCTTGCAAATTCGTTCGCAATGGAGAAAAAAATACGTAATGCAAAACTTATTGTTCTCGAAAACACGGACCACATCATCGTGCTCAATAACGCAAAAGAAGTGACCGCCGCAATACAGTCTTTTGTTAAAAGATATCCTTCCCCGAGAGGAAAAGAGTGATCTGTGCAATAATGATGCGATGCAGGAAAGAGATGACCATACGCTCATTGCTGACTACTTGGAAGGAGATAAGAGTGCGATTGCACTTCTCCTGCAGCGCCACCTTAAACATGTGTATAACTTCGCCGTGCGCCTCTCGGGTGACCCGCTTATGGCGGAAGACATTGCACAAGAAACCTTCGTCAAGGTGTGGCGTAATCTAAAAAAGTATCGCAAAGGAGAAAATTTCACCACCTGGCTCTTTGCCATAGCACGCAACACAACTATCGACCATTTGCGCAAAAAGAGGTCAGTGCCTTTCTCCTATTTTGAAAAAGAAGAAGGCGAAAACTTTGTTGTGGAGAATTTTGCTGACGACTCCCCCACACCCGAAGAACTATTCATACTCAGGGAACAAAAAGAACTCGTGGATACACTGCTGCAAAAGGTCTCACCCGCACAGCGAGAAGTGCTTATTCTCCACGAAGGCGAGAATATGACTTTCGACGAGATCGGAAAAATACTTAATAAACCACTCAACACGGTAAAAAGTCAGCACCGACGAGCCCTCATTGAATTGCGCAAGATCATGAACGAATACGGAGAATAGCGCACATGCACCAAAGCACTCCTTTCCTGCGTACTACTAGTATGAACAATAACGAGCAAAGGTATTTTCAAGTGGAGACCGTTCTGCCGCCTCATGAGCTTTATGCGCGGATCGAGAAGCGCATACATCGCCTTGAAAAGCGTGCATATCGTATGAGTCTTGCACTATTTGGGAGCACGTTCGTCCTTTCGTCCCTCGCGCTTATTCCTTCACTTGCGTACCTCACGCAGGAATTTTCTCGCTCAAGTTTTGGGCAATACCTCACGTTGCTTTCCTCAGATGGCGATGTCATGCTCATGTACTGGAAAGAACTTGCCTTCTCCCTTGCCGAATCTCTACCACTCGCAGGAGTAACACTCGTACTCACTGTAACCTTTGTGCTGCTGTACTCACTGAAACTGCTTTGTAGTAAAACTCTTGGGGAGCGTGACATCTTGAAAGCGCGATTCGCTTAATAAAAACTTTTATGGAGACAAAAAACGAAACAACTCAAATAAAAAACATCCTTCAATCAAAGAAATTTAAAAAGATAATTTGTGCACTCTGTATCATCATCGGAATACTTGTGGTATTTCAAGCGGGCATGATGGTGGGATATCACAAAGCGGGCTCGTCATACCGTTTTGGCGAAAATTATTACCGTGAATTCGAAGGTCACCACCCAAAAATGATTGGGATGCCAGGAGAGAACTTCCCGGATGCGCATGGAGCAATAGGAAAGATCGTGAGTATCACACTCCCGACAATTGTTATCGCTGATCCCAATAATATCGAAAAAGTAGTGCTGCTAAAGGACGAAACACTTATACGGCACTTCCGTGAAACGATCAATGCAGCAAACCTCAAAGCTGACGATTTTATTGTCGTGATCGGTACACCCAACGAACAAGGTGAAATCGAAGCAAAGTTGATACGATTACTGCCACCTCCCCCTCCAGGTTTCCCCCAAAACGAAGTGAATGCTGCAACTGTAACCCCTCCCACAAAATAATATGTCTAACTTTTTTTCTTACATCAAAACATTTGTGGTCGCACACAAGTTCATTGCGGGGATCATCATCCTCGCCGCCTTCTACGGAGGATACCGGGAATACGGAAACCTCACGAGCACTGCCGGGGAAACACGCTACGTCACTGCGCAAGCTGAAAAAACAACGCTTATCTCGTCAGTAACCGGCTCGGGCCAGGTATCTTCCTTGGATCAAATCGACATCAAATCAAAAGCCTCCGGAGAGATATTGAGTCTTCCTGTGCCCGAAGGCATGAGCGTAAAGAAAGGGACTGCGATCGCCTACATAGACTCAACTGCAGCACAAAAAGCAGTGCGCGATGCGACAACGAATCTCGAAACCGCACAGCTGTCCCTCCAGAAACTCGAGCAGCCGGTAGACAAACTGCAGCTCACGCAGTCAGAGAATGCCCTCGCACGCACGACCACCTCAAAACAAAATACTGAGGATGATCTTGCGAAAACATATGACGATACTTTTAACAGTATCTCCAACGCTTTTCTTGACCTCCCCAGCATCGTTTCCGGTCTTCATGACCTTTTATTCACTGCAAGCGGACAGCTTGGGGGCGTAAACGTAAACAATATCGACTACTATTCGAGCTCTGCAGCAGTATTCGACACAAGAGGAACGACATATGGAGTTGACACGAATACAAAATATCAGACTGCACTCGCAAAATACAATAAAAATTTCCAGGACTATAAGAATCTTGATCGCGGAGCCGACAAGGCAACAATGGAAGCGATGCTAGCAGAAACTTACGACACCTCTTTGGCGTTATCAGAAGCGGTGAAAAGTACAAATAACTTAATTCAGTTCTTTGTCGACCAGATGACACAGCACAACCAACACATACCGACGCTTGCAACCACACAGCTCGCTACACTCAATACATATACGGGTACAATGAACTCGCATCTTTCGGACCTGCTCGCAAAAGGAAGCACGATAAAGTCAGACAAGAATGCGCTCATCGAAGCCGACCGCTCGATCGACGAAAGTACGCAATCGCTTGCGAAGCTTAAGGAGGGTGCGGATGCGCTCGACATACGCTCCGCTCAACTCACTGTTTCCACACGCCAAGATGCGCTCACTGATGCAAAAGTTGCGCTAATGGATTATGTTGTACGTGCACCGTTTGATGGAACATTGGCAAAGATTGGCGCAAAAAAGGGCGACACCGCAGGGTCCGGCACTACAATCGGAACATTGATCGCAAAACAAAACATCGCACAGATTGCACTCAACGAGATCGATGCCGCCAAAGTGAAAGTCGGACAAAAGGTTACGCTCAGTTTCGATGCCATCGATGGTCTCTCGATAAGCGGCGAGGTTGTCTCTGTCGATACAGTCGGGACGGTGACACAAGGTGTGGTGACCTACACGGTCAAGATCGACTTTGATACGCAAGATGAGCGCGTAAAATCAGGTATGAGCGTCAATGCGGCGATTATTACCGAAGTGAAAACTGATGTGCTTGCAGTTCCATCAAGTGCAGTGAAGACTCAGGGCAACGGACACTATATTGAGATGTTTGCCACTCCCCTTGCAGAAGTAAGCGACAACCAGGGCACTCCTTCCGCGGTCTTGCCCGGACAAAGGAGTGTCGAAGTAGGTTCATCGAACGACACATCAACAGAAATCACGTCGGGACTCAAAGAGGGAGACCAAGTGGTCGTGCGCACACTAACGGCAACAACAAAAACAACGGCGGCGGCACCGAGCCTGCTCGGTAATACGCGCGCAGGAGGAGGGGCGACACGTGGATTCATCGGAAGATAACGCATATGATCGAAATAGCAAATGTTACAAAAACGTATCATACGGGAGATATTGAGTTCCAAGCGCTCAAGGGGGTAAGCTTCACTGTCAAAGACGGCGAGTTTGTCGCGATCATGGGACCTTCCGGTTCGGGGAAATCGACACTCATGCATATTCTCGGGGCCCTCGATACGCCAACCTCGGGAACATACCTGCTCGACCACAAAGATGTTTCGACGCTTTCCGATGACGAACTTGCGGATATCCGCAAAGACCATATTGGCTTCGTGTTTCAATCATTCAACCTGCTTCCGCGCACCACAGTATTGCGCAATGTCATGCTACCGCTTATCTATGCGGGAATGGACCCTGCAGAACGAAAAACGCTCGCCGAGGCGGCACTCCTCGCGGCGGGAATGGACAAAGGGCACTTCAACCACCTCTCCAATCAACTTTCAGGGGGGCAGATCCAACGCGTTGCGATCGCACGAGCACTCGTGAACAACCCTTCATTGATTCTTGCAGACGAGCCGACGGGAAATCTTGATTCTAAAACAAGCGAGGTCGTGCTTGCTACATTTCAGCAGTTAAATCAAGACCAGGGTCATACGATTATATTGATCACGCACGAACGTGATGTTGCTGAACATGCAGACCGCATCATTTTTATCAAGGACGGACTCATTGTTGAAGATACAAAAGCGCACACGCGAAGAGTTATACGAGAGTTAGAACAAAAAATATGACCACATTGGATATATTAGAAGAAACATACGCCGCGCTTTCGGGTAACAAAGTACGCTCAGGTCTCACCATGCTCGGCATCGTCATTGGCATCGGGTCAGTCATCGCAATGGTCTCAATCGGAGCCGGTGCACAAAGTTCCATCCAGGCAAGTATTCAATCGATCGGCTCAAACTTAGTAATCGTCATGCCCGGAGCACAGCGCGGCCCCGGAGGAGGAGGGGTAAATGCAGGGAGAGGCTCCGCGCGTTCACTGACGCAAGCTGATGCTGATGCCATCGTTAGCGAAGTGACGCTCGCCAAAGCGGTTGCGCCTGAGATCTCCGGACGATATCAAGTTACCGCAAAAGGAATGAACACAAACACCTCAGTGGTAGGAACCACCAACTCCTATCCCAGTGTGCGCAATCTCGAGATTGATCAAGGAAATTTTATCACCGCACAGAACATCCAAAGTCTCTCCAAGGTCGCAGTGCTTGGCCCCACAGCGCGAGATGATCTTTTTGGAGAGGGTGCTGATGCGCTCGGTGCAACGATACGCATCAAAGGAATGGAGTTCAAAGTAATCGGGATCACTAAAACAAAGGGCGGATCAGGATTCGGTAGCCAGGACGATATGATCTTCATTCCCCTCTCGAGTGCGCAGCGATTTCTCGCGGGAGATGACTATGTAAGTACGATCAGTGTGCAAGCAACAAATGCGGAGTCAATGACCGAGATACAGCAACAGATCACCGACCTCTTACTTGCGCGCCATCACATAACTGACTCGACACAAGCAGACTTCAACGTGCTCAACCAGGCGGATATTGTGGCGACGGCATCAAGCGTTACTTCAACATTTACGATCCTCCTTGCAGCCGTTGCGGGAATCTCTCTCATTGTCGGCGGTATCGGCATCATGAACATGATGCTCACGACGGTCACTGAGCGCACCAGAGAAATTGGACTACGCAAAGCGGTTGGCGCAAAAAATCGCGACATCAGCATTCAGTTTTTAACAGAAGCGGTTATGCTCACATTCATTGGCGGAGTGGTTGGGGTTATTCTTGGCTGGGGGGTTGCGGCAGGAGTGACCTATTTGGGGATACTCCAAACAACCGTTTCATTTTCTTCTATTCTTCTTGCCTTTGGTGTTTCAGCACTTATTGGAATCGTGTTCGGATATTATCCAGCACGGCGCGCAGCAGGTCTGAGCCCGATTGAAGCATTAAGATACGAGTAGATTTAAAAAATTAATTAAATACTATAAACATATGAAAAATAATATTATCGTCATTGTTGTGGGAGTCGCAATCGTTGTCGGGGGTGGGGGTTTTTATGCAGGCATGAAATACGGACAAAGCAAGACAGCCAGCTCGCTCACGGCACGTTTTCAGCAAGGCGGCTTTGGGCAAGCAGGGAGAACAGGAGGACGCCAAAATGGCGCCGGGGTGACCGCAGGAGAGATACTTTCAAAAGATGCGACGAGTATTACGATAAAAATGCGTGATGGGGGTTCAAAGATAGTCTTTCTTTCCGAAGGAACACAGGTCATGAAAGCAGCAACAGGCTCTACCTCCGACCTCATGATAGGAGCACAGGTAACTGCAATGGGCACGGCAAATCCCGACGGGAGCGTCACAGCACAATCAGTGCAGATTCGCCCGAATATGCCGAAAACGGATATTACTTCGGGGACACAACCAGAACAAAAATGATCCAAAAAAACTCCGCATGTGCGGAGTTTTTTTTGATACTGTTTTCAAAAAGTGCGCGTAAAAAAATAAAACCCCAAGGATGAACCGAGGGGTTGTTGGCCTAAAACATGTAAGCGTGCAAGCGTACTACTGCGCCGCGCCTGGCATACCGGACGTATGCATGTGGTACGTGACCACCTTGTCCGCACTTTGATACACGCCAAAATTGTTCGCTCCAACAGTGATGACAAACCCACCGAAGCCTGTTGCGCTCCAAAAAACATCGACATGCTGGCGGACACCATTTACATCTCTGATGAAAAAGATGGTTCGCGCAATGGAAGAGACGTGCTTACTGTGGATCATCCACGCAAAAACCCCAAGGTCGGTCTCGCAACAGTCCTCGCCAATCTCTTGAACGATCTGGTGAGACTTGATTGCTCTCACCGGCTCAGACACTTCGATCTTGCGCCCATCGAGGTTGAGGTTCATCGGCACCAACATACCCCCGAAACATTCCTCCCATGGGCCGCGAAAAGCGACGATGTTGAGACCTTCTTGCGTAAAACGGTCACACGCACGGAATTCACTATTACCAGGGAAGTCGAGAATGTCGACTGTATCCAACAGATTAAGCCCAAGTGCCCTGCGCGCTGCTTTTATATCGATCTGTGGGTCGAATACATGCGCCAAGATCCCGCTCGCAAGTAGCCGCTGGTAGCTCTCGACGGTTGCTCCTTTATGCCGAAGCATCGCGAGTGTTTTGCTCAATTGACGATCAGTCAATGTTGTCTTACTCATTGTGGAAATCTCCAGTATGAACGCTGTCTCTTGCGAGGAGCGGCTGTCGACTTTGCCGAAATGGTTTCGCCACAGCTTCAAACGTCCCGTAATCAAGGCACTCGAAGCTGTGGCGGATCAGTAGAATAAAAGAACGCGCGCGTATGGGCAAATATTGCAGTAAGATACTAACTATGTCAAGAATTTCTTGGGCAACCTCTTTTACCGCTTAAAAACCAACAACAGGGAGCTTCTCCAAGGGTCGTACTTTCAAAGCCAAGGGCAACCCTTAGGCTGCTTGTTGGGTGTTTGAAAAATGCCACGACAGGTTACTTTTGCCAAACATAGAGACTATCTCGTCTCACTTATTATGCAGCCTTACTCGTATCGATATGCGCCATCGCATACTCAAGCGTTCCCCCGACCTTCTTTCCGGGGTTGAAGATATTATTAGGATCAAAAATATTTTTTGCTTCAACAAAAAGCTTGTACACCTCAGGGCCAAATTCTTCTTCGAGGTAGGGTGTGCGAATGATCCCGTCATTATGCTCGCCAGTGATCACTCCATGGTATGAGAACACGAGCTCATAGACTTCTTTTGAAAGCGTGTCGATGATCTCTTTGGATCTCGGAAGCGAGAGATCCATTAGTGGAATGATATGGAAATTACCATCCCCCACATGTCCCGCGATTGTATAGATCAAATTATATTTCGCAAGAATAGCGTTCAATTTTGGTAGAAATTCCGGTAAAAATTCCGGTCGTACTACAAAGTCGTCAATAAAAGGTGCGGTGCGCATGCCGTGAATATTCTGACGCAACAAAGAGAAACTCTCGCGGCGAATGACCCAATACTTCTGCGCTTCTGCCTCCGAGTGAAGCACGCGAGTCGGAACATGGAACGCATCAACAATATCTTTCGCTGCTTCTTGTGCGCGTTCTACCACCGCCTCCTCGGTATCATCGGAAAATTCTGCAAGGAGTATCAGCTTGGGTATACCACCCGTGAGTACTGACCAAAATTCGGGCAAAAATGAAAGCCCCAGAGTGAACATACTCCCTTTCAGTCGCTTTGCAATCTGCGGGAAGAAGCGCATTGCGAGCGAAAAGGTGTGGTCATCGTAGGACTCAAAACTCTCGGGGTCGTGTTTCAGTACATGATTCACCAGTTCACCAAGACTGGAGAGGTCCTTAAGGAATATTGTCACCATACGCCGATACGGCTTCGGCTTCACGAGTCCATAGGTGATCTGTGTGATAATACCAAGCGTCCCCTGGCTCCCGACGATCATTTTTGAAAGGTCAAAAGTGCCGCGCTCTTTGTCGTATACATTCCACAGATAATAACCCGAAGAATTCTTCGACACATTCGGTTTTGCACTCTTAAGGAGCTCATAATTCTTCTCGATCAACTCGTGCATGCTGCGATAGACCTCACCGGCGCGCGTCATTGCCTTCTTTTTTTCTTCGAGTTCGGCAAGTGTGAGCTCCCCGAATTCCTCGATCGATCCGTCATCGAGTACAACGCGAAGCTTGTGCACATAGCGCTCAGTCTTTCCATACTTGAGATTTTTTTCTCCACCGGAGTTATTCGCCGCCATACCACCCACTGTATTGATCTCGCGCGATGCGGTGTAGCTCGGAAGGATCAGCCCCTGTTTCAGAGTCTCTTTATCAAAGTTACGATAAAACATCCCGGGCTCGACTACCGCCTCCTCCCCTTCTATCTTTATCAACTTATTAAAATACTTCACAAACTCAACAACAATAGAGCTGGTCAGAGGGCCCCCGGTCATGTCGGTACCAGCACAACGCGCAGCGAGTGAAAGCTTTGGTTTCCCATTCTTTGTATCTTCATTTTTTTTATTTTCTTCGTTCACATAACGCACAAGCCCCGCAACGTCCTCTTCATTTTTCGGAAACGTCACCAGCGCAGGCTTCACCACAAAGAGACTTGTGTCGTGACTATATTGGTCGAGCACCGCTTCTCCCTGCTCCACATCTCCCTTAAAAAAAGATCTTATCGCACCAAGGTCAATATTTTTTGAATCGTCATTCATATGCTCATTATAACACCGTTTCAATGCGAACATATATTTAGGTCTTGGGAATATGGGTAGATAGCAAAAGTTCGAAAATCACATCCTTTCAACAAGGGCACCGCAACTCGGTACCCTTTGTTTTCTCCTATATAATCAATCCATCATGCGGCAAATCAGAAACCCTTTCAAAAAAAATAAACGAGACTTCCTCATCATCTTTCTTGCGATACTATTTGTGCTTTTCCTCTGGAGTGGAGCGGCAAGCGACAGGTTGCATGCGTCATATCAAACAGAGATATCGACGCAAATACGGGACAGCAAGGGCGAACTATTGCAACTTTTACCAAATAAAAAAGGTCAGTATATGACCGCGACCACAAGCACTGCGCGTGTACGTGAACTTGTCATCGCAAAAGAAGATCGATTTTTCTATTACCATCTCGGTATTAACCCGCTCAGCATACTACGCAGCTTTATTCATCTCGCCCTTTACAGAGAGCACGCGGGTGGAAGTACGATTACGCAACAACTGGTGAAGAATCTTCTTGGTCACGAAAATGACCGTACCGTTTTGAATAAGATAGCAGAACTCTTTTATTCGCTTGCACTTGAAGCGCACACACCAAAAAACGAAATACTCACGATGTATCTCAATGCTGCATATTTTGGCAATCAAATAGAGGGGTTCGAAGGTGCATCGCAGTATTATTTCGGAAAAAGTATGACCGAGCTCACGGACGGTGAAACTGTACGGCTGCTTGCACTCTTGAGTGCGCCTTCGTTCGAGCCTGGAAGTGCAGGCAATACGCTGCGCGCAAAAAATATTGGCAAACGTATCGGAGTGGACATCATACCCGACTACTCTCCTGTACCACGAGCGCTCCGTGTGACAAAAAATGACCCGGCAATGTTCGAGCTTTCGGCACTTCTCTCAACAAAAAGCTGCGGGCAAATGTGCACACTCACCACAGATCGCGAATTGACCGCAAAGATTCGTGAGATCGTCGATAATGAACTGAACACAAAACAATTCAATAGTGTCACAAATGCGGCAGTGGCTGTGCTCAAGCTTGGAAAAGGTAATGAGCACAACCGCCTGCTTGCGCTCGTGGGCACCCCAGACCCATACGGTGCGGGAAATGGGTATCAAATCAATATGGCACTTACACCAAGGCCCATAGGCTCAACATGGAAACCTTTTATCTATGGGAAAGCGATCGAAGGGGGCGCACGACCGTATACACTCATCGACGATACCGAATATCGCTATGAGATCGGGACTGGATTTGCCTTTTATCCCAAGAACTACGACGGGCTCTATCACGGAGAAGTGACCCTTCATTATGCGCTTTCAAATAGTCTCAATGTGCCTGCAGTGCGCGCGCTGCAGTTTGACGGTATCGACCAATTCGGCAACTTTATGACCGACAGACTCGGACTTATCCCAAGGCAGTCGCTCGACACATATCAACTTTCCATTGCGCTTGGCGGACTTGAAATGAACCCACTCCTCTTGGCGAACTATTTTAGCGTGTTCCCTCGGCATGGTGTTCTCGCACCACTTAATCTTATTGGAGGTAGGCCACTTGAAATACCTATGTCGAATCTTGTTTCAGAGCCACGGCACATATTTAACGCGACCACCACAGAGCTCATTACAAAAATGCTTTCCGATCGATTGATGGGAGTGGAGCAATTTGGACTTGAAAGTAATCTCAATCTTCCTTTCAGGGAATATGCGGTGAAAACAGGGACATCGTATGACTATCACGACTCCTGGACCGTAGGGTATACACCTGACGCGGTTGTGGTCGTGTGGATCGGCAACAGTAACAACAAGGCGATGGAACTTGTTACCGGAGCGAGAGGTGCAGGAAAAATCTGGCACGACGTGATGACACTCCTTGTGGCGCGCGGTGATATTGTTCCACAAAATTTTGACACACGAGACACCGTCGATATCCAAACCAACGAAGGAAACTCGTTTGGACTTCTCGGTGATGATGTCGAACATGCGCGCCTTATCATGAGCACTGATGCTCCTGTCCTTGAGCCGCATGATGGCGATGTGCTTCAGTTTGAGACAACTATGAGCGTGCCGCTTCGCGCAAAGAGAGCCCTTGTGTGGAGTGTCAACGGAAAAGTATTGGGAGAAAGCGAAAAAATATTTTGGACCCCAAGTAAGCCTGGTGACTACACGATAGCAGCCGCCGAAAAGGATGGAACAATTGTTTCAACCCTACATGTGCACATCGTCATGCCTCTCTAGTGGCCTACTGTTTTTTTAGGACAGTGAAGCTGCTTCCTTTTGTGCGTCCGAAGTTTTCAGGTGTATAAAGCTCACTTACCACAAGCGGGAGATACTGATATGTTCCAGGGATAAGCGCACGAAGATAATAGTCATAGACATATTCTCCGGGGCTAAGCTGATCGACATACGCAAAAATACGATCATCGTGGTTCTCGACTGCAGACGGATAGAGGTGCCCTAGTGCAGTATTTCTATTCCCGTACATCTCATCACTCACCATGCCATCAGTGTTCGTAACCGGTCCGGCTGATCCAGACGAAAATACGCTTGCAAGTCCGCGACCAAGCCATGACCCGCCTTTTCTGGTACTTCCCACTCCGTACCCATCGCGTTCGGTATCTGTAGTTCCGAGACTTTGATCCTCGGTGGCAAAACGCTGATTCACTATCTCCATTCCCGCGGGAATAAAGTCTTCAATTGCAACGTGAGTGCGGAATTTTGGCACACTAATGATGACTCTTCCGTGCAATACGTCTCCTTGCGTTGCACTCGTAAGCGGGTGCATAAAATCAGTGTCCTCCTGTGCATACAGATCACGGCGCACGCTGAAACCCTCATCGCGCGGGGCGATGGATGCGGTTGGGAGATAATAACGCAAGAGCATATCGTAGTAATAGACGTCATTCTGGAGTCCGAGATTCTTTTTTAGGAACTCCACTGTCTGACTTCCTCCTTTCTTCAACATACTCATCGGAACACTTGTGGCATACGTCGCGAGTATATTGTGTTTTGAATATTCAGCACTCACAAGCGGCACACTATCAAGGCTCACCGAAAGAGTCATATGCGCACTCGCTTCATTCTTCCACTTCAGATACCCCGTCATCGCATCGATCACAGTGATCGTGTTGTATGTCGACGCCCACCCGCCGTCATGTGACTTGCTTGTCTTGATTGCGCGCAAATACCCTTCCAGAAGCGGTGTGTCACGCTTCGCTTCTGAGAACGCTTTAAGTGCGAGCGCAGTATTGTAGACGGGATTCCCAAAGAATTGTGAGGGTGCCCCTGCAGTGGAATTTACTGTGGTGCCGCGCGCATCAATCTCGCTGCGGTTTTCGAATTCAGCGAAAATACGGCCGGATACCAACATGCCAAAATTCTGTTGTGACGAGAGGATTGCGAGGTATGCAAGCGCCGGAGTGGAGAGCCCGGTATGGATCAAAGTCTTATCGTTCGCATAGGCGACCAATTTTGCAGTAATCCCCTTGCTTTGCCACCTTGCATTGTCTCCAAGTTTTGACAGCACATAGGAGCCTGCGATGATACTCTCGTTCGACAACAGTTGGTACCCGTTCGGATAATTGATTGCATCATATATGTACTGTGCGGACTGGTTCTCTTTACTCTCATCAACCGCATAACCCGCTTTTTTAAGATCAATATAGGTTTGGAGCGTACTTATGGTGAGCGCAAAATCAGGGCGAAGGTTCGGGTAATATGGCATTCCACCGTCAGCCCCTTGGTTTTGATAAAGTTTTGCCAAACCTGTTTGCACGATCTCATCTATAGTATAGGTTTTTGCGCCAATCGTTACCTTCTCGGGAATTATGGGAGTCGTGGTGCCGAAAAGCGCCGCATTTTGTTTCACCAAAGCAATGGTGCGCAACTTACTTCCCGTTTGTTCACTACACTCATAGGGATAGATGATCATCTGCTGTATGGCACTATCGATGATTGTCGCCATCGTTGCTGCAACAGAAATAGCAAGTGATCCACGATCCGCGACAACGCCGCCCGGAAGATAGAGCTGCTCTTTCCATGTTGCTTCGCTCACCTTCCCCGCAGTTGCGGTGAATTCGTACGTATCATTGCGTTCGATCGGGAAGGTGCTTGAAACGACATCTTCGTACCGGTCATTTTTTGCACTCAATGTAAACTCGTGATTCCCCGTTATGACTCCCTCCGGTGCAACTGCCGGAAAGGAAATACTGATCGAGGTATGTGGAGCGATCGTGACCATGGTCGCACTGCTTCCTGTAAGCGTAAGCGTCGGTGCAAGCACTGAAACATTCACCTGCTGCGCTACGTCGGTTTGATTGAAGATCGTACCTCCGATAGCAAAACTATCGCCGGGCAAAATGAACCTTGGCTTAAGCGGCACCGCCATGATCGACTTTGCCGTTGTGAAATCGCTATACGCGGCACCCACCTTCGTGTCTTTCGTTATTCCCACACTTTCTACCTGCCACTGTGTCAGGTTGTCAGGAAGAGTAAATTTCACACTTGCCTTTCCGTTCGCATCAGTGACAACGACACCGTTCCAGTAGGCGGTATCACGGAATTCACCGCGCTTCTTCTTTTCAAGGTCATCTCCTCCTCCGCCCGACCCACCCTTGGTGCCGAGGGGTATCTCTGCGATATTAAGGACATTTTTCACGTTCATTGCAGTTTTGATCGTCAGCGGCTCTCCGTTATAGAAAAATGTGACGGGATCTTTTTTCGGATTTCCGACAAGTGCGAGCACGCTCATGTCGATGGCAGAGAGCGAGAGTTCTGCCACCACGGGGTTACCCTTGGAGTCCTTCACACTCACATTGAGTGAAACTTCCTCACCCGGAAGATACGACTTTTTGCCGGGCGTGATGGTGATGGCAAGTTCTTTTTCTTTTGTACCGACCGAGTAACTAACCTCGCCATATTTTATTTCAGGATCAGGCGAAAGTAGCAGAACGCTTGCGGTAACGTTGGGAATATAGCGTTCGACTGCGGTGAACTGATAACGCGTCAACTGTGCATTGATATCAAGCACCTTGTGCTCATACGTGCTACCGCGCGCAATGGTGATGAGTGCTTTTGCGTGCGGATACGGAGACTTGATCACGAATGAACCCGTATCACCCACATGAAGATCCGTCTTTTCTGCAACGAGCTCAAGGGACTCGTTGTTGGTCGGGCGAATACTTTCGGCCGACTCGCCGGAAACATAAAAATCATATTCTGCAGCAACTGTATTTCCAAGCTGGTCGACACCCGAGATCGCAAATTCATATTCTCCCGAGTCACTCGGAGTAAACTGCGAAGTCGCGTTCCCACTACTATCCGTATCAACACGCACTGTCGAGATCTTTGTTTTGACCTGTTCGGTGCGATAATAGAAATTTCCATCAACTTCCTGGCGTTTGTATGATTTCCATTCAAGCTTGGAAAGCGTGAGATCAAGCCCGCTCTTTTGGGTCGGAGCACCCTTGGTATCAACGGTCTTCATGCGTACCGTAGCCAGTTGTCCCTTTGTAAAGAAGTAGTCATCCATCGTAAGTCCCGCATAAAACATGCCACGATGCACGATAAAGGACTGCTGCTTCGTGACCGATTGTCCGTTCTCATTCTTCGCCGTCACATAGAGGGTGAATATTTTACTACGATTTTTGTAATTACCCGTAAAAAGCTTGTCCATGTTGAGGTCTAGGCTTACAGCCCCCTTGCCAAGCGCATCGAGTTTTAACTTCCCCGACATGAGGAAACGGTCGCCGTACCAGCCATTCTCGTCCTCATACCATCCCCCGCCAAAACTGAAATATCCGTCTTGATAGCGATCAAAATAGTAATCCTGGGTCACAATACGATATTGTACGTCTGCGTTTTGTACTGGAACACCAAAATAATAATTCGCACCGACTTGCACTTTCGCCGTATCACCCGAAATATATTCTTCTTTATCGGGAGTGACATCAACCTTGAATTGCGGTGCAACATATTCTTCAACCTGGAATGATCCGTAACCTCCGCTTCCGGTGTTGATCGAGTAGTATCCAAGCGACGCTTTCGCATCGAGCACAAATGACGTTTCGTATGTACCGTTCTTGCTGAAGCCTACCTCTTGCGTACGCGCAGTCTCATAACGAGCATCACGAACATCAAGCGTTGTACTTCCCGTTGGAATCTCGAACTCTGCATCGTAGCCGATGCGTGAAATACCCTTAATATGCACTGTGTCCCCGGGGCGATAGATTGGTCTATCGGTGTACACATATTCACGGCGGGCAGGACCTGCATTCTGTACATAGGAAAGCGCATCACTCAAGTTGCTCACAATCGCGCTATCGGTGCCCAGGGTGACGACCGCGCCGATGATGTCGTCCGCCGAAGGAGTCTCGGCCACACCATCCGCACCAGTCTTCTGTGGATGGAGTTTGGTAAGCGTGTTAAGCGTTTTTACATAAGGAGTTACCGCGGCACCAACCGAAGGAGTGAGTGTTTTGAAATTGTTGACCCAATAGAGGTTGGTCGGCCATTTGTCTTTCATAAATGCATCACGCACGTCTTTGTCGCGTATTTGGTACCAACCAGACTCATCACTGCGCTCAACTTGTTTCGAGCCAACAGCAAGGTTTGTGACCGTGATGTAGGTTTTTTCGAAGAGTTGATCACCGAGCACAAAATGCTCTTTCTGTGCATTGGAATCCCACTCACGGGAGACTTGGCGATAGCCGGGGTTCCCAAATACAAGAACGTAATTTCCTATCGGGTCCGGGTAGTAGTCCTTGAGGTCGACCTGCAGATACTTTCTTGTCGCATAGGACTCCGGGAGCACAAGATGCTTCGTTGTACGCTCAATACAATTGAGGGAAGAAGCATCTTCGGTAATAACTTTTGGAAATGCGCGATAGAGTAGCATTGTTTCCGGGGTGACTTTGCAGATGGTCATATCCATTGCATTCATGAAATCAAGGCCGTACGTGAGCTTTGTCCGCTCCGGTGAAGTCATCAGCACAGTTGGCTGCAAATGTGAAAACGCTTTTTCGAGGGGGTTGGCATCCTCTGTTGTAAAACTGAGCGTTTTTGTGAGTTGTTGTCCAAAATGATCCTCGAGGTCAAGCGTCAGTTGATATGCGAATTTAGGCACGAGGCCGTAACCTATCGTTGTTTGGAATGTATTGACCGGGCAACTCTCCGGCTGGAGATACGGGCTCGGTCGCACCAAAAACGATCTGCTCCAATTCCACCTTCCGATCATCATGTTCGACCGGATCTTTTTGTAAAATTCTTCGTCAGAAGGAGTCACGAGGGGGTCGGTACTGCAGATCTGGAGACCTTTGAGGCTTGCGTTCGTTGAGCCATCAGCGGGCGTGGTACGCACAATGGCGAATTTCGGATATGTGGTAAATGATTCACCAAGCATGGTTGTATTCAGTACCACACCATCGGTGTTGACCAGTTTTTTTATAAGGAGCGTCGAAGTCTCCCCCATCGTAAAGACATTCGGGTCGAAGCCAACTACAATGCTCATGAGGTCATCAACCTTTTTACAATCGTTATTATTCAATTCTACCTCCTCTCCGGGTGCTGCCTCGGCACACTTTTGTCCGTATGCAATCTTGGTTACTCCTTTACCGCCAATGTCCGATGCACCGAGATCGACGGGCTCACTCACGCCAAGAGTGAGCGTACCGGTAGGGTCAAAAAGCTCAGGGGTAACAACGTCACTGCGCGATGACTGTGCGGAAAAAGTCTCAATGATCGGAGTGATCTTAATTTGTCTTGTATACAACATAGTGATTGCCACATCTCCCTCAAGCGGTACGGCACCGGCAATATTTACCACATACGTCGAATCAAAATTCCACAGATACTTTCTTCCAAACACATCGGAAGCCGGAAATATCTCGAGCACCGACTGATCGGTAAGTCTTTTTGTTTTTTGTGACTTTTGGTCATAGACCTCGCGTGTCCCATATGCAGCGACAAAGGCCTCGGAGGCGCTCGACGACGAAACAAGTGTGATGAAGGGGCGCGTTTTTTCAAGGTCAAAAGGCTGGTTGAAATAGAAACGGACCGGCTCTGCGTGCGTTAGCGTCTGTATCACGCCATAACCCGAATTTTGATATTGCAATGCGCGCGTTGTAAACGTATGCGTGAAAGCCGGAGTCGGAACTCCGTCGAGTGAACGAAATCCTGGATTCACATTCACGTGATAGGTGGACGACCGCACAAGTCGTTTTGCAGGAATAAACTGCAATGTGCGTGTCGTAATCCACTTCCATCTCCCTTCGGTCACGGGAGTAATCGTGACAGGAGGAAGCACATCGGCATTTTCCGAAAGCGTGCTCAAGGCGACCATCGGACGGCTGAACATGATCGTGATACTCGTATATTCATTCGCTTCTGTTTCTTGTTTGGGAAATACTGCGAGCACGGTGGGATCCTCTGCCACGGAAAACATTTTCTCAATCTTGAGCTCAGGTGCATCAAGTGTGACCAAGTGGTAGGCACCCACATTAAGTTTTTGTGCAGGAATGAAGCGGTATGTATTTTTGATGGTCGAATCCGGAGCTTCCCAAGCACCCTTGATCTCGGGAGAAAATGCGATCGATCTGCTTGGGTCAAAATTCACCGGTGCAATATTTTCGGGAAGCACGACGGTGATCGCTGCGCTCGCCGATATCTTGTCCGGCACCAGTGTGTATATTTCCGCAGACTGATCTTCGTGCTTCGTGCGTCCGAAAAATAGTGCCGAAAGCGCAACCAGCGCAATAAAAACAATAAGGAATACCGAGAGCTTTTTGTGCATACGCACATAATTGAATAAATTTGTGCGGATGTACGGTGTGGTTGCGACAACTCCCTCACCCTCCCCTCCAGGTTGAGTATTTTCCATCTCTGAATTATAGCATCGCCAAGAAAAGCCTCCACACAAGTCCGAGTCACACTCTTGTTTGCGCTCTGTGCTACTATGAGAAAAATCACGATATATGAAAACCACCTACGACCCCATCGCAAAAATACTTCATTGGCTTGTATTCGTGCTCCTTGCCATTGAGTTCACTATCGCATGGACAATGCCCGGAGTTCATCGCGGCGCCTCCCCGACCACGCTCGTTGATCTACATTTTTCTTTTGGGATGCTCATTCTCGTTGTTACTGTCCTTCGTATACTTTGGCGTCTCACTCACCACGTACCCGCACTTGGAGGCAACATGCCGCACTATGAGAAAGTGTTGGCACTAACTACCCACTACGCACTCTATGCAGGACTCCTCATCATGCCATTCGCGGGGTGGACATGGGCATCTTCACGGGGGTGGCCGATCACATTTTTTAACCTATTTTCTGTTCAACCGATAATTGCGACAGGCTCTTCACTCGGAAGTCTTGCCGGGAATGTCCATTCATTTCTCGGAGTTGCGATCGCGTCGCTTATCGGACTCCATGCTCTCGCAGCATTGCGCCACCACTTCATATTGAAGGATGACATCCTCAAACGGATGCTTCCACAATTCAAGAAAAACTTTTGAGAACCGGGGTGGTTATTCAATTCAACGCCCACACACCGAGCTTGTTACAGTGCCCCGGAGAAGTCGTTTCTGTCACACAAGAGTTCTAAGGTTGTTATACATAGGGTAGCAGGACTACTGCTATAATTATGATGAAGTTAATTTAATACTCATAAAATATTATGAAAACAAAGATACTGTTCATTACATTGCCGCTTCTTTTTGTGGGAGCCGTCGCAAGTGCGCAAGTAGGAGGAAGTGCTGCAGGAAGTGCGGGTTATGGTGTTGCTACACCATCGGTCGTCGCCACACCGGGCACCGTCACATCCATGCCCACGCAGATCATGCCGATAAATGATGACGATGCGGGATTCGTCCAATTTAATAACCTCACTGTGACGAGCGTTTCCTCCGGAAGTGCACCCGGTGAGATCATCGCGACCATAAACGGCGGACCGATTCCGATGATGGACGCTACGACAAACTCTGCCGCCGTGATGTCTGCGAGTCCTGGTAGTGCAGCAGTGAGCGCATCCACTCAAGTGATGAATTGCTGGAAATTCAGCAGCAAGGACTCGACAGTAAAGACTGCGATCCCGTGTCCTACCCCGCGCGCGACAAATACGACGAGCCAAGCAGTAACTTCGCAAAATCAGATCCAACCTACAGCGGCAAGCGGTGCTGCTGACGCAAGTACGGGGGTTTCCGCGCCCGCATACTACCCCATGCAGGTCGGTTATCGCATCGAGGTCAGTGCGGCAACCCAGCTCCTTTTGCGCGATCGCACGCGCGCCACGATCGGAAGTTTCTCCGCAGGAGATCAGATCAATGTATTCGGCTACTATAACTCGGATGGGAGTATCGAGGCATACCTTGTGCGTGACCTCTCCAAGCCCGTTGAAAGACAGACACTCCAACTCAACAACATGACGCTCATCGGAATCTCGGGCACGAGTTTACCGGCAACACTTGCCGTGACGCAGATCAATTACAACCCTTGCTACCGATACGACCTCCGAGAGGTCAAAACGACAATCGTCTGCCCGATGGGAGCAACGACATTTTCCACGAACTCCGGAATAAAAGTGAACGAAGCAATCTCCCCCAATTGGCGCATGCAGCGCAAGTATGCGATCGTTGTCGACGCGAACACAATTCTACTTGACCGCAATCGCAAAGTGCTCACTCTCGCAGATCTCAAAGAGGGCGATGAGCTCAACATCTACGGTGAAACAAGCGACAACGCAGAGACCGTCACTGCCGACATCGTGCGAGACATGTCGCTTCCTGCGACTCCGGTGAGTATGAGCGGAACGGTCACCGCACTCAATGCCGACGGTTCATTTGCTATGCAAACAAACGACGGCAGAGCGGTCACTGTACAAAATCCCATCAAGGTCGGAACATCAATTACCGTGCAAGGTATGTACGATCGCAGGGCGAGCATCCTCTCTTCGATAACACAATTTTACTTTGGGCCAACTATGACGACCCTACCCTACCCGATGCCGGCAAGTCCCGTGATGATGAAGACAAGTACAACACTCACACAGTAACCAGACTGGCGCATCAAAAGAGCCCGCGCGACACGGGCTCTTTTTTGTATTCGGCAATAAAAAAGCGCCTCCCGAGAGAGGCGCAGTGCGCACGCTAGTTGTGCTGCTCACGATACATCGTGGTTTCCCGAGCACTTTCGGACTGCACCAGGTGAGGCGGGTTGGTGAGAAGCGGTATGCCATGGTTGAAATAGTCTTCAAGACGTTTGTTGAGTCCCTCTGGTCCACCCTCAAGCGACACGTTGTCGAAACGCCTGATGACCACTTTGACCGGGAGTCTGCGATAAAGCGGGACTTTGGGGAAACACTTTCCCATTCGGGAATATTGAAGTCCGTTTAACGAAACAAGAAGGAGCGGCGTGTCGGGGTTGTTGCTGATGAGGTCATAGAGGCCTGCGAGATGAGGTTGAATGACCGTCGTGACCCCGTCTCCGATGTGCCCCGAAGGAAAGATGCCGAGCGCACGGCGGGCCTTCAAGACCTTGTCCATGATCATGAGGGTATTTGCCTTGCGGCGGGCGCGCTCCTCTTTCGGAAGATGTTTGGGACTGCCTGCCGAGATCGCACCGCACAACTTCATGATCGGCCACAAATACCAACGAGAATACTCCGCATGCCAGACGACGAAACGAATCCGCGCCAGGATCCATGCAATGCTCATGAGGAACGGACCGTCCAGGTATGAAACATGATTGGGGGCAATGATCGCCCCCTTCGTGCAGCTTCGTGCGACATCTTCTCCGTCGATCTCGATTTTGAAAAGACAGAGGAAGAGTGGGTGTAAAAAACCATAACGAAGGATGGTACGCAACAACCAGCCCAATGTCCCATCAAGAAACTTTTTCGTAGATTTGCCCAATTGAACCTCCAGTGAAAATAACCGACCTAGAAAACAATTCTCTACATTTATTCACTTTTGTCAAATGTTTGTCGGGTGTTCAGTTTGATGTCACCGAGGAAGACTCCATAATAGGCCGTATATGCTTTGTACCAAGGCCTAAAAACACAGAGAGTATTTCTAACGGTGTGCTTGGCAAACATCAATTTTTTTTGATCTGCTTAAGTTGCTTGGCACCGAAGGCAACGAGGCCATAACCGGCGAATTGGAGTCCGATAAAGAAGAAGACAAGAAAGATAATGACCACGATGCCAACTCCTGATAAACGAGAGCTACCAAGTGACAAGAGCACTTGAAGCACCACTGACGACGCAATGATACTGATGATCCCGTAAACAAATTTTACAAATACCGTTTTGTAGACGTGGTTCGAAGTATTTTTTCTATACGCAGTGATATACATCACACTCAATACTCCGAGAAACCATCCGATGATCACTGGGATCAATATCGTGGCGACAATGAGCACATCAGAAAGATAAAATGACGCGGGAATATCATATGCCGACGGAATCTGACGATTGGGATTCGTAAAAATAAGCAACCCGTACACGACCGAGAGAAGTGCCACAGGAAAAAGTCCGACAACGTATTGCGGCATGTGTAAGATCTTTTTAGGAAGGAGCTGATAGAGCCTCTGTGTGCCAGCATATATGAATGCAAATCCCGCAAGCGGAAAGAGTACATACAAATAATTCACCACAATGGTTGCGGGCATCACAATGTCCGGATTGCTTATGTTGAATGAGCGCACGACTCCAACGACATTTGCCGCCACTAGTCCGGAAATCAAAACAAGAAGGCCATTTGCAATAGCATGAAATGCCGGCCCCTCCGAAGTGTGCGCAATCGTCTGCGCATATTCTCTTGCACGACACCAGGCAAAAATTCCCGCCGACCAGATCAGCAAATAAAGGAGAGCAATGGAGGCACGCAATGCAACGATAACGTATGGGGAAATGTTCAGCTTATTTGTACTTGCTGTTGGCTCTGTCGTGAACATCGTGTATGCGAAAAAAGTCCAAATCATTCCAATAACGACGTAAGAAATCCGCGTGTGTGTCATAGGCACTATTGGTCTGTTCAATGTTTCCGTTTTCATATTATTTTTTCTTGCTTGATAAAGGCGCTCGAGATCTCTTATTCCACCATCGACGCAGAGACATCCGCCCGCGAATGACCTTAAACAGCATAAATGCTATTGCGATACATAAGGACAAGGTGACAAGCATATCGAGTGGAGTTTTGAATAATCCCCTCAGCGCTTCCATAAACCGCTCCGGAGGAGTTGATAGCTTACCTCCACTACGAGGTGTTACAGTGCTCGCGCTCGATGATGTTGTAAAGACGGCATTACTTCCCGCATTAGGAACACCGATGGTGGCGATCTCTGAAATGATCTTTGCGCGAGTCATCGGGCCGAACATGCCGACCACCGGGAGTCCAACACTCTTTTGATAACGCGCGAGTGCGTTGCTTGTCACTTTGTCAAAATATCCCTTTGCGGTTCCCGTCGGAAGCTTAAGAAATCCTTTTTGCTCGAGTATATCTTGCAGTGCCACAACGTCGGCACCCTCCGCTCCCACATTGAGCACTCTATTAAAAGCAGGCGTCGAAGAAGCGACCACCGAAGCCTTGGGCGCCAGGTCGGTAAATACCACTCGTCGCTGCGGATAAAAACCATTGATCTCATTCCAAACCCCCTCACAGGTAATAAGATTAAGATGCGCAAGTCCGTCATCCGAGGTGAACACTTCCGTTGCATCAGCCTTACGATCAAATAGCTTGACCGATCGTACAACAAATTGCAGCGTCTCGTCTTTATCGTTAAGAATATAAACCCTATCGCCAACCTGGAGCTTGTCTAGGTCATAAAAAACGAACGGCACGCCATTGCGCATACCGAAATGTCCCCCAATGACGGCACTTCCTACCTCACCAGGATGAGGACCAAGCGCGAACCAAGCAACATTGATAGAACCTTCCGGTACATCCATTCTCCCCTCGGGTGTCATATATGCATCTTCAATTGCCGTATCAACCCCAATGATCGGTACCTTGAGTCGAACAGGAAGTCCTTCGGGAATACCTCCCGGATCTCGAATGTCCGAGTATGCAAGATGTCCCGAGCCGGTGACCGGAAAAGCGGCCACAGGATATTTCCCGGGCGCATACTTCCAGCCAAAAAAATTGTCGATTACGGCAATGGCCGGTGGAGTCTTCGATTGGGGGCGGAACAAAAAATAAGACTCAACGCCAACGACTGCGACGAGGGTAATTACAAACAACACGAATATGAATTTGAATTTTGTTTTTATCTTCATGGCTGTTTATCGAGTTACCGTAATTGCATCCGGTTTTACTTTCTCGAGCGCATCAAAATATATTAAATCGCGAAATTTTGGAGACTGTGTTTTGTCGACTATTTCATTTTGAATTGCCCACCGAGATTGATCGTCCATCAAAGTCACCATATCTTCTCGAAGCGACAGTCCGAAGTTGTGTTCCGGCCATCGCTGAGCCACTTGCGCTATGTCATAACCCAAACGCGCTGCGACAATATGCTGAGATGCTGTGGGATTTTCTTTTATATATTTTTCCGCCTTCACGAGTGAGCGGAGCAGCTTGCTGATTGCTGTTTTGTGACTCACGATAAAGTCGTTTTTGCTGACGAGCACAATGTAGTACGGCTGGTCGGACTGTCCGGGCCATCCGGTCACCTTATCTCCTAAACTTTTTCTGATTTGATAGAGATAGGGCTCGTTGGTCATTACCGCATCTATGCGTCCGCTCACGATCGCATCGACGGTGTTCTCAGGAGTCAGGTCGATTATTTTTACACCAGAGGTAGTACTGAGGTCGTTCTTTACAAAAAACGTAAGCAGGGAAAATTCAGGCTCGGTCGCGGGTATGACTCCGATCGTTTTGCCGCCGAGGTCCGACGGGCGCATGATGCCCTTGTCGGTTCTTGCCAAAAGTTCGATACTATTCGCAGCATCGATCGCCGCAAATACCCTGAGGTCATATTTCTCGACATCACTTTTTACATACGTATATTCTCCGAGCGTACTCACGTCTGCGTTGTCAGTCTCGAGCGCATTGACCAGCTCACGCCCGCCACCCGGGGGCGTGATGTTCACCTTGAGGTTGTTGTCGGTAAAATACCCCTCATGCTCTGCTATCCAAATAAGCGACAGTGCGGTCAAGGGCTGCGGTGCTAACGTGATCTCGTCAATAGTGCTGGCGCTCTTTTGAGCAGCGTTCCACCACACAAGGCCCGCGATCACGATCATAAGAGTCACCGTCATGAAAATGAAGTTCTTTTTATTCATGTTGTTTGATTAACCTCTTGTGCTGCAAAGATCGAATAAAAATGTACAGCGCAGAAAGCACCGCCAAAATTGTACTGCAGATGGCCCAGATCATTATTTTTATATTGGAATTTTTTCCTGTATCGGGTAAGCAGGGGGGTGAGTCAGGAAAATCTTTCTCATCTCCGGGAACCGCGACGTGCACAGTGATCGTGGCGTGGCTTGTCGCATTGAGACCATTTGCTGAAGCACTCACGTGAACAGTGTTCGTCGTTGTTTTTGTTAATGTTGCTTTGCAGGTATAGATCCACACCTCGGTAACATCCAATAGGTTATTGTTGTTCCGGTCACCGAGTTTGTTCGACATCGCATTGCATTTCTCGTCGTTGACCACAACACTGGAGAGCGGTACAACACCCGGGTTGTTGACCTTATAGGTAAACGTAATGGTTCCCCCCTCAGCGGGTAGCGAAAGCGGGTAAGCAACTTTGGTGATATTGATGATACTCACCAGGGGCGGAGGCAGGTCGGAACCTACAACAACAGTGGCATATGCGTCATGCGTTGCAACTTGGTTATTTGCAGTACCGACCACAGTGGCGGTGCTTTGTGTCGTAGTGGAAACTCTTGTGGTGCAGCTATATCTCCATGTTTCGCTATAATCAAGCTTACCATCAGCATTATCATCCCCCTCAACAAATTGGACAGTTTCGCATTGGTCATCAACAACATATATATCAGTCAGTGGCATCTCTCTCAAAAAATTCTTTACCGCATAGTGAAAAGTGACATTTCCGGGTCCCTTGGGGAGTGCTGACGGCTCGGGCACCGATGTAACACCGATGAGGGGTATATAGGATACACTTTTGGTTGATGTTGCTGATGTGGTCGAGGCACTTGCACCAACGGATTGTGCGAGAGCAACAGTTGCACTGCACGAAAACGCCAAAACAACAAAGAGTAGCGGGATAAATCTCTGTAATTTACGTGTCTTGTGGTGCATACATGATTTAAGTAATGATTATTAATGTATCATTCACATAATGATGCTTTGATGAATCACTTTATCCTTCATAGATATGCACGGCCAGATCGAGATGCTCATACCCTAAACAGAAAGACAAAACCCCTTGCGGGGTTTTTCGATTCAAATCTCCTTAGGGACTCCAACGTAGACAGACTTCATGCCTATTTATATCTCATTCAGAATAACTGCTCTCACTTTTTAAGCAATTCTTCTTTTGAAAGTGCGGGGGTGTCTATGACCTCTTCGTCTTTGTCACGATTTTTTCTATCGCGCGAGCGAGCTTTTGATATATATCAGCAGGGACTACTATCCCTCTTTAGGTGGAATAGCCGGGATGCGCACAATAAATTCCGTGCCTACGTTTTCTTCTGACGTGAAACTCACCGCACCGCCGATCTTGTCCAGGATACGCTTCACAATATACAAGCCAAGTCCTGAACCGGAAGAGTCGATATTTCGGGTATTACCTGCACGGAACAGTTTGGTAAAAATTTTCGATTGCTGATCCTTCGGTATGCCGAAGCCACTATCGCTCACGCGAAAAACAAACTCATCCTTGTTAACATTTATCGCCACATGCACCTGCCCATCACGAGGAGTGTACTTTACTGCATTCACGAGTAAATTCTGAACAATCATGTGCGTCAGCGTGGGGTCAAGCAGAAACACAGCATCTGGGGAAGAAAAATCTTTGGTTATCTTCAATTGCTTTTCTGCTATTTGCGCCGAAAGCTCAGTCAACACTTCTTCGATGACGTCCACTGTCTTAAGTAGCTTCGGTTGTGGAACGAATGTCCCGAGCTCAAGACGCGAGCTGTCAAGCATCACATTCACCACATCGATCATACGCTGATTATTGTATATAATCTCATTCAAATATTTTCGTTGTTCGTCATTGATCTTCCCCACGTCCTCATCAAGAAGCATCCCCGCAAACCACTTTATGCCTGTCGGAGGGGTACGCAGCTGATGCGACGCAAGTGAAATAAGCTCATCTTTCGCGCGATCCAATTCTATTTCGCTGGTAATATCACGAAATGAGTTGACCATGCCGAGTACTTTGCCGTCCAAAACGATGGGGCTTACCGTCACCGATGCGGGAAATCGCGTCTTGTCTTTGCGCAGATAATAGTGGTCCCGCTTGGTAAAACTTTTCTGCTTGGAAAAACCGAGCGTGAGCAATCGCTCCTCTCTCGAGACCGCATTTCCGCTTTCTTCCTCTGCTGAAACAGTGGTGAAAAAATTCTTACCGATCATTTCTTCTGCTTTCATTGCAAGCATCTTCTCGGCAGCACGATTGACATAAACGATATATTCACGAGGATCAACGCCGATCACACCGTCCCCGATACTTTCAAGCAAAGCAACCTCTCTTGCTTTTTGTCGTTCATTTTCTTCGCGTGATTGGGTTCGCTCGTCGGAGAGCCCGGCGAAAAGCAGGATCATTGCGCCAATCCAACCCACCCCGTTTTGTAGTTGCTCAAGCCCTTGCAGGAGCGCCATGTCGCGATATGGCCCCGTACCCATCACCGTTCCCGAAACACCGATGGCAAGCATCACACAAAGCGACCACGCTGCACCAATTGACCCGAATCGTATTCCCGCATAAAAAAGGAGAACTAAAATAACGATGCTGAGCGAATTGCTCTCTCCTGCCACCGCCTTAATCCCAGAGAGGTCAAAGAAAAGGATCGCATTTACTGCAATAAACACTGCAATGACTACGACCGCTTCGGCGAGACGTGAGCCCCGCAGTGTTGCGGTCTTTATAATATTTAATAGAAAATAGCCAACAATAAGGGCACCGAGCATATCGCCACTCCACCACGCGATCCATGTTGCCTTGTACGCGGCGAGAGTAATAACACCACCAAGCCAGAGCACGCTTGTACCGATCGTCGCAGCAATCAATGTTGCAAAAAGGGCGGCAAAAAGTACGTAGAGGTAGGTATCTCTCGCACGCTTGAATGTGATATCAAATCTGAACCTCTTGAGCAAAAATGCGGCAATAATCGCCTCAAGGGTATTCCCTCCGGCGATACCGAGCGCAACAAAGAAGGGTGCTCCAGTGAGTAGGTTGATCGCAAATGCTGCGAGTGCGATACTCGGCCATAACCGATATCCGAAAAGGAGCACCGCTGCGAGTGCGATGCCTGTCGGTGGCCACACAAGTGTTGCGAAACCTGAAACAGCATCGAGCTTTAGACCGAACTTCGCGGTAAAGAAATAAAGCGCAAAAACGATACCGAGCTGCAGCCAATACATAGGTTCTCGCAAGAGATTTTTAAGGCTCAGCAGTTGTTTATTTTCAATCTTCATATGGTGATGCGAGGTTTGTCGGATGGGCCACTCGCTTAAATATAATTATATAGAAAATTGAGCCCTTTGTCGGGAAACTAAAATTTCAAGACAAAAGCAGAGCTCAGGCTGTGCTTTTGCCATTTGGGGTGCCGTGGTAGACGTATTTCGAAGCTGTTTGGTGAAGTGAGATAAAAAAACAACCCGACAAAACATCTACCAGGTTGTTTCGTGCGAGTTGTGGCACTACCTATGCTATCTCTCGCATGCGAATGCTGTCTCGCCGTCAGACTTGCATCGCAAATGAAAGCTGTTGTGCTCAGAGAAGATGCAATATGTGATGGAGACAGCGAACACGGCGCAAGCGATGGCCAGAAAAGTTTTTGCCATGGATTCCTCGGGGGTGGTTGTTGAAAGAATATTCGACATTATTGTATTACACATAGCACTGTTTGTCAACAACTGTAATGCTATTACTGATTTTTTGTATCAAAAAATGACTCTGTTAAGAAATTTTTTAAGTTGGGTGGCGTGATGTGATGCATTAAAATTCAGCCTGCTCTCCGGAACTCACCGGAGTACCTTGATTTTCACTGCTGAAATTCTTCATAAGACTGCACCACCCACAACCGTCCGCGATTTTTATTACAACTTCGTCAAACCAGTTTCAGCAGTCCATCCAGTGATGTCACCGTCATATTTTATCTGCCACCAGATGAAATTGTTTTGTGTGATTGGTCCGCCCAGAAGCACCCCTAGACTCCCGCTTGGCTGTGATCTGAGGATAAGCGCACTTGTCCCCGCGCCCTTCCGAACATTCATCTCTCGAATAATCCGCACCCTATCGCCGGTCACAAACCTCGGTCGCACCGATTCTGTTGAACCGGGAGTTGCCCAAAAAAAACCAACCTTAGCCGACCAACCTGTAAGTCCATTTTGAAATGCTACATTCACCCATACATACCCATCATGTGTGACCGTGTCGCCCATGGGTGCGCCCAAGAGCCCTTGAGATGCCTGTCCCACAATCACACTCGAAAGTGATGGTGACTTTCTTACGTTCAATAACGGTGTGTCTACACGCAAGAGACTCACCGGCTGAAGGGACCCGGTATTGGGAAACATGGGTGTAAGGGAGACTACCACGGTTACGATTGCAAGGTCGCGCGCGGTAAGCCCATTCGCGTCACCCTCTGCAAGTACCGTATTTGTTGTGGTTATGCTGAGAAATGATTTGCATGTGTAGACCCATGTTTCATTCACATCAAGGCTTCCGTCGCTGTTGGTGTCGCCTGATTTCACAATGATAGGATCACAAGTATCACCAACCATGGTGATGTTCGATACGGGGACGGTGCCGATATTGCGGAGTGTATATGTATACAGAACGGGACCAGGACCGTTCGGGAGAGCTGAGGGAGTCGGAACCTTGACTACGTCAATTAACGGGGGGACGGGAGGGACAACGGTCGGTGCACCAATGTCATTGTTGGTGATGATGCAAAAGGCATTTGCACCCGGGTTTAAACCAATGCGTCCGCCTGAGTCACAGTCACCGGAGAATGACTGTGTGTAGTTGGGGTCGATATTTTCGGTGATGGTATAGGCGACAGAGGGCGCAGGGAAAGTGTGAGTTTCACCTGAGATAACTTGGGTTGTGCCATTCACAAAGAGCTCAAAGTCTGCAACTGTTTTTGTGCCTCCATTGTCATTCACAACGGTATTCACAACGTTAATGGTACCAAAGTGTGGAGAGGCCGGTGGCACGATTGGCGCAGAAGGTGGGGTGGGTGCAGGCACTGCTGAGCTCAGTGCAGTGAAGTTGTCGATGAGAAATCCTTTTCCCAAATTAATCGGAGCAGCGGTGCCTGCCTCACGAAACATCATTGAGTCAACTGGGTGGGGTATGCCTCCGGCAAAATCGCGGTAATAATCTTCCCAGCTCGTTCCTGTGTGAATGAGCACACCATCGAGATAGACTCGCACGACATCATTTTCGGCGCCAGCTATGTATTGCATCGTCAGTTTCACCGTGTGCGAGACTGTCCGGTCAAGGCTGGTGGCGATCGGGGTGAGGACAAAGTTAAGCAGTGAGTGCTGATAATCCTCGAAGTTCAGCTGTAGTCCCGTAGGGGTGTCCGCCATCTGGACCCAACTCATTCGCATGGGGTCACCGCGATCTGGGCTTGCAACCACTGATAGACCCGGCTGTTCACTTCCCGGCACGATTGAAGCAAAATCCCACTGCGCTTCAAAATACGGCTGGCGTATACCACCCGAATATGTGCTCGTCGATGCCGAGACCTCCCCTGCCTCATCAGCGAGCGAGGGCGAAAAAGTTTGATCATTATAACTACCACAGGTAATAGCATTCGAGATGCGCAGACTCTTCCCCCCAAAACTCATATAACCGTACAAATTATCAACTACTCCAACGTCGTAAAGCGGGCAGAACGAGGAGCCATGTCCACTTGTCCATCCATCCTGACCATTCAAATCTCCAATAATAAAACTTTCGAAACCAGTCCCATAACTGCTTGCGAGAGCGGCGGGCGTGACTGTAAAACCAAGCACAAAACAGACAGCCACCGTAAGTATGAGGAGTCTATTTGATCGCATAGGAATAGTGAATATGCTGGGGCATAGAGTCGGTATCTCTTATGCCGCTTAAAGACTAAAATTATTACACAGGCACTTCAGAACTCCTCTAAACGGAAAAACGCTAAGCTACAGCTTGCGTTCTCCGTTCAGTCACATATTGAATTTAGCTAAATCCTCAACTGGGGGTGCCTACAGGGAATTTTGACGCCTACTGCGTCAGTACACCTTTCCCATTTTTTCAGATTAAGAAATCTTCAAAAATACGGGAGAACCTTTTCGACTCCCACCCGCGAAGTACTCAAGTACTTCGCTCCCGGGCACAAATAAACCATTCTATGGTTTATTTGTGCCCGGGGTGGGAG
>OBEQ010473739.1_pt1 | contig 49967 bp, 47 predicted proteins | sample 1670901 | NCBI WGS metagenome assembly OBEQ01 (sample SAMEA104232315, study PRJEB22302) | groundwater metagenome | biome: forest; feature: aquifer; material: groundwater | place: USA | collected 2011-08-07 | depth 5.4 m
GCAAGATGCTGCGATGGCGAAGCCAGTCGGGGTCTTCTGATGCGGCGGATCAGGCGTCAAAGCCGCATGGATCCCAGCTTTCGCTGGGATGACGATTTTTGGGTTGGGACGCAGGTGCGAGATATGTACATACCGTAGCGCCCACGCGGGGATCGACCTCGCTGATCGAATGAACGAATGGCTCCCGCCCGGGCTCCCCCGCCCACGCGGGGATCGACCCTGGTTCGGAAGTTCCGAGGCTCCAGTCATCGTGGCTCCCCCGCCCACGCGGGGATCGACCTCTGGCGCGACGGCAGTTGGTTTCAGGCGGCGGGGCTCCCCCGCCCACGCGGGGATCGACCCCGATTGCTGAGCAAAGGGACGGCCGCATTGCTGGCTCCCCCGCCCACGCGGGGATCGACCCTGATGTCAGTATACACTTCTAGAGGTTTCTTGGGCTCCCCCGCCCACGCGGGGATCGACCCCTTCGGGACCGGCAGCGGGGTCACCGTGACGGGGCTCCCCCGCCCACGCGGGGATCGACCTCCGTCAGTATTGACGGAAGTGCGCGACCGATTGGCTCCCCCGCCCACGCGGGGATCGACCTCTTTCGGAGCGGTCCTGTGGACGTAGGAGGAAGGCTCCCCCGCCCACGCGGGGATCGACCCTGTGCATTCCGATACCGCTGACGCGATAAGGAGGCTCCCCCGCCCACGCGGGGATCGACCTGCGTACTGTTAGCGATGACGTGGCGCAGTGTCGGCTCCCCCGCCCACGCGGGGATCGACCCCCTGGACGAGATCAAAGACATGGTTCGCGATGGGCTCCCCCGCCCACGCGGGGATCGACCCGGCCGCTTCTATGAGCCGCCGATCAGCTTTGAGCCTCCCCCGTCCACGCGGGGATCGACCTGTCGGCGCAGTCGGGCTGGACGGCGGCGAGGAGGCTTCCCCGCCCACGCGGGGATCGACCCGGCGGTCGCATGGATCAGATGACGGTCGAAGCGGCTCCCCCGCCCACGCGGGGATCGACCCAAGCTGAAGCGCTGGAAGCGTATTCAGGACTTGGCTCCCCGCCCACGCGGGGATCGACCTTACTCTACCATCGGCAGTCACTCGAATTTTACGGCTCCCCCGCCCACACGGGGATCGACCTTATATCGACTATGGCAGCGACTTCACCAGCCGGCAGATCAGCCGTATTTTTCTATACGGCAAACAATGTCGGAATAATACCGGCGAGCCTAATCACGGACACATGCTCGAACCGGTGCGCCGGTATCCATCGGCCATATGCGCGTCTCGTCCGACAACGACCGCCAAACCACGGCCTTGCCGCTCGCTGCCCCACCTGCTCGACATCGTTGCCGGCTTGCGCGACGGTGGCATCGCGTTCCGGTCGCTGACGGAGGGCATGGACACGAATACGCCGCATGGAGGGCTTCTGTTCCATATCTTTGGGGCGCCTGCTCAATACGAGCGAGCCTTGACTCACGAATGCGTGCAAGCAGGACTTGCAGCCGCTCGATGACGCAGCCGGCGTAGTGGCCTGGCACTGCTGGTGCGGCCGGACACAGATTCAACGATATCAAATATTTCGCTCGCCGGTACAACCCTCACCCGTTGAACCACACCCTGCCCAGCGTCGCCACGTCATAGCCGCCCTGTTCCCGTGCCCGCTCGGCGAACGCTGCGGTGCGGGTGAAGGCGATCAGCGCCTGGACTGGCGGCTCGAAATAGGCGCGCCGGGTCATCACCAGATCATAGCGTTCGCGGAACAGCGGCACGAAGCCGAGTTTGAGCTGCCCGGCCACCGCTCCCACTGCCAGAGCGGCGTCGGCGCGTTCCTCGAGGATCGCCAGCCCGGCCTCGGTCTGGGTGCGGGCGGGCGATGGCAAGGGGGTGATGTCGTCGGGGGTCAATCCCGCCTCGGTCAGCATGCGGTCGAAGGCCAGCCGGGTCGCCGCCTGCACCTGCCGCACCGCCACCCGTCGGCCACGCAGATCTCTCAGGCCATGAATGCCCAGCGGATTGCCGCGGGCGACGATCAGCCCCTGCTCGCGCCAGGCCCATTCGATCACCACCACGTCGCGGCGGGTCAGGCGCTGGCGCACCATTGGCACGTTGAAACTGTCGGTCTCGTCGTCGCGGACATGCATACCGGCGACCACCGCGCCGCCGGTCTCCACCTTAGCCAGGCCGCTCAGGCTGCCCGTGGTCATCATCGCCAGGCCGCAGTCGGACTCGCGGAGCGCCCATTCCAGCAACGGGTCATGGCTGCCGGCCACCACCGGCGGCGGGATCAGCGGGGCGCCCTCGTATTCCACCTGCTGGGCCAGCCAGGCATCCACCGCCTTGCGGGGAAACAGCCATTTGCCGGAGACGCGGGTGCAGGGGATCTGGCGGGTACGGACCAGCTCGTAGATTCTGCGCTCGCGCACGCGCAGATACTGCGCCACCTCGCGGGTGCCCATCACCTCGGAAACCGCTGGTTCGTTGGCTGTCGTCGTCATGGCCGGCACTCTAGCCTATTCCACCGGCACCGTCACCGGCTGGGTCAGGGCAAAGAGCCTCGCCTGAAGCGTGATCCAACCCGGTCGAAAAACGCTCTAATCCTCCAGAAGCTTGCTGGCGTTCAGCACTGCCTGGGTGCGGCTGGTGACGTTGAGTTTGTGCAGGATTGCCGAGACATGGGCCTTCACCGTGCTCTCGGTGACCTCCATCTCGTAGGCGATGACCTTGTTGGGCTTGCCGCGCACCAGCATTTCCAACACCTTGCGCTGCTGCGGGGTCAGCGACTCATAGCGGCGGCCGAAATCGCCGTGGTCGTCGCGGTGCCCGTGGGCTGGCCCGCTGTGGTCGGCCGGCACGAACACCTCGCCGGCCAGCACGGCGCGGACCGCCGTGGTCATCTTGTCGACATCCATCGACTTGGGCATGAAACCGGCGGCGCCGAGAGTCATGGCGCGCTGGATGGTGTCTGGCCGGCTGTCGGCGGAGACGACCATGATCGGCGTCGCCGGGATGCTGTTGAGCAGCGAGATCAGGCCGTTGAAGCCCTCCATACCCGGCATGTTGATATCGAGCAGGATCAGGTCGAGATCATGGCTGCGGCCGGCGGCAGCGGCGGCCTGGTCGAGACAGTCGGCCTCGGTGACCACGCAATCGGGCGATATCGCCGCGATCACCTGGCGTAATGCCGACCGGAACAGCGGATGGTCGTCGGCGATCAGGACATGGCCGGGAACATCCTGCGCATCCATATGTGTGTTCTCCGCTCATGGCCCATCGAAAGGGTAGTGGGAAACGACCGGGGCGGCAAGATGGGAATGGTTGCTTGGACCAAAGTAGAATGGCCGTTCTCCACCTGAAGAGTAGTATGGCGGCACGTTCTTCCGCCCGTTCGACGCGGTACCGGAGACAGGAGGGTTTCCATGTATTCCCCACCTCATCCCGGGTCGGTGTCGGATTCCAAGGACAGTCGACAGTCTTTCGCCAGCGAACAGCGGCCCTGCATGACCGATTCCTTTGGTCGGCGGATTGATTACTTGCGGCTTTCCTTGACAGATCGCTGCAACCTGCGCTGTGCTTATTGCCTGGGCGCCGAAGCGACCTTCCTTCCCAAAGGCGACCTGCTGTCCTTCGAGGAGGTGGAACAGCTTTGCGCCGCGTTCGTGCGCCTGGGTATGCGCAAGCTGCGCCTGACCGGCGGCGAGCCGCTGGTACGCAAGGGCGTCGCGTTGCTGATCGCCCGGTTGGGCGAACACGTTGCCGCCGGCCGGCTGGAGGAACTTACCCTCACCACCAACGGCACCTTGCTGGCCCGCCATGCCAAGGCCCTGGTGATGGCCGGCGTCCGCCGCGTCAACGTTTCCCTGGACACTCTCGATCCCGAGGCGTTCCACGCCGTCACCGGCCTGGGCGGGATCGGCCCGGTGCTCGAGGGGATCGACGCAGCGGTAGCGGCGGGGCTGGCGGTCAAGATCAACGCCGTGGCCATGCGCGGCATTACCGAGCCGGCAATCGACGGCATGATCGCCTGGTGTGGCGCCAAGGGGCTCGACCTGTCGCTGATCGAACTGATGCCGATGGGCCTGCCCGACTCCTTCGCCCGCAACCGAGCGCTGCCGCTCGACACGCTACGCCGGGCGCTGGCCGAGCGCTGGACCCTGCTGGCGTCCGAGTATCACTCGGGCGGGCCGGCGCGCTATGTCACCATCGCCGAAACCGGGCGCCGGCTCGGCTTCATCACGCCTTTGAGTCACGGGTTCTGCGCCACCTGCAATCGTCTGCGGCTGACCGCCAGCGGTTGCCTGTACACCTGCCTGAACCAGTCGGTCGGACTGCATCTTGCGCCGCTGCTGCGGAGCGGGGCCAGCGAGGACACCCTGGAGGCGGCGATCCGCCTCGCCGTGGCCCACAAGCCGGCGCGGCACCGCTTCCCGCGACCCGACGAAGAGAATGCTGGACAAGACGGGGCGCCACGGCGATTCATGAACGTGACGGGAGGGTGATCCTGGCCGGCGAGGGCTTTTGGCCAGCCGTTTTGCGTTGCCATCTCTCCGCTGTAGGCATTCCTCAGCCGGTGGGTTAAAAGTTCCGCCTTGGCTGCGCGAGATAGTGAGTCGGATGCAGATCACCAATGGGTGCTTTCGAGGAAAAATGTGGGATACGATAGCGGATGCCATCAAAAATGGCAACTACAGTATGGTCAACCCGGTGTGGCGCGAAAAATATTGCCGTGAGGACAAGAAGTCCGATTGGATTGCTGATGGTATTGTCAGCGTTACCCTGGTTGCTGCATCCACAGAGCTTCCACAGTTTGTCGTTGAAACAAAAGTGCATGCTACGTACGATCGGCATACACAAGATTTCACTGTAAAGTCAGGCTATTCCGATGTTGGCCAATATATTTTTGATATTATTATATCTGGATCTATAATAAAGAACTTTACGGCTCCTACTGACGACGAATTAAATAATGTTGTATCAAGCGCAGCCAAGATTGTTGATGATTGGGCAATGGGTGAGTTTTATGGTTTTTGTGCCGGAACAAAAATAACGGCCGTATTACGCAGATATGCAGATTCTGGTCTTGGTAAGATACAGAAAAAACAGACGGTTCATGAGCTTTGACTTGGCCGGATGCCTTGGGCGTCCGCACGGATAGAGGTGGTCGCGGCTATTACGCCGGCAATATGGCCATCACCCGCAAGACTCCATCATCAAGTGGCGACTCTAACTGCCATTGGCCGCACAGGCTCAAGCCATAGGCTCGACCGCGATTAGAGCGGTTTCCGACCAAGTCGGATACCGCTCTAACTTTTTATCAGCCCTCGCCGGGCGCGCTCCGCGCTTGGCCGCGGCCGCAATGGCCGCTGGAGGACCGGCGCACCGGTTCGAGCATGTGTCAGTGATCAGGCTCGCCGGTATTACACCTCAGTCAAGGTCATCGCCGCAGCGCCGGGCCGTTCCGGCGCTCAATAGCCTGGTCGCGATCATGGCTCAGGCGGGCTTCACCAGCTTACGGCGGGACTTGCACCCGCAAGAATGCGCCCATGCTGGGCGCACGAAAAAAAAGCGCCGCCCTTGCGGACGGCGCCTTTCTTCAACTCGATCAACGACCGCGAGAATTACTCGTTGTCGTCGCCGCTCTGACGCTGGCGCAGGGCGGCGCCGAGGATGTCGCCCAGGGACGCGCCGGAGTCGGTCGAACCGTACTCGGCCATCGCCTGCTTTTCCTCGTCGATTTCCTTGGCCTTGATGGACAGGGCCAGCTTGCGGGTGTTGCGATCGACCGCGGTCACCTTGGCGTCCAGCTTCTCGCCGACCGAGAAACGCTCAGGGCGCTGGTCGCCACGCTCACGGGCCAGTTCGGACTTGCGGATGAAGCCGATCACGCCGTCAACCTGGATCTCGATGCCACCATCGGTGATCTGGGTCACGGTGCAGGTGACCACATCGCCCTTCTTGAGCGAAGAGACGGCCTCGGCGAACGGATCGGTGCCGAGCTGCTTGATGCCCAGCGAGATACGCTCTTTCTCGACGTCGACGTCCAGCACCTTGGCCTTGACGGTCGAGCCCTTCTTGTAATCCTGGATGGCCTGCTCGCCGGGGCGATCCCAATCCAGATCCGACAGATGGACCATGCCGTCGATCTCGCCGGGCAGGCCGACGAACAGACCGAACTCGGTGATGTTCTTGACTTCGCCTTCGACCTGGGCACCGACCGGGAACTTCTCGAGGAAGCTTTCCCAGGGGTTGGACATGGTCTGCTTGAGGCCCAGCGAAATGCGGCGCTTCTGGCTGTCCACGTCCAGCACCATGACTTCCACTTCCTGCGAGGTGGAAACGATCTTGCCGGGGTGAACGTTCTTCTTGGTCCAGCTCATTTCGGAGACGTGCACCAGACCTTCGACGCCCGGCTCCAGCTCGACGAACGCGCCGTAGTCGGTGATGTTGGTGACGCGACCGGTGAACTTGGCGCCGACCGGGTACTTGGCCTCGACACCTTCCCACGGATCAGCCTCAAGCTGCTTCATGCCAAGGCTGATGCGCTGGGTCTCGGGGTTGAAGCGGATGACCTGGACCTTGACGGTCTGGCCGATATGCAGGGCCTCGGACGGGTGATTGATGCGCTTCCAGGCGATGTCGGTGACGTGCAGCAGGCCGTCCACACCGCCCAGATCGACGAACGCGCCGTAATCGGTGATGTTCTTCACGACGCCTTCCAGCACCTGACCTTCGCGCAGGCTCTCGATCAGCTCGGAACGCTGCTCGGCGCGGGTCTCTTCCAGCACGGCGCGACGCGACACGACGATGTTGCCGCGGCTGCGGTCCATCTTCAGGATCTGGAACGGCTGCGGGCTGCCCATCAGCGGGCCGATGTCGCGCACCGGACGGATGTCCACCTGGCTGCCCGGCAGGAAGGCGACGGCGCCCGACAGGTCGACGGTGAAGCCGCCCTTGACGCGGCCGAAGATCACGCCGTTGACGCGCTGGTTGTCCTGGAACGCCTTCTCGAGCTGGGCCCACGCCTCTTCGCGGCGGGCCTTCTCACGGCTCAGCGAGACTTCGCCATAGCGATCCTCGTAGCGCTCGACATAGACCTCAACCGAGTCGCCGGCCTTCAGGTCGGACGCGCGGCCGGGAACGGTGAATTCCTTCAGCGGCACGCGGCCTTCGGACTTCAGGCCGACATCAATCACGGCAAAGTCGCCTTCGATGGCAACGATCAGGCCGCGGACGACCGCGCCCTCGAAGCCGGCGCCGGTGCCCAGGGTCTCGTCAAGCAGGGAGGCGAAATCTTCCGAGGTGGTTTGGTTGGCAGTAGCCATAGGGGTCAAACTTCCTTTCGTGTGTTCGCTATTTCCGGCCAGCCGGTTGTCTCCGGCGGTCTTGGGCTGGAAAACAAAAAACCATCCCCCGCGCCGAAGCCCGGGGGGTCTCATGAACGTCTATCGCTTCAGCGCCGTGAAGAGACGTAGCTCAGCGCCGCGGCAAAAGCCTGATCGGCGTCAAGATCGGTCGTGTCGAGCAGATACGCATCCGGCGCGGCCACCAGAGGGGCCACGCTACGCTGACTGTCACGGGCATCGCGGTCCTTCATATCCTGAAGGACAGCTTCTTGTATAGCCGCGACGCCCCGTTCCTGCAACTCCCTCAAACGGCGATCCGCCCGCTTTTCCACGGAAGCGGTAACGAAAAGCTTGATGGGAGCATCGGGGCAGACAACCGTCCCGATATCTCTTCCGTCCAGCACCACGCCATTGGTCCCGGCCGGCGGGTTGTGGGCAAAGCGGCGCTGGAAGTCGAGCAGTTCGGCGCGCACCGCGGGGATGGCCGCAACCTTCGAGGCGGCCTGACCGGCCGTATCGAGTCGTAGCTCGGGATCGGCGAACAGGGCCGGATCAAGGGCGCGGGCGGCATCGGCCGCCGTCGTGGCGTCCTCGGGATCGCCCCCGGATCGCAGCACGGCGACACCGACGGCGCGGTACAGCAATCCGGTGTCCAGATAGGCCAGACCGAGATGCTCGGCGAGGCGGCGGGCCAGGGTGCCCTTGCCGGCGGCGGCCGGTCCATCAATGGCGACGATCACAGCGAAAAGGCTCCGATACGGCCGCCCAGGCTGTTCATCAGCGGAACGAAGCCGGGGAAGCTGGTGGCGATGGACGCGCCGTCGTCGATCATCACCGGCAACTCGCTGCGCATGCCCAGCACCAGGAAGGCCATGGCGATGCGGTGGTCGAGTTCGACGGCGATGGTGGCGCCGCCGACGGGGCGCGGGCCGCCGTGGACGATCAGGGTGTCGCCTTCGACCTCCACCTTGACGCCGCAATCGGTCAGGCCTTGGGCCATGCCGGACAGGCGATCACTTTCCTTCACCCGCAGCTCGGACAGGCCGAACATGCGGGTGGTGCCCTCGGCGAAGGCGGCGGCGACGGCCAGAATCGGGTATTCGTCGATCATCGACGGCGCCCGCTCGGCCGGCACGTCGACGCCCTTCAACTGGCAATGGCGGATCACCAGATCGGCGACCGGCTCGCCGGCCTGCTCACGGCGATTCTCGACGACGATATCGGCGCCCATTTCGCGCAGGGTGTCGAACAGGCCGAAGCGCAACGGATTGATGCCGACATTGGGCAACCGCACCTCGGACTTGGGCACGATCAGCGCCGCCACCGCCGGGAAAGCGGCCGAAGACGGATCGGCCGGCACCTTGACCTTGCGGCCGGTCAGCTCGGGCTGGCCGGTGATGGTGATGGAGCGGACGCGGTTGGGCAGATCCTCGACCACCACCTCGGCGCCGAAATGGCGCAGCATCAGCTCGGAGTGATCACGCGAACGCTCCGGCTCGAGCACCGTGGTCTTGCCGGGGGTGTTCAGGCCAGCCAGCAGAATCGCCGACTTGACCTGAGCCGAGGCGACCGGCAGCCGATAGGTGATGGGGATCGGCGAGTCGGTGCCGATCACGGTGGCCGGCAGCCGCCCGCCGCCGCGGGTGACGAAGCGCATGCCCATCTGTGACAGCGGCTCGGCAACGCGGCCCATCGGCCGCTTGCGCAGTGACGGGTCGCCGGTGAACACGGTGGCGAACGGATGGGTCGACACCAGGCCCATCAGCAACCGGGCGCCGGTACCGGAATTGCCCATGTCGAGCACGTCGTCGGGCTCGGCCAGACCGCCGACACCGCGGCCGAACAGGCGCCAGCGGTTGTCGCCCAGTTGCATCACCTGGGCGCCAAGCAGCCGCATGGCGCTGGCGGTGCGCAGCACGTCCTCGCCTTCCAGCAAGTCCTCGACGACGGTTTCCCCCACCGACAGGGCGCCGATCATCAATGCGCGATGAGAAATCGACTTGTCACCGGGCACTCGAGCCGTGCCGATCAACGGAGCCGCTTGCGCAGACAGGTAAGGTTTGGCCATCATCATCCTGGATCCTCTTGGACCGGGCCGTCGTAGCACAGCTTGGGCCCGTGGGGTAGAGGGGGCGGAGACGCTCTTTGGCTTTGACAGGGGTAGGTGAACGTGGCAAATGCCGCGCCAGCCAGATAAAGACCCGACGAGCAGTGGAGACGCGCATGGCCAAGCTGGAATGGGGACAGAAGCGAACATGTTCGGGCTGCGGAACGCGGTTCTACGACATGAAGCGGCTGCCGATCTTCTGCCCGAAATGTAACGGTGCGGTCGAAAACGATCCGCCCTTCAAGGTCCGGCGCTCCAGCGCCGCGGCATTGGACAAGATCGTACCGATGCGCCAGCCCGCCGCGGCCATGGCGATCGCGGCCGATGACCTGGGGGTCGAGGAAGAAGCCGTGGCCGACGATCTCGACGGCGGCGATGCCGACGACAGCGGCCTGATGGAAGATGCCTCGGACCTGGGCGAGGACGACGAGGACATGGCCGAGGTCATGGAGCACCTGGACGAACCCCTCGAAGACGAAGTTTGAAAAAGACGCATGCGGGGGTGAATTTTTCTCTTGCGCCCCCGCTGCGAAGTCCATATGTTCCGCCTCCACGACGCGGCACCCCAAGGCCGCTGACGAGTTTTCCGGGGCCATAGCTCAGTTGGGAGAGCGCTTGAATGGCATTCAAGAGGTCGTCGGTTCGATTCCGATTGGCTCCACCAGATACCAAGGGCTCGGCCTGGCGCCGAGCCCTTGCGAGACAGAGAGTGTTACCATCGCCGTCGGCATCCCAAGGCCGCGCGATCCAGGGTTCGGGGCCATAGCTCAGTTGGGAGAGCGCTTGAATGGCATTCAAGAGGTCGTCGGTTCGATTCCGATTGGCTCCACCAAAAAAAGGCCCGACCGGCAACGGTCGGGCCTTTTTCGTATGGAAGCACGGATCTTGCCGACGCCCGCCCTCACCCCTGCCCCTCCGCCGCCTCCAGCACCCGATGCATCGCCGGTTCCGGCAGCAGCGGGACGGTGACGGAGAACATCGAGCCCTTGGCCACCACGGAGGTCACCGTCAGCGGGTGGCCGAGCAGGCGGGCGGTACGGTCGACGATGGCCAGGCCCAGGCCGACTCCCTGGGAGCTGTTCCGCGCCGGATTGTCGACCTGATAGAATTCTTCGAAGATCATCTGCAAGTGCTCGGGCGGGATGCCCGGTCCGGTGTCCCACAGCTCGATGCGCACCGCGCCGCCGCAGCGTCGGCATCCCACCAGGATCTTGCCGCTCGCCGTGTACTTGATGGCGTTGCTCAGCAGATTCTGCACGATCTGCTGCAACCGGACCGAATCGCTGAGCACCTGAAGATCGGGCGCCACCAGACGCAGCTCCAGAGCCTTGGCCTGGGCGGCCGGACGGGCGTCGGCGACCAGACGGGTGAGCAGCGGCCACAGCGCCACCGGGCGCGACTCGACGCGGGCGACACCGCTTTCCAACTGGGCCAGATCGACCAGATCGTCGAGCAGCCGGCTGCCGGCGTACAGCGAGGCCATGGCCATGTCGCCCAGCCGGCGCAGCTTGGGATCGTCCAGGGCGCGGATGGCCAACTGGGTGAACATGGCCATGCCTTGCAGCGGCTGGCGCAGATCGTGGCTGATGGTGGCGAGAAACTTGCCCTTGGCCCGATCGGCGTTTTCGGCGCGCCGTGCCGCTTGTTCCAGTTCGTCGGTGCGATCGCGCACCCGCTGGTCGAGATCGCGGTTGACCGCCTCCAACTGACGACGCGCTTCGGCCTCGGATCGGGCAATGCGCATGCCGATCAGCACCAGCAAGGAGAAGCCGAGCACGGCGGCGACGGTGGCGGCGGCGCTGTACAGGGTCCGCGGCCACCATGACTCCAACACCTCTTCCCCCGGCACCCGGGTGATCACGGCGACCGGCAGCCGCTCCAGCCGCCGCGCCGCAATGATCGAAGCGCCGTGCAGCAGGTCGTCCTGTTCCACCAGATGGGTCTTGCCGGCCGCCAGACGCTCCAGAATATCCTTCACCCGTTCCGGCTGGTAGGTGGTGGCGCCCTCCGGCCACTGCGCCAGCAGCTTGCCATCCTGCGTAACCAGGCAGTAGCGCCCCTGGAAGCCAAGGCCGGCATCCTGAAACACCTGGGCGAAGGGATGGCTGTAGATGCCGACCACCACCACCGCTTTCAGCCGTCCATTTCGGTCGCGGACGGCCCGGCTGAGGGTGAAGCGGCGCTGGTGACTGACCGTACCAAGGTCGGCGGCCTCAATGAACAGGCCGCGTTCCGGGCCCCGATGGGCCAGGAAATAGCCCCGTTCGGCGAAGTTGCCGCGCACCCGCGGCGGCAGGCCCCAGTTTTCCAGCATATTGTCGCCGTTGGCGTCGAGCACCCAGAACGACGACACCTGCGGCGTCGCCGCCATCTGCCGACGCAACTGCTGCAACATGCGATGACCGACCTGTTCGTCCTTCAGATCCCATTCGGCGATCTCGGCCTGAAGCGCCAGGGTCAGCGCGTCGCCGGCTTCGATGGCATGGGCGGCATTGGCCTGCATCAATTGCGCCATCGCCTCGGCGGCCATGGCGCCGCGCTCCACGGTCTGGCGCAGATCACGCCAGACGACAAGAGACCACAGGCCACCGGACACGGCGGCAAACAGAACAAAAGCGGCAAACAGAACCCTAGGCTGCATCGTCATGGTACCTCTGAGGACAAGGCTACGGGCATCCACCCCGCTGTTGAACCAGTGCAAACGGCATAATAGCATGGCCCGGGCGGTTCCGCGCCAGTCGACCGGCGGGGCCGATGCTTGACTTTCCCGCCCCGTCGCCGTAGCGCTGGGCCGACGCAGACGATGCAAGGAAGACGACGATGGTGGCCAGACTGATGCTCGCCGTAGCGCTCGGCCTGATCGCCACGCCCGCGATGGCGGGGTGGCAGCGCTCTACTTACGAAACCTATGACGATTATTGGAAGGGTCAGAAGGGCGTCGCCGACGCGGCCAAGGCCGACCCGGCCAAGCCCGCAGACGCGACGACGGGCGCGGCAAAGCCGGCTGAACCGGCGGACAAGCCGGCCGAGACGCCTCCCAAGCCGGCGGACAAGACCGCCGAACAGACGAAGCAGTAGCCAGGTATGGCGATACGCGCGGTTGCGATCATCGGCGGCGGGCCGGCCGGACTGATGGCGGCCGAGGCCGCCGCCAGCCGCGGCGTGACCGTGGACCTGTACGACGCCATGCCGTCGGTCGGCCGCAAATTCCTGTTGGCCGGACGCGGCGGCCTCAACCTGACCCATTCCGAACCGCTCGACAGCTTTCTCGGCCGCTACGGTCCGGCGCGGGCGGTGCTGCGGCCGATGGTCGAAGCGCTGCCGCCGGATGCCGTGCGCGCCTGGGCGGCGGGGTTGGGCATAGATACCTTCGTCGGCAGTTCAGGCCGCATCTTTCCCACCGAATTCAAGGCCGCGCCGTTGCTGCGCGCCTGGGTGCGGCGGTTGCGCGACCTGGGGGTGCGGTTCCACCCCCGTCACCGCTGGCTCGGCTGGGATGGCGAGGCGCTTCTGTTCAGAGATCAGAACGGGCGCACCCTGTCCGTTCAGCCCGGCGCCACCGTGCTGGCCCTGGGCGGTGCGAGCTGGCCGCGGCTGGGCTCGGATGGCGGCTGGACCGCCCTGTTGGCCGCTCAGGGCGTCACCATTGCGCCCCTCAAACCGGCCAATTGCGGCTTCGATATCGCCTGGCCGGACCGGCTCAAGGCCGGATTTGCCGGGGTGCCGCTGAAAACCGTGGACCTGCACTTTGCCGGCCGTTCCCTGCGCGGCGAGGTCATGCTGACCGAGACCGGCATCGAGGGCGGTGCCATCTACGCCCTGTCCGCCGCCCTGCGCGATGCCATCGAGCGGGAGGGCTGCGCCCGGTTGATCCTCGACCTGAAGCCCGACCTGACCGTCGACGCCATCACCGAGCGCCTGCGGCGGCCGCGCGGCGGTGCCTCGCTGGCGACTTTTCTGCGCAAGGTGCTGGGCCTGCCGCCCGCTGCCGTGCAGCTCCTGCGCGGCTTTGCCGGCGACATCCCGGCTGCTGCGGCGATCAAGGCGCTGCCCCTGCCGCTGGTCGCCCCGCGACCGATCGCCGAGGCGATCTCTTCGGCCGGAGGCATCGTCCTGACCGAACTGGATGACCGCCTGATGCTCCGCCGCCGTCCCGGCGTGTTCACCGCGGGCGAGATGCTCGACTGGGAGGCGCCGACCGGCGGCTATCTGCTTCAGGCCTGCCTGAGCACCGGCCATTGGGCCGGAGCGGCGGCGGCCGTGTTCGTCAGCGCGGCGGCGGGCTGCCAGGGGAACCCCCTTTTCACGAATGTCCACAGGCCCTGGTTCGCCACCGGACCATGTCCGCCCCGTAGAGGATGAAACAGCAGCCATTGCAGCCGCGGCCAAGCGCGTCCGGCGAGCATGGATGAACCTTCAGGCTCATCGGTCTAAGCGCTCACGCCGTTCGCATATGCGTCACCGCGCGGTCGACCTGGGTGCGCAGGTATTCGGCCTGTTTCGACAGGTCACCGGCCGCCGTCAGCACCTGACCGGCGGCTTGGCCGGCTTCGTTGGCGGCGTGATTGACGCCGAGGATGCTCGACGACAGTTCCTGAGTGCCGGCCGAGGCCTGGGCGACATTGCGGGCGATTTCGTGGGTGGCGGTGCTTTGCTCTTCGACGGCGCCGGCGATGCTGATCGAGATGTCGCTGATGTCCTGAACCGTGCGGGCGATGCTGCGGATGGCGGTGACGGCCTCGCGGGTTTCGTCCTGGACGGCGATGACCTGCTGAGTGATGGCATCGGTGGCCCGGGCTGTCTGGTTGGCCAGGGTCTTGACCTCGTTGGCGACCACCGCAAAGCCCTTGCCGGCATCGCCGGCCCGTGCCGCTTCGATGGTGGCGTTCAGGGCCAGCAGGTTGGTCTGACTGGCGATGTCGTTGATCAGGGTCACCACCTGACCGATGCTGGCGGCGCTGGCGGCCAGCGCCTGGATGCGCTGATCGGTGCGTTGTGCCTCTTCCGAGGCGATGCGTGCGGTGGAGGTCGAGCGCGCCACCTGGCGGCCGATTTCCTGGATCGACGCGGCGAGCTGCTCGGCGGCGGCGGCGACGGTCTGGACGTTGCCGGAAGCCTGTTCGGCGGCGGCGGCGGCGGCGCTCGACAGGGTCGAGGCGTCGTGTGCCGTGTTGCTCATGACCTCGGCAGAGGCGTGCATTTCGGTCGCAGCCGACGACACCGTTTCGACCACCTCGGCGATACCGCGTTCCAGTTCGCCGGCCATCTCCACCAGGATACGCTTGCGATCATCCTCGGCCTGACGCTTGAGCCGCTCCTGGTCGGCCGCCAGCCGGTCGGCCTGGAGCAGGTCGTTCCGGAAGTCGGCCAGCGATCGCGCTACCGCACCGATCTCGTTCCGGGCGGCGGTCGGCAGGCTGAGGACGGCATCTGCCTGATGGCTGGCCACCTTGGCGATATCGCTAAGCAGTCCGGTCAGAAATCCATCAATCAGGCGGTACAGATAGGCGGTGCCGCCCAACCCGAACACGGCGCCCAGCACCGCCATGACCACCACCAGCATCAGCGAGAATTTGCCGTCGTCGCGCAGCCGGGTCATGTCCTGGCTGAGGTCGCGCAGCGAGGTGGTGCTGAAGCGCTGGACCTCGTTGGTCAACGCGTCGAGGCTGGCCGACATCTGTGCGGCCTTGGCGTCGACGTTCGGCATGAGCTTGTTGCCGCCGGCCGGGCCGTGCGCAACATAGGCTTCTGCCATCTGCTTGCCGACGGCGTAATAGTCGGGGAACGCCGTCGCCACCCGATCGAGCGCGGCCTGGATCTGGGTCAGGTGCAGTTCCGCGGCGTCGCGCCGGGCCGCGGCGACGTCCTGGCTGAACTTGTCGGCAAAGGTCTGAGCCTTCTTGAGGCCGTCGTCGAGTCCGTCCTGGCCGCGGGTCGCCGAGATATCGCCCAGCCACTGCTGGACCTCGAGCAGATCGGCCTTGATCTCGTCGGTCTTGAGCACCAGGGGCAGGCCGTGGTCGGCGATGTCGCCGACGCTGGTCGCCGCCTTCATCAGATCCGGCTGCTGGCGCCAGAACTGCAATCCCAGCACACCGACCAGGACGGCGCCGAGAGCAAGCAAGAGGCCGAGAACCGACACGATCCGCCCACGTACACTCATGGCAACCGTTCCTTTCGAGTGGGATTGCGCAATCATACGGGAATTCGATAAAAATGCGCGCAATTTTCGGCGCCGGTATACCAAGCCGCCATTGCGGCGGCACCTGAGCGCGGAGCGCGCCCGGCGAGGGCGTTGATGAGCCTTCAGGCTCGGCACGTCAGCCGCAGGTATGGCCATCGGTGCGCGGGCAGGCCTCCGAGCCGGTCGCGGCGCCCGGTCCCAGCAGATCGGCCAGGGGTTCCGGCTCGAAGCCGACCATGCGCCGGCCCTCGACGTCGATCAGCGGCCGGCGGATCAGCAGCGGGTCGGCCAGCATCATGCCCAAGGCGTTGGCCGCGTCCAGCGTCTCGGGCATCACGTCGCCGGACTTGACGCGTGGGGCCGCCCGGTTGAACCACTCCGCCACCGGCCGATCACCAAAGAAGGCGAGCAGTCGCTCGGCGGTCCATGGCTCGCGCAGCAGGTCGTGGGCGATGACCTGATGACCGGCGTCGATCAGGATCTGCTTCTGCCGGGTATTGTTGCGGCATCCCGGCTTTTCGTAAAAGACCACTGTGCTCATAGACTGCTCAACTTCTCATCACAAGAACTGTGGCGCTTATTGTGTAGCCATCGGCGAGCTTCGTCAAACGCAGGATATTGCCAACCCGTCCGCGCTGTGCGTCAATCGCTCGCAATGAAGACCGCCGCTACCGCCAAGCATGTCCTGATCGTCGACGACGAGCCGCAGATCTGCGCCCTGGTGCAGCGCATCCTGACCACCGGCGGCCTGCGGGTGTCGACTGCCCGCGACGGTGACGAGATGCGCAAGGCGCTGCGGGCCGGCGGTATTGATCTGGTGATTCTCGATATCATGTTGCCGGGCCAGGGCGGATTGGACCTGCTGCGGGAAATCCGCAGCCAATCGCAGGTGCCGGTGATCCTGCTGACGGCACTGGGCGAGCCGGTCGACCGGGTGGTCGGGCTGGAACTGGGCGCCGACGACTATGTGGCCAAGCCGTTCGAGCCACGCGAGATTCTCGCCCGGGTGCGCAATATCTTCCGCCGCATGGGCGGGGTCGGCGAGGCCGCCGCCGCCGCTGCCGACAGCGAGGTACTGCGCTTCCTCGGCTGGGTGCTGCATGTGCCGTCGCGCTCGCTGAGCGACCCGCAGGGCCGCGCGGTACGGTTGACCACGGCGGAATTCGAACTGCTGCACGCCCTGGCCGGTCATCCCAACCGGGTGCTGTCGCGTGACCAGTTGCTCGACCTGGCCCGCAACCGCTCGGCGACTCCGTTCGATCGCTCCATTGATGTGCATATCGGGCATCTGCGCCGCAAGATCGAAGCCAATCCGCGCGATCCGCAGTTGATCAAGACCGTGCACGGCGTCGGCTACATGTTCGCCACCGGGGTGGATCGCGGGTAGCCGGTCAGCGCAGCGGAATCGTCACCGTCCGCGCGTGCCGTCCAGGAAGGCGGCAACGGCATAGCGCCCGGATGGCAGATCGTGAAAGGTCACGACGGCTCGGCCGGATTGCGGCTGGGCGGTGAATGAGGCGCTTCCGCCTGTCTTGCGATCGAAGCTGGCCGTGTCGGTAAACAGCATCGTCCGCCTTTGCGTTATACCGGCGAGCCTAGTGTTTGACACATGCTCGAACCGGTGCGCCGGTATCCAGCGGCCATTGCGGCGGCGGCCAAGCGCGGAGCACGCCCGGCGAGGGCTGAACAAATGAGAGCGTTTTTCGACTTGGTCGGAAAACGCTAAAGGCCCGAACGGAGGCACAGCCGGACGCGCCTACCCCTCCGCCACCTCTACCCGATTCCGTCCCCGCGCCTTGGCCCGGTACAGCGCCTTGTCGGCGCGGCCGATGATTTCCTGGGGTTTTTCGCCGGGGAGGTATTGGACGACACCGAACGAGGCGGTTTTCTGGCCGATGGTGGGGAAGTCGTGGTTGGCGACGGCGCGGCGGAGCTTTTCGGCGAGGGTCTCGGCGCCGTTGAGGTCGGTGTTGGGGCAGATGATCATGAATTCCTCACCGCCCCAGCGGCCGACGACGTCGATGCTGCGCAGGGTCACGCGCAGGATGTCGGCGATGCGGATCAACACCTCGTCACCGGCCGGGTGGCCATAGGTGTCGTTGATCGACTTGAACAGGTCGATATCGGCCAGGATGATCGACAGCGGCGTACCGCTGCGGGTGCTGCGGGCCATTTCGGCGGCAAGCACCTCGTCCAGCTTGCCGCGGTTGTGCAGGCCGGTCAGCGTGTCGGTGATCGAGGCGCGGGCCAGCGCCTTGTTTTTCAGCGCCAGTTCGGCATGAGCCTCGGCCAGGGCGTTCTGGACCGCCTTGAGGGCGCTGATGTCGACGGCGATGGAGTATTTGGCGCGGCGACCGTCAAACCATGTGATCAGCGCTTCCTGCAACTGATACCAGCGGTCGTCGACATCATTGAAGTGCTCGAACACCAGGCATGTGTCGCGTTGCGCGCCCTCTGTCTCCAACGCGCCGATCTTGCAGAAAAAGCAGGGTGACTCCTGGCCGTAGATCGCCTGATAGCATTTCTGGCCGCCGACATCGCCGATGCGCTGGCGCATGGCTCGGTTCAGGCAGATCACGTCATGGGTGGCGACGTCGGCAATATAAATGGGGAAGGGGATGACATCGAAGATGATGTCCCAGTATCCAGGCTCACCCGGATTCCCCAGTATCGGTATCACCATGGGCGACAGCCCTCTCCTCACGCCATCCGCGCGATGATCTTGTCCAGGGTTTCGGCCAGCTTGTCCCGGCGCACCGGCTTCAGCACATAGCCTTCGGCCCCGGCGTCGAGCGCGTCGAGCACCATCTTTTCCTGGCCGTGCGAGGTTACCATGACCACCTTTGCATCGGGAAACTCGGTGATGATCTGCCGGGTGGCCTCAATGCCGTCCATGTCCGGCATGGTGATGTCCATGGTCACCAGATCGGGCCGGTATTGGCGATAGGCGCGCAACGCCTCTGATCCGGTGCCGGCGGTGTGGACGACCTTGTGACCGAGTTCCTCGAGCATCCCCGTCAGTTTCTTCACGGTGATCAGCGAGTCGTCGGCGACGAGAACGTTGAGCGATTTGATCATGGGGATTTGCATAGCATAGGATCGAGGTCGCGGTCGATCAGTTCGCGCGGGGTGATGATGCTGACATCGACGCAGCCCTGCGCTGTGTGGATGCACATGCTGGCGAACACGGCATTTTTTGGTCGGCTGATGCCGCGGGCATCGTCGACGATCAGCGGTGGCGACAGGCGGATGATCTGATCCTGGTGGGCATCGGTGGTGCACAGGCCCAGGATGGTGTTGACGATCTCGGCCGCGGTTTCGCGCATATAGAGGTCGACTTCGTCCTCCGGCACCTCGATATCGGCGGTGAAGCGGCGGAACATGGCGTCCAGCAACGGGTTCTCGAAGCTGAAGGCGACCAGCAGGCTGAGCGGCCCGCCCAGGCCGACGATGGCGGTAATGTCGTGCAACTCCAGCCGGTCGGCATCGCCGTCGATCCGCTCGATGCCGGTGACCGTCAGCCCGGTTTCCGACGCCAGTACGGCGCGCGTCCGCTCAAGGATGGAGTCCATCATCAGCGGTATGATATTGGTATCCAGACCCATGCCAAGATGTCCTTACGCCATGCACAGCGGCCAGTCCGATGCCGCAGCCATACGACTTGCTGACATCCTGGCAGGTTGAGATGCGATCGGCAAACACCATGGCATCAAATCCGCCGCGAAGGCACTGGCGGGTGGCGTCGTGGCGGTGCATCCTTCGTGACGTTGTCCGTCGAGGAGTCCGCGCCCATGCCGATCGTCGAGATCACCCTGTTCGAAGGCCGCAGCCCGCAGCAGAAGCTCGCCCTGATGGAAAAGGTCACCCAGGCGGTGGTCGACTCCATCGACATCAAGCCCGAGGCGGTGCGCGTGATTCTGCGCGAAATCCCGCCCGAGAACTTCGCCGTCGGCGGGGTGTCGAAGAAGATGCCGGGCGGGTGAACGGCCGCCGCGGATCGCCCATGCGGTTGGTCATCCGACAAACACTAGGCATTGCGGCTCGGCTGCGGCACAATGCGCGACAGTCATAGGCCAATAGGATCCGATCCGTGCCCAACAGCAAGGACACCACCCATATCCGCGAAGTCGTTGGCATCCTGTCCGACCGGGCTCAGTTTCAGGCGGCCGTCGACGGCCTGCTTGCGGCGGGGTTTCATCGCTCGGAGATTTCCGTACTCTCGTCCCATGATTCGCTCGAAGCGGCAGGCCATGAGGTCAAGCCGTGGCGCGATGTGCTGACCGCCATGGTCGGTGAGCTGCGTTTCGAAGGCCCGCTGGTCGCCGCCGGACTGATCGCACTGGCAGCCGGCCCGGTGGGGGCGGCCATCGCCGCTCTGGTTGCCGCCGGCGTCGGCGGCGCAGCCGCCAAGGAACTGCTGGACGAGGTCACCGCGGTGCCCGATTCGGATGATTTCGCCCGTGCCCTGGCGGCCGGCAGCGTCATCCTGTGGGTTGCCGGTGCCGACGAACAGCGCGAGCAGATCGCCCGCTCGGTGCTGGAAACGGTTGGTGCCACCAATGTGCACGTCACCGAACGTGTCCTCGAAAAGACCTGAGAAAGCTCAAAGTCATGGACGCGCAAACCAAGCGTGAGAACCTCGAGCGCGAGTCGTTGCTGCTGCACGCCTCGGGCCGTCCCGGCAAGATCGAAATCGTCGCGACCAAGCCGCTGACGACCGCCCGCGACCTGGCGCTGGCCTATTCGCCAGGAGTCGCCGCCCCCTGCCTGGAAATCGCCCGCGACCCGTCCCTGGCCTATGATTACACCGCCAAGGGTAATCTGGTGGCGGTGATTTCCAATGGTACGGCCGTGCTTGGCCTGGGGGATCTGGGGGCGCTGGCCGGCAAGCCGGTGATGGAAGGCAAGGCGGTGCTGTTCAAGCGCTTCGCCGACGTCGACTCCATCGACCTCGAGGTGGACACCCGCGACGTCGACGAGTTCATCAACGCGGTACGCTATCTCGGCCCCAGCTTCGGCGGCATCAACCTTGAAGACATCAAGGCGCCCGAGTGCTTCATCATCGAGCAGCGCCTGCGCGAGATCATGGACATTCCGGTGTTCCATGACGACCAGCACGGCACCGCCATCATCGCCGCGGCCGGGTTGCTCAACGCCCTGGCCCTGACCGGGCGTGACGCCCGCACCTGCCGCGTGGTGGTCAACGGTGCCGGCGCCGCCGCCATCGCCTGCATCGAACTGATCAAGGCGATGGGCGTGACTCATGGCAATGTGATCATGTGCGATACCAAGGGCGTGGTCTATCAGGGCCGCACCGAGGGTATGAACCAGTGGAAGTCGGCCCATGCCGTCATCACGCCGGCTCGCACCTTGCAGGAAGCGCTGGAAGGCGCCGACGTGTTCTTTGGACTGTCGGTCAAGGGGGCGGTAACGCCCGAGATGGTCGCCACCATGGCGCCCAAGCCGATCATCTTCGCCATGGCCAATCCCGACCCCGAAATTACCCCGGAAGACGTGAAGTCGGTGCGCAGCGATGCCATCATCGCCACCGGGCGTTCGGATTATCCCAACCAGATCAATAACGTGCTCGGCTTCCCCTATATTTTCCGGGGTACCCTGGACGTGCGCGCGGCGACCATCAACGAACATATGAAGATCGCCGCGGCTCGCGCCATCGCCGCCCTGGCCCGCGAGGACGTGCCCGACGAGGTCGACGCCGCCTATTCCGGCCGCCGCCTGCGCTATGGCCCGGACTACATCATTCCGGTGCCGTTCGATCCGCGTCTGATCGTCGCCGTGCCGACCGCGGTGGCCCAGGCGGCCATGGACAGCGGCGTGGCCCGCAAGCCGATCGTCGACATGGACGGCTACCGCCGCCAGCTCGCCGCCCGGCTCGATCCGACCGCGTCGAGCATGCAGCAGATCTTCGAGAAGGTGCGCAGCCATCCGCAGCGCGTGGTCTTTGCCGAAGGTGAAGAAGAAAAGACCATCCGCGCCGCCATGGCCTTCCGCAATGCCGGCTACGGCACGCCGATCCTGATCGGTCGCGAGGACCATATTCGCAAGAGCATGCAGTCCATCGGACTGGGTGGGGTTGAGACGCTGGAGATCCTGAACGCCAAGCTCAGCTATCACACCAAGCGCTATACCGATCTTCTGTATAAGCGGTTGCAGCGCAAGGGCGTGCTGTATCGCGACGTGCAGCGTCTGGTGAACCAGGAACGCAACGTGTTCGGTGCGCTGATGGTGGTGTCGGGCGATGCGGACGCCATGGTCACCGGTCTGACCCGCACCTACTGGCACACCCTGGGCGAAATCAGCCGGGTCATCGACGCGGAAGTCGGTGAGCCCATGTTCGGCCTGTCGGTGGTCCTCGCCAAGGGCCGCACCGTCTTCATTGCCGATACCACCGTCAATGAGACTCCCAGCGCCACCCAACTGGCCGATATCGCCACTCTTGCGGCGAAGAAGGCGCGTCAGATGGGCCATGAGCCGCGAGTCGCTCTGCTCAGCTTCTCCACCTTCGGCAATTCGCCCGGCGGTCAGTCCGAGCGCATGCGCGAAGCGGTGAAGGTACTGGATTCGCGTCAGGTCGATTTCGAATATGATGGCGAAATGGCCGCTGACGTGGCGCTTGATCCGGCGCTGCTGACCCTCTATCCGTTCTGCCGCCTGTCGGGTCCGGCCAATATCCTGATCATGCCGGGGCTGTATTCGGCCAATATCGCCTCGAAACTGTTGCAGAAGCTGGGCGGTGGCACCGTCATCGGCCCGCTGCTGACCGGCCTGTCCAAGCCGGTGCAGATCACGCCGATGGATGCCGCCGTGTCGGATATCGTCAATATGGCGGTGCTGGCCTGTCACGACGCGTTGAAGTGACATGCCGCCGCCCGTCTGGCGCCAACTGACGCCGGCCGTCCTGCTCAGCGCCACCCCGGCGGCGGTGGTGCTGGCCGGACTGGTGATGACGCGGGTGCTCAGCGTGCCGCAGGGTTTGGCCGCCCTGGTGGCGGTGCTGGTTCTGACGGTGCTGCTGCTGCGGCCCTATCTGATCCAGTTGCGGGCGGTCTGCGCCTATGTGCGGGCCCTGTCGCAAGGCGGCGAGCCCGAGCCGCCGCGAGTCACCAAAGGGCTGGCGGAAAGCCTGATGTCCGCCGCCAGCCAGCTTCGCAAGGCCTGGCGCCAGTCGGACGCGGAATTGCGCGGGCTGCTGGCGTCGACCGAAACGACGCTGGACAGCCTGCCCGATCCCCTGTTCCTGCTCGACCGCCAGCGCCGTATCGGCAGGGCCAATCTGGCAGCGCGCAAGCTGTTCGGCCGCGAGCTGAATGGCCGCGAACTGGCGGCGGTGCTGCGCAATCCCGGGGTACTCGGGGCGATCGACCGGGTGCTGGGTGGTGGCTCGGGCGAGACGCTGGAATTCATTCTGCCGGGACCGATGGAACTGACCTTCCGCGCCCTGGTCGAGCCGTTGCCGGCCCGCTCGGCCGACGGCACGGTGGCGGTGCTGGCGCTGCACGACCTGACCGCCATCAAGCGCATCGAGCAGATGCGCGCCGACTTCGTCGCCAATGCCAGCCACGAGATGCGCACTCCGCTGTCGGCCCTGCTCGGCTTCATCGAGACTCTGCGCGGTCCGGCCCGTGACGATGTCGAGGCGCGCGACCGCTTTCTCGGCATCATGCAGGATCAGGCGTCGCGCATGAGCCGGCTGGTCAACGACCTGCTGTCGCTGTCGCGCATCGAGTTGAACGAACACACCCAGCCGTCGGAGCAGGTCGACCTGACGCAGGTGTTGAAACAGGTCTGCGACGGGCTGGAACTGCGGGCTGAAGGCCGCGGCATGCGGGTGGCGATCACCCTGCCGCCGCACCTGCCGCCTGTCATCGGCCATGCCGACGAGTTGACCCAGGTGTTTCAGAACCTGATCGACAATGCCCTGAAATACGGTCGCGACGATACGCCGGTCGAGGTGTCGATCGGTCTGGTCGACCGCGTGCCCACCGGCCTGGGCCAGCGCATGACCTTCGGCGCGGTGCGCATCGCCATCCGCGACCATGGCGACGGTATCGCCAAGGAACACCTGCCGCGCCTGACCGAACGCTTCTACCGCGTCGATACCGCCCGCTCCCGCAAGTTGGGCGGGACCGGGCTTGGTCTGGCCATCGTCAAGCACATCATCAACCGCCATCGTGGCGCTCTGACCATCGACAGCGCCCTGGGCGACGGCAGCACCTTCACCGTCTATCTGCCCGCGGCGGAGAGGTGACGGACCGGTTCCGCCCGCAAAGTACACACCGGCGGCAGGCCTATGCAGTGCGTGCATGGGGGTCTGCGCGGTGGAGAGATCGTTTCGGCACACAAAATCTTTGACGGCATAGCCCGAGTGAGGTGTATACCAAAGCAATAGTCAACGAACTTGAACGGTCATGCCAGACCTCTTTCCCACCCTGTTTGTCTCCCACGGAGCGCCTGCGCTGGTCGAGGAAGAGGACGGTGCTGCCGCCGTTCTACGCCAGCTTGGGCGGACGCTGCCGCGTCCCCGCGCCGTCCTGTGCGTCACGGCCCACTGGGAAACCAGTGTTCCGACGATCGGCGCCTGTCCGGCCCCAAGCACCCTGCACGACTTCGTCGGCTTTCCCAAACGGCTGTACGATCTGCGCTATCCGGCGCCGGGCGCCGTGGCGGTGGCTGCCGATACGGCGGCGGCGTTGCGTCAGGCCGGCCTGACCTATGCGGTCGACCATACGCGCGGATTGGACCATGGCACCTGGGTTCCTCTGATGCTGATGTATCCCGATGCCCAGGTGCCGGTTGCTCAGTTGTCGGTTCAGCCGCAGGCCGGGTTGCAGCATCACCTGGCGCTGGGGCGGGCCCTGGCGGCGCTGCGTGCTTCGGGGGTGATGATCCTGTGCAGCGGTGCCGCGGTGCATAATCTGGCCGAACTCGGTCGCGCCACGCCGGAATGGGCGGAGCGGTTCCAGTCCTGGCTGACCGGCATGGTCGCAGCCGGAGCCGAAGACGCCGTGGTTGCCTATCGCGATCACCACCCCGACGCCCTCCAGGCTCATCCCAGCGACGAGCATCTGTTGCCGTTGCTGGTGGCGATGGGGGCCGGCGGCCGTGGACGGTCACTGTATGACGGCTTTGCCCTGGGGAGCGTCGGTATGGCTGCTTATCTGTTTGAGGGAGGCGAGGATCTGGTGGACGGCTTGAGCCAGCGCCGCAGCCGGCTGCGGCGCGACGATCGCGAGCGCATGATCCTGGAAGAGGCGATCCGCTTCTTTTGCGAACACGGCCTGGATGGTCAGACCCGGGCCTTGGCGGATCGACTGAACATCACCCAGCCGCTGATCTACCGCTATTTTCCCGATAAGGATGCGCTGCTCAGTCGTGTGTTCGAAGAGTTGATGACGCGCCGCTGGGATGCCGAGTGGCCGCGGCTGATCGGCGATCGCAAGCGCTCGTTCGATGAACGCCTGACTCAGTTCGTCGTGTCCTACGGCAAGGCGCTGTGCCAGGACGGCTGGATGCGCCTGATCGTTTCGGCGGGCATGAAGGACTGCGATTTCGACACCCGCTTTCTCGACCGGGTCCGCAAGGATGTGGTGCTGCCGCTGTGTGCCGAGGCCCGTGCCGAATTCGGCCTGCCCAGCGTCGTCGGTCACGCCTATTCACCGGGCGAACTGGAAGCGGCCTGGGGCGTCCATGGCCGGATGTTCTTCCTGGCGCTGCGGGAATGGCTGCACAAGGCCGAGGCTGCCGAAAGCATCGAGGATCTGGCCTCCGGCGTGGTCGCCGGCTTCCGCGCCGCTGCCCAGGCAGCGCTGCACCGTGTCGACGTCGCCACGGCGGCGGAGTAGAGAGGAGCGGAATGTTTGGCGGCGCTGGTCCTCCAGCCGCCATTGCGGCGGCGGCCAAGCGCGGAGCGCGCCCGGCGAGGGCGTCGATGAGCCTTCAGGCTCGTCGGTATAACGTCGCCTTACGTCCGGCCCGCCCGTCCCTCGTAGAGATAGGTCAGCACGCGCGGACCCGGCATGTAGCCGGTCTCCAGGCTCTGCACGGTAAATCCCGCCTGCGCCAGCAGCGGCGGGACCGGGCGGTCGAGATGGCAGCCGCCGGCGCAGACCCGCCAGGCCGGTGTCAAGCGGTGTTGCCAGCGGGCGACACCGGGCTCCGGGGCCAGTCCGTGCTCGACGAAGATCAGGCTGCCACCGGGCCGGAGAACCCGGCGCACCTCGCGCAGGGCCCGCAGCGGGTCGGGGATCGAACACAGAGTCCAGGTCGAGACGGCGGTGTCGATGCTGGCGTCGGCCAGCGGCAGCGTCTCGGCCGACACTTGCAGCAATTCCACCGGCACCGACACATGGGCCGCCGCCTGGGCGGCGCGGCGCGCCAGACCGGCCGATGGTTCGATGCCGACCACGCGACGGACCGCCGGGCCGTAGAACGGCAGATTGAGCCCCGAGCCGATGCCGATTTCCAGCACCTCGCCCGTCGCCTGGGCCAGCAGCCGGGCGCGATAGTCGGCCAAGCGAGGGCTGCGCATGACCAGATGAGTCAAAGCCGGCAGCAGGACGCGATCATAAAGGCTCATGGCGGACTCCGTATCGCCTGAACAGTTTTGCACCTTGCCACGGCGGCGAACAGGCGGCACCCTTGTCGGGATCTGAAGTTTCCAGCTGGGGTGACATTATGAAGAGACTCTTCTTGGCTGCCGCACTCGCGGCCGTGGCGTATCTGGTGCCCGGTGACGCTTCGGCCGCGGCCGCCTGCCCGGCCAACTTCCAGGGCTTGCAGTCGGTAACCTGTTCCTGCGCGGCGTCGCAGATGACCGGTACCGTATGGGGAAGCGGTCCCTACACCACCGACTCGTCGGTCTGCGCCGCGGCGCTGCATGCCGGCGCCGTCGCCAAATCCGGCGGTACGGTGACCGTGCAGGCGACCTCGGGCTGCACCACTTATGTCTCGTCGAAGAATAACGGCATCACCTCCACCGCTTATGGGCCGTGGTCCTCCAGCTTCTATTTCCCGTCGGTCGGTTCACCGAACTGCCAGGGAGCCGCCGCCGCTCCGGCCATTCCGTCGGCGCCGTCCGCCGCTCTCCCGGTTGTTCCGACCGTTCCCGTCGTTCCGGCCGTGCCGTCTACCGTCATGACCTGCCCCGCGAATTTCCGTGGCCAGCACGGCGCCATGACCTGCCATTGCAGCCCGACGCAGTTCAGCGGCGCGGTGTGGGGCACCAGCACCTATACCGAAGACTCCTCCCTGTGCCTGGCCGCGCTGCATGCCGGTGCTGTCGCCAAGACCGGCGGCATGGTGACCGTGCAGCATTCGGCGGGCTGCAACGCCTATAACGGCACGGTCCGTAACGGCGTGGCGACCACCGACTACGGTCCGTGGAGCGCCAGCTTCTTCTTCCCCAGCGTCGGCAATGGGGCCTGCTTTGGTGCGCCGCAGCCCGGCCGTCATCGCCCGGGACGGGGTTAGCCGTCTTGCCGGCTGGCGGTCCGCCGCCAGCCGGCCTTTCAGCAGTTGCAGTTCTCCACCGGCAGGCCGCGCTTGATCCAGCCCGGCCCCTTGCTGCCGCCCGCCATCCCCTCGCCGATATCGGTCACCGCGCTGAAGCCCTGGGCACGCAGATAGGCTGCCGCCTTGGCTGAGCGGTTGCCGGTGCGGCAGATCAGCGCCAGCGGTGCCGTCCTGTCGCCGCCGACCGCTTCAAGAATCCCACTCAGAAAGGCCGCGGCTCCCCCGGTCACATACAGGTTCACCCGTTTCGCCCCGGGGACGACACCGGTCTGACGCCATTCCTCGGGCGTGCGGATATCAATGATGGTCAACCGACCGGCCTGGGCCTGCTCCAGAGCCTGCGGCGCCTCCACCTCACCTTCGGCGGCTGCGGCCGGCAGGGCGCAGAGACAGGCGGCCAGCGCCAGGGCGGCAAGACGCGCGGACATACGGGTTCCCTCCGTCAAAACATTACTCTGCGCTGATATATGGGGTTTGACGCCAGGATTCCAGGGGGGAGCGGTTTTTATACCGATGAGCCTGAAGGCTCATCTATGCCCTCGCCGGGCGCGCTCCGCGCTCAGGTGCGGCCTCAATGGCCGCTGTTATCCGCGAAACAGATGGGGGACGAAGCGGCTGGTGTTGCGGGTGATCGGGCCGTCATCCTCGCGCAGGCCCATGCCGCGGCATTTGTCGCCGACCATCCAGGCGCCGACCACCACATGCACCTCGCCCTCGCGGCGGAGCGGGGCATAGTCCTGGTAGATCCAGCCACTGTCGGCATAGGGGCCATCCTCTTCCCGCAGCACGGTGGTGCCGTCGAGAATGGCGACATTGGCGCCCTCGCGGCCGAGCAGGGGCTTGCGCACCACCTGTCCGGTGAAATCACCCGGCTCGAACGAGGCCGCCAGCAGGTTGGGATGGTTGGGGTGGAGCGCCCACAGCAGCGACAGGATGGCCTTGTTGGACAGCAGCATCTTCCAGGCCGGTTCGATCATGTGGATGCCCGACGGGCCGATATGCGGGCCGTAGGCGTCGGTCAGCAGCCATTCCCAGGGATAGAGCTTGAACAGATGGCCGATGGTTTCGCCTTCCAGGTCGACGAAGCGGCGGCCGTCCCAGCCGATATCGCCCATGGCGATGAACTTGTTGGGCAGGCCGGCCTCAAGCGCCGTCGCCTGGAGATAGCGCACCGTGCCCTCGTCCTCCGGGTGAGGCGTCAGGCAGGCCAGATGCAGCGCATCACCGGGCCGCAGATGTCCGGCCATCCAGTGCCAGCGCTCGACCAGAGCCTCATGGATGGAATTGAACTGGTCGGCGTCGGGGAAGCGGCTTTCCAGCCACTGCCATTGGATTACCGCCGATTCGAACAGAGAGGTGGGGGTGTCGGCGTTGTATTCCAGCAGTTTGGGCGGTCCGGCTCCGTCATAGGCCAGATCGAAACGGCCATAGAGGGCGGGCTCACGCCGCCGCCAACTGTTTTCGACCAGGGCGATAGCCTCGGCGGACAGGCGGAACGGCTCGTAGCGGCGGTTGCGCACCACCCAGTCGACCGCGTCCAGGCACAGCCGGTGCAGTTCGTCGGCGGCATCCTCCACCGTCTCGATCTGGGCCAGGGTGAATTCCCAATAGGCCCGCTCGTCCCAATAGGTGGCGCCGTCCAGGGTGTGGAAGTCGAAGCCCAGCGCTTCCACCTGCTCGGCCCAATCGGGCCGCGGGGTCTGTACATGCCGCTTCATGACGAACTCGACGAATGCCCGGACGAGCCGAAGCCGCCACGGCTGACCGATACGGTCCCGCTGCTCGAGCCGGCACTCACCCGGCTGTAGCCGCTGCTGCTGCTGGCGACGCCCACGCCCGAGGAACTGGTGCTGCTGCGGTAGGAGGAGGACGAACTGCTGTAAGTGGGATTGTCGTCGCGGCGCATGTCCTGCGGCAGGTTGCGCACATAGGCATAGCCCTTGCGGTCGTAGAACACCGGCTGAGCGGTCGACTGGCCGAGCAGCCGGCCCAGCACGAAGCCGCCGAGCGCCGGCATGAACCAGCTTGTGCTGCCATCGGCGCCCTTGACCGCGGTACAGGCTTCGAACTCCTGCTTGCAAGCCTGTTCGTCGGTGAAGCGCGGCGCGCTGTCTTCGTGATTCAATTTCGCCGCGGTCTGTTCACCCTCGCACAGGGCGCGGTCATTGGTCTCGGCGACGCACTCATCGACGGTCTTGTAGACCTTCATGTCCTCGGGAGAGTCGCCGCAGGCCGCCAGCAGCACCACGAAGGCGCCCCCCAGCGTCAGGGTGGCGATGCGTTGCGACCGTTTCATGCCCGCCTCCCCGCGTCAGTAGGTCAGTGCGCCAGCATTGAGAATGCCGACCGCCACCGACAGCGCCCCCAGGGCCACGCCATAGGCTGTACGGTCGGCCTCGATACCCCCACGAATGTCTTTCAGGGCGAGTCCGGCGGCAAAGTAGGCCAGAAGCTGAAACGCCAGCGCGACCGCGCTCCACAGCGCCATGTCGGCCAGCGAGATACTGTGCGCCATGGCGCTGGCCATGGGCAGCGCCAGACCGATCATCACCCCGCCCAGACTCCACGCCGCCGCGGCGTTGCCGGAACGGATCAGGTGTATTTCCTGATATGGCGTAACGCGCAGATAGACGGCGATGCCGGTCCCGAACAGCCCGATGGCCACGACCATATAGACCAAGTATTGCCCGATCAGGTACATGCCCCCGCCCCCCCCCGCGCGATGGAAACGCCTGAACAGGATCATGCGGCAAATCTCCGGCGCGGTCGAGACCTATCCGGCGACGGGGGCAAGCGGACAGGCCAAACCGCCCTGAACATGAGCATGGCGTGAGACTGCTTGACAGACGGGCATAACCGGCTACGGTTCCGTACCGTGTCGCAGGCGACATGGGGGCCGTGTGAACAGTGAAAAGCCGCCTGTCATCTCACGTCCCGGCGACGTGAAATAGCCCGTCTGTTGAGGAAACGATGGAATACTTTCTCCAGCAGACCATCAACGGCGTTACCCTGGGAGCCATCTATGGCCTGATCGCCATTGGCTACACCATGGTGTACGGCATCATCGGCATGATCAACTTCGCCCATGGCGAGGTGTACATGATCGGTGCGTTCATTTCGCTCATGGGTTTTCTCGTTGTGGGTGCGCTGGGCATCACCTTCGTGCCGCTGGCGCTGCTGCTGGTCCTGGTGCTGGCGATGGTGCTGACCGCGCTGTATGGCTGGGCCATCGAGCGCATCGCCTATCGGCCATTGCGCGGCTCGGTCAAGCTGGCGCCGCTGATTTCGGCGATCGGCGTTTCCATCGTCCTGCAAAACTATGTTCAGTTGGCCCAGGGCGCCCGGGTCAAGCCGATGCAACCGCTGTTCACCGGCGGCATCACCCTGATCGACGGCAGCTTTCCGGTGCGCCTGAGCTATCTACAGATTGTCATCGTGCTGACCACCGTCGTGCTGATGGCGGTGTTCACCTACATCATCATCCGCACGCCGCTCGGCCGCGCCCAGCGTGCCACCGAGCAGGACGCCACCATGGCGGCGCTGCTGGGGATCAATGTGGACCGGGTGGTTTCCACCACCTTCATCATCGGCGCCGCTCTGGCCGCCGTGGCCGGGCTGCTGGTCACCCTGTATTACGGTGTCATTGATTTTTATATCGGCTTCCTGGCCGGAGTGAAGGCGTTCACCGCGGCGGTGCTGGGGGGAGTCGGCTCGCTGCCCGGCGCCATGCTCGGCGGCTTGCTGATCGGCCTGATCGAATCCTACTGGTCGGGCTATTTCAGCATCGAATACAAGGACGTGGCGGCCTTCTCCATCCTCGTCCTGGTGCTGCTGTTCCGCCCCACCGGCCTGCTCGGCCGGCCCGAGATCGAGAAGGTCTGAGCCATGACGGCACCTGTCCAGGCCGTCTCGCGGCCCCCGTTTCTCCGAGCCCTGCGCGATGCCGCCCTGGCCGCGGTGGTAGCCGGGCTGCTCGCCCTGCCGCTGCTCGGCCTGCACGCCGGCGATGGCGGCAGCGGCCTGACGCTGATCACCCGCTGGAACTGGCTGGGCATCGCCGTGGCTTCGGTGTTCACCGGCCGGCTGGCGCTGAGCCTGTGGGGCTGGATGCTGGCCGGCTCGGTGGCCGGCGGCATCGGCCGGTTCTTCAAGCCGATCGGTGAGCGCGCCGCCGGCATGATGGTGAGCTTCGGTTGGCTGCTGGTGGTCATCGCCGTGATCCTGCCCTGGCTGCCCTTCGTCGATCGCAACACCGTCGACAAGGCGACGCTGGTGCTGATCTACGTCATGCTCGGCTGGGGCCTGAACATCGTCGTCGGTCTGGCCGGGTTGCTCGACCTGGGCTATGTGGCGTTCTACGCCGTCGGCGCCTATGCCTATGCGCTGCTGTCGACCGGGCTGGGCTGGTCATTCTGGGTGGTGCTGCCGCTGGCCGGCCTGATGTCGGCCAGCTTCGGCATCCTGCTGGGTTTTCCGGTGCTGCGGCTGCGCGGCGACTATCTGGCCATCGTCACCATGGGCTTCGGCGAGATCATCCGTATCGTTCTGCTCAACTGGTACAATTTCACCAATGGCCCCGACGGCGTGTCGAGCATCCCCAAGCCGACCCTGTTCGGGCTGGAGTTCAAGCCGGTCGCCAGTGCCGGTCACAGCACCTTTCACGACTTCTTCGGCCTGACCTTCAATCCCGACCATCGGGTCGCCTTTCTGTATTACCTGATCCTTGGGCTGGCGCTGATCACCAACGTCTTCACCCTGCGCATCCGCAAACTGCCGATTGGCCGCGCCTGGGAGGCGTTGCGCGAGGATGAGACCGCGTGCCGCTCGCTGGGCATCGACCCGACCGCCACCAAGCTGTCGGCCTTCGCCATCGGCGCCATGTTCGCCGGCTTCGCCGGTTCGTTCTTCGCCACCCGGCAGGGCTTCATCAGCCCGGAATCCTTCACCTTCCTGGAATCGGCGATCATCCTGGCCATCGTCGTGCTGGGCGGCATGGGCAGCCAGATCGGCATCGTTCTGGCCGCGGTGCTGCTGGTCGGCCTGCCCGAATGGTTCCGCGATCTGCAACAGTACCGCATGCTGGCCTTCGGCGGTGCCATGGTGCTGATCATGCTGTGGCGGCCGCGCGGCCTGCTGTCGCCCCGCGAGCCGACGATTTCGCTGAAAGAGGCAGCCAAGCCATGATCACTTCGCCGCTGCTCGAGGTCGAACACCTGACCATGCGCTTCGGCGGCCTGTTCGCCGTCAACGACCTGTCGTTCAGCGCCGCCAACCGCCAGATCACCGCCATCATCGGCCCCAACGGTGCCGGCAAGACCACGGTGTTCAACTGCATCACCGGCTTCTACAAGCCGACCGTCGGCCGTCTCGCCCTGCATCATCCCGACAAGGGACAGATGTATCTGGAGCGCATGGAAGGCCACCACATCAACGCCAAGGGCGGCGTTGCCCGCACCTTCCAGAATATCCGCCTGTTTTCGGGCATGTCGGTGCTGGAAAACCTGATCGTCGCCCAGCACAACGCGCTGATGCGGGCGTCGGTGTTTTCCCTGGCGGGGTTGCTGGGGCTGAAGCGCTACCGCCACGCCGAGCGCGAGGGCCTTGAACTGGCGCGCTACTGGCTGGACAAGGTGGGCCTGACCGATCAGGCCGACTGGAACGCCGGCAACCTGCCTTATGGCTCGCAGCGCCGGCTGGAAATCGCCCGGGCCATGTGTACCCGGCCGCTGCTGCTGTGCCTGGACGAACCGGCGGCGGGGCTCAACCCGCGCGAATCCGCCGAACTCAACCATCTGCTGATCGACCTGCGCGACGAGCACGGCATCGGCCTGCTGCTGATCGAACATGACATGAGCGTGGTGATGGAAATCTCCGACCATGTGGTGGTGCTCGATTACGGGGTGAAGATCTGCGACGGCACGCCGGCTCAGGTGCGCTCGGACCCGGCGGTGATTCGCGCCTATCTGGGCGCCGACGAGGACGAGGAACTGCCCGGCGAGATTCAGCAGGATATCGCCCAGGACAGCCGCGAAGAGGGGCGGACGGCATGAGCATGCTGACCATCGACCGCGTCTCTACCGCCTATGGCCGCATCGAAGCCCTGCGCGAGGTGTCGCTCGAGGTGGAGGCCGGCGAGATCGTCACCCTGATCGGCGCCAACGGGGCCGGCAAGACCACGCTGCTGATGACTCTGTGCGGCAAGCCGCGGCCGACCGGCGGGCGGGTGCTGTTCGAGGGCCGCGACATCACCCAGTTGGCCATGCACGAGACCATGCGCCTGGGGATCGCTCACGCCCCCGAGGGCCGGCGCATCTTCCCGCGCATGAGCGTGTTCGAGAACCTGCAAATGGGCGCGGTGGTGGCGCAGCCCGAGCATTTCGCCCAGGATCTGGAGCGGGTGCTGACTCTGTTTCCCCGCCTGAAGGAGCGGCTGACCCAGCGCGGCGGTACCTTGTCGGGGGGCGAACAGCAGATGCTGGCGATCGGCCGCGCCTTGATGAGCCGGCCGCGGCTGCTGCTGCTCGACGAGCCGTCGCTCGGCCTGGCGCCGCTGATGGTCAAGACCATCTTCCGCATCATCGAGGACATCAACCGGGACCAGAAGGTTACCGTGTTCCTGGTCGAACAGAACGCCTTCCACGCCCTGAAGCTGGCCCATCGCGGTTATGTGATGGTCAACGGCCGCATCACCCTGAGCGGCAGCGGCGCCGCCCTGCTGGCCAATCCGCAGATCCGCGCCGCTTATCTGGAAGGCGGCCATGCGCCGCAACCGGGAGCCTGATCATGTTGCAGATGCTTGGCTCCACATGGTCCGGCCTGTTCGTCGTCACTTTTCTGCTGGGCTGCGGCTGTGCCTTCATGACCGGCCAGTCCATCGCCGCAACTTGGCGGCCGTTGTGGCAGGTGGTGGCCTATACGATGCTGCTGGGTGGCGCCGACCGATTCCTGCATTTCGCCCTGTTCGATGGCGCCTTGCTGAATGCGGCCGGCTATCTGATTGATACGGTGATTCTTCAGGCGGTGGCTCTGTCGGCCTTCCTGGCGACGCGGGCGCGCAAGATGGTCACCCAGTATCCCTGGCTCTATGTCCGTCAGGGCCTGTTCCACTGGCGCGAGCGGCGGTCCTAGGCCTTGGCGGATACCCACCGTTTGGGGGGCTTCTGCGGCGAAATCCCCTGATAGAGTATCGTGCGTGGATTGACCGAACTCATTTGTTGGAGGGACATATCGAATGAAGACCATTCACCGGAGCATGCTGGCGGCTGTGGCCGTCGCGACGCTGACGACCGCGTCGGCCGCCTGGGCTGACATCAATCTCGCCGTGGTCGGGCCGATGACCGGCAGCGAAGCCACCTTCGGCGATCAGATGAATCGCGGTGCCGAAAAGGCGGTGGCCGATCTCAATGCCGCTGGCGGTGTCATGGGCCAGAAAATCATCTTGCAGGTAGGCGACGACGTTTGCGATCCCAAGCAGGCGGTGTCGGTGGCCAACCAGATGGCATCGAAGAAAGTGGCGCTGATCGCCGGCCATTTCTGCTCGGGCTCGTCGATTCCGGCCTCGGATGTCTATGCCGAGAACAATATCCTGCAAATCTCGCCGGGCTCGACCAACCCGAAGTTCACCGAGCGTGGTCTGCCCAACGTGTTTCGCACCTGCGGCCGTGACGACCAGCAGGGGGCGGTGGCCGGCTCCTATATTGCCGAAAACTTCAAAGGCAAGAACATCGCCATCGTCCACGACAAGCAGGCCTATTCCAAGGGTCTGGCCGACGAGACCAAGGCGCAGTTGAACAAGCTGGGCGTCAAAGAGGTCATGTACGAGGCCATCACCCCCGGTGAAAAGGACTACTCCGCTCTCGTCTCCAAGCTCAAGGCGGCCAAAGTCGATCTTCTCTATTATGGCGGCTACAAGACCGAGGCCGGCCTGATCATCCGCCAGATGCGCAGCCAAGGCATGAAGACTCCGCTGATGGGCGGCGATGCGCTGGTGACCCAGGAACTGTGGTCGATCACCGGCCCGGATGGTGAAGGCACTCTGATGACCTTCAGCCCCGATCCGCGCAAGATCCCGGCCAATGCCGCCCTGGTGAAGTGGTTCAAAGACAAGGGCATCGACCCCGAAGGCTACGTTCTGTACACCTATGGCGCCATCCAAGCCTGGGCACAGGCCGTGGAAAAGGCCAAGTCCACCGATACCAAGGTCGTTGCCACCACGCTGAAAGCCAACACGTTCGACACCGTGCTGGGCAAAATCGGCTTCGACGCCAAGGGCGACGTCACCGCCCCCGGTTATGTGGTGTATGAGTGGAAGAGCGGCACGTATGACTACGTGAAGTAAGAAGCTGCCCGGAAATAAAATAAGCGATTCAAACGCATTGTTCGTCACCCTCGCGAAAGCGGGGGTCCATGGCGCCGCCTGAAATCCGCGGCCAGCATGGATTCCCGCTTTCGCGGGAATGACGGATGATGAATATGACGCATTGAAAATGCTTCATTCATTTCCGGGCATGACGATCAGTTGAAACGATTACTTTTCGGCCATTGCCCTGAACCTCGGGTCGGTCTGGCTGGCGATACCGGCGATGGCGCTGTGCAGGATGGAGGGATTGTAGGGTTTGTGCAGGAGCCGGCAGCCGGTTCGGGCGGCCTCGCGAATCCGTTCGGGGGCGGTGTCGCCGGTGACGATCAGAGCGGGGATGCGGTGGCCGGCCTGCTGGGACAATTGCGCCACCACCTCGACTCCGGTGGCGTCGCCGGGCAGGCGGAAATCGCTGATGATCAGGTTGGGCGGCTGAGCGGATCTGGCCAGCAGGGCGAAGGCTTCGGCGGCCGTACCGGCCGCCTGCACCGCATAGCCCCAACTCTCCAGCATCAGCCGCAACGCGGTGAGTTGCATCTCGTCATCCTCAATCACCAGGATGCGGAAGGCGCGCGATGGCGAGGTGCCGGCGTTGGCGGCCGTCAGGCGGACGACATTGTCAGCCAGAGCTGTCGTGCGGTGGGGAAAGGTGATGCAGAAGACCGAGCCATGGCCCAGGCGTGACCGCACCGACACCGAGCATCCCAGCAATCGCGCGGTGCGCCGCACGATCGACAGGCCGAGTCCCAGGCCGTGGCGACGGTCCCGTTCGGCGTTGCCGACCTGCACGAAATCTTCGAACACGGCCCCCAGCATGTCCTCGGGAATGCCGATGCCGGTGTCCCACACCTGGACCAGCAGGTGATCAGCCGAGCGCCGGCAGGTGATCAGGATACGCCCACCGTCCTCGGTGTAGCGCAAGGCGTTGCTGACCAGATTGCGCAAGATCCGTCCCAACTGGGTCGGGTCGGTATGGACCATGTCCGTGACGCCGCGCACAGTCATCCGAATGCGCCGCGTCGCCGCTTCCTGTTCGAACTCGCGCATCACCGCAGTCGCCACGTCGAGTGGCCGGATATCGGCGGCATGGACCGGGATGATGCCGGCGTCCAGGGTGGAGACATCCAGCAGGGCATGCAGCAGCCCCTCGCCGGCGGCCATCGCCTCGCCGAGATTGGTGACCATCTTCTTGTGCAGGGGCTCGGTCAACGACTCGGACATCATATGCTGATACAGGCGCATGGACTGGAACGGCTGGCGCAGATCGTGACTGGCGGCGGCGAGAAAGCGGGTCTTGGCGGCCAGGGCATTTTCCAGATCGTCCTTGGCGGCCCGCAGTTGCTGTTCGGACTCTTTGCGGGCGGTGATGTCGGTCAGCGAGCCGGCCATGCGGCAGGGGCGGCCCGTGGCGTCGTACACCGCTAGGCCGCGCGCCAGAACCCAGCGCCAGGCTCCATCGCGGTGGCGCAGCCGATGCTCGACGGCGAGATGGGCCGAGCGCTCGGCAAGATGGGTGGCAATGGCCAAGTCCACGGCCGGCCGATCGTCGGGATGGATCAGCGCCAGCCAGTCATCGGGCCGACCGCTCAACTCGTCGGCCTCGCAGCCGACGATGGCCTTCCAGCGTGGGGAACAATACAGGGTTCCGGCAATCAGATCCCAGTCCCACAAGCCATCATTGGTGCCGCGCGCCGCCAGGGCATAGCGCTCCTCGCTGACCCGCCGTGCCTGTTCGGCTTCGCGACGGCCGCGGCGGGCCTCGACTTCGCGGCACTCGCGTTCGATGGCGGGCACCAGCCGGGCCAGATTGGTCTTCAGGATGAAGTCCTGGGCACCGCTTTTCAGCAGCGATACCGCCGTCTCCTCGCCGATCACCCCTGAGACGACGATGAACGGCAGATCGTGACCGGTGCGCTTCATCAGCGCCAAGGCCCGTTCGGCGCTGAAGGCAGGCATGTTCACATCGGAAATGACCACGTCCCAGGCCTGGCGCGCGAAGGCCGCCGCCATGTCGACTTCGGTATCGACCCGTTCGAACGTTACCACATAGCCGCCCTTGCGGATCTCGCGGATGATCAGCAAGGCGTCGTCTTCGTTGTCTTCGGCGATCAGGATACGCAGGGACGGCAGGGGCATGGCGGTCACTATCCAGGTGGCGGTTCGTTGAGCACCAGCCAATACAGACCGAGATAACGCACGGCCTCGCTGAACTGTTCGAAATCCACCGGTTTGCGGATATAGCTGTTGGCGCCCAACTCGTAACTGGCCGCCAGATCCTGTTCTTCGCGCGACGAGGTCAGGATCACCACAGGGGTTATCCGTGTCTCCGGTTTGCTGCGCAGCCGACGCAACACCTCAATGCCGTCGATTTTGGGCAATTTGAGATCGAGCAGGATCATGGCCGGCTTGATCGGTCCCTTGCCGCCGTCGGCCGAACCAAACAGGTAATCCAGCGCTTCGGGACCGTCGCGGGCGACGATCACGTCGTTCTGGATATGGTTCTTGTGCAGCGCCCGCATGGTCAACAGCTCATCATCGGGGTTGTCTTCAACCAAAAGAATAGGTCTCACGTCCATGCCTCCTTCCTTCACTGCAAGGTGAAAAAGAAGGTCGCCCCCTGGTCCACTGCCGCCTCGGCCCAGATTTCACCACCATGCTTGTGGATGATGCGCTGGACGGTGGCCAGGCCGACGCCGTTCCCGGGGAATTCCTTCATGCCATGCAAACGCTGAAACGCGCCGAACAGCTTATGCGCATAGGCCATGTCGAACCCGGCGCCGTCATCGCGGACAAAATAGATGCGCCGGCCGTCCTGTTCGGTCAGGCCGAACTCCACATGGGCGGACGGCTTCTTGCTGGTGTACTTCCAGGAATTGCCCAGCAGATTGGCCAGGACGGTGCGCATCAGATGGGGGTCGGCCGGTACGGTCAGACCCTCGGTGATGGTCAGCTCGATCTGGCGTTCGGGTTCGCTGCTGCGCAGTTCATCGGCGATACTCGCGGCGATTCCTGACAGGTCGACCGGCTGGCGCTGAATGGCGCCGCGAGTCAGGCGCGACAGGCTGAGCATATCGTCGATCAGCAGTGCCATGCGGCGGCTGGCCTCGACGATGCGGTTCAGGTAGTCCTTGCCCTCGACGCCGAGGGTGCCCGAGAAATCTTCCGCCAGCACCTGAGCGAAGCCGGTGATGGTGCGCAACGGTGCCCGTAGATCATGGGACACCGAATAGGAAAAGGCCTCGAGTTCGCGGTTGGCGTTCTCCAACTGGTGGGCGCGCTGGGTCAGGTCGGCATTGAGCCGCTGAATCGCTTCCTCGGCCTCGCGGGTCGCGGTGACGTCGCGCAAGATGGCGGTGAAGACGAGCCGTCCGCCGATGGACATGCGCGAGATCGAGGCCTCGGCGGGAAATATCGCCCCGTCCTTCCGCCGCCCGCTGATGGCACCCCGCTCGCCCATCTGCCGTGCCTCAACCGGCGACCGGGCAAAGTGCGCCACATGACTGCCGTGGCCGGGACGTGCCGGCTCGGGCAGCAGCATCGTCAGCGGTTGGCCCAGCACCTCGGCCGCCGTGTAGCCAAAAATGCGTTCCGCCCCTTGATTGAACAGAATGATGCGCTGCGCCTGATCAATCGAGATGAATGCGTCGGCGGCAATGTCCATGATGCCCTTGAAGAATTCCCGCGACGCCAGCAGATCCTCGATGGACGCCACATGGGAGTCGAGGTCTTCCTCGGTGGGGGTGGGTGGGGACTCACGTTCGAGCACGGCATGCCCCCCGGCACAGATTGCGAATACAAATCATTATACCTCTCGCAATCCGTCTGTACCCATTGGTCGGACGAGGTATGCGGCATGGCGGATGGGGGGTGGGTCTTCTTGCTGGGAGCGCGGGCGTCCCCAGCAAACCCGCTCCCCGTCCTGCACCAAATCTGCACAACGCCGTCATCGCCACGGCACGGCGATCCGTCACGCTGACTTTGAAGCGTGGAGATCGTCATGACCCAACCAACCCCCATCCTGCTTGCCCTCGGTTCGCTGGTGCTGGCGCTGCATCCGCTGGTCTGGCTGGCCGGAACCTGGATTGATCCGGCCTATGAGTCGGCGGGCGGGCTGGTGGCGGCCTGCGTCGCCGCGCTGATTCTGTGGAGCCTGAGCAGCAACGGCGCGGCGCGCGGCACCTCGTCGAGCGTGGTCGCGCTCGGGCTGGCGGGGACGGCGCTGGTGCGGTTGCTGGCTCAGGTGCTGGCCATCCATGTGCTGGGAGCGCTGGCGCTGGCGGTCGATGTCTGGCTGGTTGGCCGCTGGCTTGGTCTCGACCGGCGCGTCCGGCCGCTGGCGCCGCTGTGGCTGGCCGTCAGCTTTGCCCTGTCGCTGCCCATCGAACGGCTGGTCCAGCGGGTGCTCGGCTTCGCCCTGCAAGGCCTGTCGGCCGAGGGGGCGTGCGCGGTGCTGGCGCTGGGGGGTACCGAGGTCCGCTGTGATGGCGTCGCCATCACCTATGGCGGAGCCGCCGTGCTGGTCGACCTGCCATGCTCGGGAGCCGGCGGGCTGACTCTGCAATTGGTGCTGTTCGCCACCCTGGCGGCACTGACCCGGCCGTCCTTCGCGGCGGCGCTGGTTGGGTTGGCGGCGGCCTTGGCCGGAGCGTTGGCCGGCAATATCCTGCGGGTGGCCGTGCTGGCGGCAGGGCAGGGGGTCGCGCCGGTCGACCTGTTCGCCGAGCCCTGGCACAGCGTCGTCGGTCTGGGGACGCTGGGCGTCGGTGCGGTGCCGACTCTGCTGTGGGCGCGGTCGGTGCGTCCGCTGGTGCCGCCGGTGATACTGGAGCGTTTTCCGATCAGGTTGGAAAATGCTCCAGCCGCCGTTGCGGCGGCGGTCGGGTTCCTGGTGGCGGCGGTGGCGATCGTGGTCGCGCCGGCCCATCCGGCGGATGTCTCGCGCTCGGCCGCGACTCCGCGGCTGCCGGCGGTGCTGGCCGGTCTGGCCGCCGCGCCGCAAGCGCTGAGCCCCCGCGAACAGGCTTATTTCACCCAGTTCGGCGGCGGTGCCGCAAGGGCCGGCTATGGCGAGCATGCGGTGCTGGTGGTGAGCACCGCGGCGCCGCTGCGTCATCTCCATGCGCCCGACGAGTGCCTGACCGGCGCCGGTCATCAGGTGCGCTATCTCGGCCAAGCCGACTCGGCGGTCCCGGCGGCGCTCTATCGCAGCACCGACCCGGCCGGCCGGTCGTGGCGGGTGCTGGTGACCTTCGTCTCCGATCGCGGCGAGGCGGCGACCTCGGTGGCGCAGGCGGTGTGGCGCTGGCTGCATGATCCGGCGGCGACCTGGACCATGGTCGAGCGCGTCTCCCCCTGGGACGGCGCACCGGCCGACTCCGCTTTTGAGGCGGCAGTCATTGCCGCCTTCGATCTTCCCCGTTCCTCTCTCAAAGGACTCTGACCATGCTCCGACAGACCGGACCCGGCTTGGCCGCGATGGCTTGCGCCTTCCTCACCTCGATTCACCTGGCCACGGCGGCGCCTGCCCTCGACAGCATCGGCGGCACCATGACCGCGGAGATGAACGGCCGCACGGTGGCGTTTCCGCTGCTGCGCACCGACATCAGCGCCGAGATTGCCGGCGATCTGGCCAGCGTCGCGGTGGTGCAGACCTTCGCTAATCCCGGTACGACGCCCATGAACGCCACCTATCTGTTTCCGCTCGACGACAAGGCGGCGGTGTATCGCATGACCATGGTGGTGGGGGACGAGGTGGTGGAAGCGAAGATCGCTCCCCGCGCCACCGCCCGCGCTACCTTCGAGCAGGCGAAGACGGAAGGCCGTAACGCGGCGCTGCTGGAACAGCATCGGCCCAACATGTTCACCCAGTCGGTGGCCAATCTGATGCCCGGAGTGCCCATCACCGTGACGTTGCGCTATGTCCAGACGGTGCCGCGGGTCGACGGCGCCTATGAACTGGTGGTGCCGCTGGTGGTCGGGCCGCGCTACGAGCCGGGCGCGCAAGGCCGCGCGGCTGCTGCTGCCGTGGAGCCGAACATGCCGGCCGTCGATGGCCAATGGTCGTTCGGTCCGGCACCGGCCTATCCGCCGGTGGCCGGCCTGACGGTGCCGCCCCAGCATATCGAGGCCGACCGGGTCGGCCTGACGGTTCAGCTTGACGGCGGCATGCCGATCACCGAGGCAGCCAGCCCAAGCCACGCACTCACCACCCGCGAGGAGGCGCCGCACCGCCGTCACCTGAGCCTGACGGCGGGCCGGACCATCGACAACCGGGATTTCGTGCTGCGCTATCGTCTGGCCGGAGAGCGCACTACTGCCGGCCTGCTGGCCCAGCATGACGGCCGCGGCGGTTTTTTCAGCCTGCTGCTCGAGCCGCCGCAGGTGCCGCAGGCCGCTGAGGTGGCGCGGCGCGAGATGGTGTTCGTGCTCGATTGTTCCGGGTCCATGCACGGCCTGCCGCTGGAGGCCAGCAAAGCCTTCATGCATCGCGCCCTCGACCACCTGCGGCCCGACGACCTGTTCCGCATCATCCGCTTCAGCGATGCGGCGACCCGGTTTTCGGCGACCCCGCTGCCGGCCACGCCCGCCAATATCCGTCGCGGCAAGGCCTATGTGGACGGGCTGGTCAGCGAAGGCGGCACCGAGATGTCCACCGGCATCGTCCAGGCCCTGGCTGTGCCGCCGCCGCGCGACACGCTGCGGCTGGTGACCTTCCTGACCGACGGCTATATCGGCAATGAGGAACAGATCCTGTCGCTGATCCATCGCCATCTCGGCGGCGCGCGGCTGTTCGCCTTCGGCGTCGGCAGCGGCGTCAACCGCTTCCTGCTCAACGAGATGGGGCGGATCGGCCGTGGCTTTACCCGTTACATGGACCCGACCGAGGATGTCGGCCAGGTGGCCGAGGATCTGGCCAGCCGGTTGCAGTCGCCGGTTCTCACCGACATTACCATCGACTGGGGCGGATTGGCGCCGCAAGACCTGACCGCAGACACTATCCCCGATCTGTTTGCCGGCCAGTCGCTGCGCCTTCAGGGCCGCTACGCCACCCCCGGCCGCCACACGATCCGCATCCGCGGCACGGTCGGCGGGCGGGTCGCCGAACTGCCGGTTACGGTGGACCTGCCGGAGTCGGGTGGCAGCGGCGAGGCGGTGCCGCTGGTGTGGGCGCGCATGGCGGTCGAGCGCGAGATGAACCGCCTGCTGCTGCCGTACTCCCTGCGGCCCGAGGCGCTGAGCAACGCCGACATCGAGCAGCGGGTGACCCGGCTGGGCCTTGATTTCTCGCTGGTGACGCACTGGACCTCGTTCGTTGCGGTGTCCAGCCGGGTGGCCAATGACGCTCCCGACCAGACGCCAACGGCCGCCGTGCCGCTGCCGATGGTCGCCGGTGTCGGTCCGGGCGCCTATGGTATCGCGGCAAACTCCGGTACTCTGTTTTCGGGGAGTTCGGTGCCTGAACCGGCGGCCGGGCTGGGGATGATGGCGGTGATGCTGACCCTGGCCTGGGCGGCGCGGCGCCGCGGCGATCCCCTGAGCCGCAACGCCGAACGCCTGCGCCAGCGCGTCTGGTCGCGTCAGGTATAGCAAGGAAGGAACGGATGGCGGACTTTACCCTGTGCGCGGATGACCAGTGCCCCAGCCGCGCCAGATGCCGGCGCAGCCCGGCCAGCGGCGCCGAAGTCTTCGGGCGGCAGGACTGGTTCGGGCAAAGCCCGCGGGCCGAGGGGGCGGATCGTTGCGACCAGTATTGGCCGACAGCCGAGGTGATATTTACGCTCGACACCCCCTGCGTTATGGACGGCGACGGCATGGCGCATGTCGCGGTCGTCCTGTCCGCCCATGGTGACGGCGGAACCGTGCTGCTGTCCCTGACTCATCCGCTGGCACCGTTTGCCTGTACCTATGAGCCCGAGGCCAGGACCGTGGGCTTCCTCGCCGGCAATTACCTGCTGCATCTTATCGGCACCCTCGACGCGGCGGCGGGGGATCCGGCCGGCGACGTGGTAACGGTCGATCTGGCGACGGTTGCCGGCCTGACCGGCCTTCCCACCGTCACCATTCCCGGGGCGATGATCGGCGCGGTGGCAACGGCCGCCCGCGCCGCTCTGGCGGTCAATGCGCCGTGCCGTGCCGGCCAGATCCTGCCGTCCGGGCGCTATCCGGTCTATCCGGCCGAGGCGGTGGCCATGCTGACCCGCTGTCGCCAATAGCCGCAGTGGATGTAATAAATTTAATCTGGTTATTTCCAGTTTTTTTGTCATTCTCAATGCTGGGAACCAACCCTTGTTGACGTTCAACTATCTTGAAAAGGTTAACCCATGAAAGCACTGACGCCCGCCATTGTTCTTTCCATGCTTTTCGGCCTTTCATCAGCGGCGCAGGCCGAAGATCTTCACTTCCTGCTCAAGAACCTGACCAGCCGCCCCGTTATCGGCATGCAGGTCTCGAAGGTTTCGAGCGGCAACTGGGAAGAAAACCTGCTGCACGGTCATTACCTGCCGGCCGGCAATCAGGTGGATGTGGTGATTGCAGACGGCGCTCGGGTCTGCGAATACGATATTCTGCTGACCTTCGACGATCGGACCACCATTGACGATCGCAACATTGATCTTTGCTCCCTGGGAACCTACACCGCGCACGAGTAAAGGCCGGGCGGGGGCCGTCCGGGGATGCCGACGAAAACGGCCGGACGGCTCCCGCCCTTGCATGCTACCCTGCCGCCTATGCCGTTTCGCCTGCCTCTTCCCCATGTGATCGCCCTGGCCACCACCTCTGTGGCCATCATCCTGGCGCTGCTGCCGGCTGGGCTGCTGCCGGTGTCCGGCACGGCGGCGGGGTTGGCGGTGATGGTCATCGGGTTGTGGGCCACCGGGGTGCTGCCGGAATATCTGACCGCCCTGCTGTTCTTTACCCTGGCCATGCTGCTGAAGGTGGCGCCGGCCGGGGTGGTGTTCTCGGGCTTCGAATCGACGGCGCTGTGGTTGATCTTCGGTGGTCTGGTGATCGGCGTGGCGATCCGCCGCACCGGCCTGGGCGAGCGCATCGCCAGCCGGCTGGCGGTGCGGTTGGGAACGTCCTATGCCGGGCTGATCGCCGGCATGGTGACGGTGGGGGTGGCACTGGCCTTTCTGATGCCGTCGTCCATGGGCCGGGTGGTGCTGATCATCCCCATCGCCCTGGCGATCTGCGAGCGCGTCGGCTTTGCCGAGGACAGCAAGGGGCGCTCCGGCGTGGTGTTCGCGGCGGTGCTCGGTTGCCATGTGCCGGCCTTCGCCATCCTGCCGTCCAACGTGCCCAACATGGTGCTGGCCGGCGGCGCCGAGACACTGTACGGCTGGACCCCGGTCTACGGCCAATATCTGCTGCTGCATTTCCCGGTGCTCGGTCTGCTCAAGGCGGCGCTGGTGGTGGCGGTGATCCTGTGGATGTTTCCCGATGCCCTGCGACACCGGCCCGAGCCGCCGCCGCCGAGTCCGCTGTCGCGCGATGAGTACCGGCTGGCGGCGCTGCTGGCGATTGCCTTGCTGTTCTGGGTCAGTGACTTCGCGCATGGCATCTCGCCGGCCTGGATCGGGCTGGCGGCGGCGGTGATCTGTCTGGTACCGGCAGTCGGTCTGGTGCCGACGGCGGCGTTCAATCAGGAAGTCAGCTTCGGTTCGCTGTTCTATGTCGCCGGTATCATGGGCCTGGGTGCCATGGTCGACGCCACCGGCCTGGGCAAGGCACTGGCCGGGGCTTTCCTGGCGGTATTGCCGCTGGAACCCGGTCACGCGGCGCTGAATTTCGTTTCGCTGACCCTGACCGGCATCCTGATCGGGCCATTCACCACCTTGCCCGGCCAACCGGCGGTACTGACCCCGCTCGCGGGCCAACTGGCCGCCGCCTCGGGCCTGCCGGTGGAGTCGGTGCTGATGCTGGAGGTGCTGGCATTCTCCACACTGCTGTTGCCCTATCAGTCGGCACCGATGGTCATCGGCATCCATCTGGGTGGTCAGAGGCTCGGCACCGCGACGCGGCTGGTGGCGGTGCTGGCGCTGCTCACTCTGACGGTGGCGTTGCCGTTGGATTTCCTGTGGTGGCGGCTGCTCGGCTGGATTTAGAGCGCCGCGCGTCAAATGTGACGCATGGCGCGGCCATTGCGGCCGCGGCCAAGCGCGGAGCGCGCCCGGCGAGGGCAAGCCAAGCGAGACCGTGATGCAGATTTACTGCATCACGGTCTCGCGGGAACCTTGGCCGCGTGAATGCGTTAGGCGGGAGATAACGGCTCACCAGTACAGGAGGCCCACATGACCCGAGGCGTCGGCGGCCATTCTCCGGCCAATATTGCTCATTCTCTGAAAGGGATCGACTTCCCCGCCAACAAGCAGGATCTGGTGGAGCATGCCCGCAAAAACCATGCGGAGAACGCGGTGCTGGAGATCCTGACCCAGATCCCCGAACAGGACTACCACACCATGGCCGATGTGATGAAGGGCGTCGGTCAGGTGGAATAGTGAGCAGAAAGCCCATCCCGGGAGCACGGCCGCGGCGCCCGTGCCCCCGGGGCCGGTGCTTTCTCGCTCATCATCGCGCCCGGCTCTTCGCCGCGGTCTTGGCGGTGGCGTTGCCGGTGCCGCTGTGCAGCAGGTAGCCCATCGGCAGGGTGCTGAAATCGCCGACCGTGCGTGACGGCTTGCCGAACAGGTAGCCCTGGACGAAGTCGCAACCGCAGTCGCGCACGAACATCAGAGTGGTGGGATGGTCGACCATCTCGGCCACCGTCTTGACTCCCAGCCGCCGGCACAGCTCGGTCAGGGCTGTGAGGAAGGCGCGGCCCTTGGGGGCGCGATGGGCGTTGTTGATGGCGCTGCCGTCCAGCTTGACGATGTCCACTTCGAGCACCGACAGATATTGGAAGCTGGCGGCTCCGGCGCCGAAATCGTCCAGGCATACCGGATAGCCCTTGCGGCGCAGACCCTGGATGAAGGTGTTGGCGCGTTCCAGGTCGGTCATGCGGGCCGACTCGGTGATTTCGAACATCAGCTTTCCCTGGGTCCAGGGATTGGCGTCGAGCAGCGCGTGCAGCGGGTCGACATAGCTGGCGATGCCCACCGAGTGGCCGGAAACATTGACCGCCAGCCGGTACTTGTCGTTGTTGCGCGGCATCTTTTCCAGCCAGCGCACCGCCTTGTGGGCCATGGCCAGGTCGAATTCCTGGATCAGGCCGGTTTCCTCGGCAAAGGTGATGTAGCGAAAGGGCGACTCCGGCGATGGCGGCGGGAACCGGCACAGCGCTTCGAAATGATGAATCTCGCCGCTCTTGAGATCAATGATCGGCTGCACGGCGATGTCGAATCGCGACATGGCCACCAGGGCGTGAAAGTCGTTGACCTCGCGGGCGGCGCTGGCCACCAGAGCCGCCATATTCTGCGACAGGGTGTGCAGGCTGAAATTCTCTCCGGCCGACTCGCGGAAATGGTTCATGGCATAGATCAGGCCATTGGCCAGATCCTCCTGACTGACTCCGGCGAGAGCGCCCATCGACAGGCTTTCCACCGAGACCGCGACCCCCTGGCCGGTGGGGTCGGCCTGGAGCGCCATCTTCTCGATGGCCTGGCTCAGGCCGACGAGGTCGGCGCGGCTGGAATGGAGCAGGCCATAGCGACCCTCGGCCACTTCGGCGGCGGAGTCGCCGCCCACCGACTCGGCCCGCAGGCGGGAACCGACGTCGGACAGCAGGCGGCGGCGGGTGTTCTCGTCGAGTCGCTGGCCGAGATCGACCAGACCGGGCAATTCGACGAAGGTCAGTTCGGCGGTCTCGCCGTCCTCCTCCAGCCGCTTCATGCGCTGCGACGCCACGTCGGCAAAGGATGCGGCGTCGTACAGGCCACCGGCGGCGCGATTGAACAGGGATGCCGCCGACGCCGCTTCGGCGGTGCCCATGCGTAGCGCCACATAATAATGGCCGGCGGTGTCGTCCAGCACATAGCCGGCCAGCGACATGGCCAGCAGCCCGCCATGGGGGGTACGCAGCCGGATCACCTCGCCGTCGATGCGGCCCAGCCGGGCCATTTTCTTGAGGATCTGGCCGACCAGCGGCATGTCGGCGGGAGCGACCACGTCGCGCAGGGCGGCACCGCGCAACGCCTCACCCCGGCAGCCGAGAAACGCCTCGGTGGCGCCGGCACAGAACACGACGCGAAAGTCCCGGTCGATCTCGAACAACAGATCGCCCCAGCAAAATGCCAAGGCAACGAACCGGTCCCGTTCCGCTTTCAACGTATCAATAACGGCTGCCGTCATGAATATCGCGGCCCCACCCTGCCGAGGCAAACAGGGGTTGAAGTGTACCTTATCTTTTCACGGAATGCAGCCACATTCCCACGATCGACCGTGGACGAAGTGTCGCAGCCGCCCCCCTCCCGGGCCGCTGGAGAACCGGCGCTATGGTTCGAGCCTGTGTCAGACATTCCGCTCGTCGATAATACCAGCCTCTTGACTCTCGCCGCGGTTCTCACCATTGAGGGCCGGCACCTTTCACGACCTGGCGGCATAGAATGGACTGGATTACCGACCCGCAGATCTGGATCAGCCTGCTGACCCTGTCTGCCCTCGAGATTGTGCTCGGCATCGACAATCTGGTTTTTCTGGCCATTCTCGCCGATCGTCTGCCGCCGGCGCAGCAGCCCGCGGCGCGGCGCCTGGGCCTGGCTTTCGCCCTGCTGACCCGCCTGCTGCTGCTGACGACCATCGCCTGGATCGCCGGCCTGACCGCGCCGGTGTTCACGGTGATGGGGCAGGGGGTGTCGTGGCGCGACATCATTCTGATCGGCGGCGGCCTGTTCCTGCTCGGCAAATCGACCCACGAAATCCATGGCAGCCTGGAGGGTGAAGACGACTCGGCCCAGGGCGGCACCGGCAAGACCGCGAGTTTCATCAGCACGGTGATCCAGATCGGCATTCTGGATCTCGTCTTTTCGCTCGATTCGGTGATCACGGCCGTCGGCATGGCGCAAGACCTGTGGGTGATGATCGCCGCCGTGGTGGTGGCGATGATCGCCATGCTGATCGCCTCGGGGCCGCTGGCGGCTTTCGTCAGCCGCCATCCGACCGTCAAGATGCTGGCCTTGTCCTTCCTGCTGCTGGTCGGTACGGCCCTGATCGCCGACGGCCTGGGCTTCCATATTCCCAAGGGCTACCTGTATTTTGCCATGGGCTTTTCGGTGCTGGTCGAGGCGCTCAACCTGGCGATGCGGCGCCGGCGCAAGCCGGTGGCCCTGCGGACGCCGGTGCCGTAACGGGGGATGTCCGTCGTTTCCACCGCGCAAGGTCGTGTGGGATACGATAATCCCCACATCTCCAGGGCCCGGGTGGGGCGTCATAGCCCCACATCTCAAGTGGTTGAGTCGGGCCTTGGGCTGTGTTAAGCGGGACTATGCTGGATCGTCTGACATCGCTGTTTTCGACATGGACATCGCGCGCCAACGACGCCGGTAATCCCGCCCGGCGCGTGGTGCTGTCGGCGGCCGTGCTGATGGTCGAAACCGCCGTCATGGACGGCACATTGCAGGGCGAGGAGCGCAAGCGCATTCTTGCCATCCTGACCAGCCGCTTCGATCTGGCGGCCGAGGCCGCCGAGATCCTGCTGAGCGAGGCCGAACAGGCCAATGCCGACGCGACCCAGCTACTGCCCTTTACCCGCAGCCTGACCGACGCTCTGGATGCCGAACGCCGCATCGAGATCGTCGAAATGCTGTGGGAAGTGGTCTATGCCGATGGCCATCTGCATGACTACGAAGCCAATCTGGTCCGCCGCATCAGCGGACTGTTGTACGTCGCCGATCAGGACTCGGGGGCCGCGCGCAAGCGGGCCATGGCCCGGCTAGGACTGTCCGACTGATCATCCGCGCCATCCCCCCTTGCCAGATGGAGAGACCGAATGGCCTATATCGTTACCGAGCAGTGCATCAAGTGCAAATACACCGACTGCGTCGAGGTCTGCCCCGTGGATTGTTTCTACGAGGGTGAGAACATGCTGGTGATCAACCCGGCGGAATGCATCGACTGCGGTGTCTGCGAGCCGGAATGCCCGGCCGAGGCGATTTTCCCCGACACCGAGGAAAAAGCTGCCGCCTGGATGGAAATCAACCGCGAAATGGCCGAACAGTGGCCCAACATCACCCGCAAGATCGCCGCTCCGGCGGATGCCGAAGAGTGGAAGGGCAAGGCGGGCAAGGGCGATCTGTTCAGCCGCAACCCCGGCAGCGGCGGCGAGTAGGATACCGGCTCTCTGCCGTCCCGATCTTGCCCTCGCCCGCGGGCGGGAGGGGGAGGGGCCCGGCGTAGCGGGGAGGGTGAGGGTGGTCCCCGGCTCCGCAAATAAATCAATAGTTTATTGGGAAACGGAACGGAGAACCACCCTCACTGTGCAAACGGAACGTTGGTAACAGATCAGACCGGTTACATA
>OBEQ012596790.1_pt1 | contig 49965 bp, 48 predicted proteins | sample 1670901 | NCBI WGS metagenome assembly OBEQ01 (sample SAMEA104232315, study PRJEB22302) | groundwater metagenome | biome: forest; feature: aquifer; material: groundwater | place: USA | collected 2011-08-07 | depth 5.4 m
AGACCATCGATTGGAACTCCCATGGCTCTGAGCTTCAAGCGGGCAATCTCAGAGTCAATGGATTCAGGAACAGGGTGAACGGTTCTTTCGAGATGACGGCTTTCACGGACGATGTATTCCGATGCCAAGGCTTGATTGGCAAAGGACATATCCATGACGGAAGCAGGATGCCCATCCGCTGCCGCCAGATTGACGAGCCTTCCTTCTGCAATCAAATAGATGCGTTTTTTCTTCTGCAGAGTATATTCCTCAACAAAATCACGCACCTTTCTTTTCTTCACGGCAAGTTTTTCCAAAGCAGGAATATCAATTTCGACATTAAAATGTCCGGAGTTGGCAAGCATCGCACCGTCCTTCATCTTGAGAAAGTGCTCTCTGCGCAGCACATGAGTATTGCCGGTTACCGTGACGAAAAGATCTCCCAAGGAAGCGGCGGCTCCCATCGGCATCACTTCAAAACCATCCATCACAGCCTGAAGAGCCTTCAAAGGATCCACTTCGGTGACAATAACATGAGCCCCCATCCCGCGAGATCTCTCTGCCAGACCCCGCCCGCACCATCCATATCCTGACACGACCACACGCGAACCTGCCAGAAGAATATTGGTCGCCCTGATAATACCATCCAGTGTGGATTGTCCTGTACCGTAGCGGTTATCAAAAAAATGTTTGGTGTTGGCGTCATTGACCGCGACAATCGGAAAAAGAAGCATTTTCCTTTCTGCTAAGCTGCGCAGCCTTATCACGCCCGTGGTGGTTTCTTCTGTCCCTCCACGAATAGAGCGGGCCTGCTCTTTTCTATCGCCGTGCAGAATAGAAACCAGATCCGCGCCGTCATCCATCGTCAGTTGAGGTTTGCGATCAAGAACCTGATAGATATGCTTATAATAGGTACTCTTGTTCTCTCCCTTCTTCGCAAAAACCGGGATACCATAAAAACGTACTAAAGCGGCCGCGACATCATCCTGAGTGCTGAGAGGATTGGAAGCACAGAGAAAAGGAGAGGCCCCTCCGGCTTTTAAGGTCATCATTAAATTAGCAGTTTCAGCGGTGACGTGAAGGCAGGCACCGATAGGAAGACCGCGGAGAGGTTTGGTTTTGATAAACCTTTCCCTCACCAGTTTTAAAACGGGCATGTCTTTTCCCGCCCACTCAATGCGAAGTTTTCCAGAAGAAGCCAAACGAATGTTTTGAATATCGTATTTCATAAATTCAATCCTTCCTAATGAAGATAAAAACCATCTTTAAGAAAACGGCTTTGTTTCGAAATGATCAAACTCGAGTACGGCTTTTACCCAACAGGTTTTATCTCAACGGAGCTAATGGTTCGACTAGATTGAAATTGTCAGTTGACAATTTCAATCTTCGCTCACCATAATACCGAGCGAACAGACAAAATCAAATTAGTCGAGGTACTAAACCAAAACAGCATGAGGGAGAGACTCATGAGACTTTGCCGGAGCAGCGGCATGATGACCCGATAAACTCAATTCCTTTTGAATCTGCTTGACTGCGTCCAAACGCTCCCAGGTAAAATCTTTCTCCTCCCGTCCGAAATGCCCGTAGGCAGCCGTCTGCCGATAAATCGGTCTCCTCAGATTCAGCTTTTCAATGATCCCGTAGGGAGTGAAATCAAAAATTTTCCTGACAGCTTTTTCTATTCTCTCGTCCGAAACAACACCCGTCCCAAAAGTGTTTACCATAATGGAAACGGGCTCTTTAACACCGATCGCGTAAGCAACTTGAATCTCGCAGCGCTTGGCCGCACCTGCAGCGACAATATTCTTCGCCACATATCGGACAAAGTAGGACGCGGAGCGATCCACCTTGGTTGGATCCTTCCCACTGAAGGCTCCTCCCCCATGAGCCCCGACTCCTCCATAAGTATCCACGATGATCTTTCTTCCGGTCAGACCGGTATCCCCCTGAGGGCCTCCGACTTCAAAACGGCCTGTCGGATTTATGAGAATGGTGGTGCGGTTCGTCAGATATTTTTCAGGGACAACCTTCTGAATCAGATGTTTCACGATATCCTTGGTGATGGTGTTCAATTTAACCTTGGCATCATGCTGAGAACTGACCACAATCGTCGTGATCTCTTTGGGCTTTCCATCATCATAAGCCACAGTAACCTGGCTCTTGCCATCGGGTCTGAGATAAGGAAGCACACCTGTCTTGCGAAGCTTTGCCAACCCCCTGGTCAGCTTATGCGCCATGCTGATGGGAAGAGGCATGTATTCCGGAGTTTCATCCGTAGCGTAACCGAACATCATCCCCTGATCTCCCGCGCCTCCTTTGTCGACACCGAGAGCGATATCAGGCGACTGCTTTTGAATCTGGGTCAGAACACCGCAGGTTTTATAATCAAAACCATAGGTTGCATCCGTATAACCCACTTCTTTCACCACTCTTCGCACGACGTCTGGAATATCAACATAACACTTAGTGGTGATTTCCCCGGCCACCATCACCGTGCCCGTTGTGACCAACGCTTCACAAGCCACGCGCCCATAGGGATCCTGGCCTAAAATGGCATCCAGTACCGCATCGGAAATTTGATCACACAGCTTATCCGGATGACCTTCTGTGACTGACTCTGAAGTAAACAAATGTTTATCAATTTTCATTCTCTAGAACCTCCTTGAGCAAAACGAAACTCCTATCTTCCAGGCTTGCCTTTCCCAGTGAAAGACTCCTGCAAAAGTTTGTTAGCGCTATCATAAGATTTCAAATCGCCGATATCATACCAAATCCCTTTGAAAGAATAACCATATAAAGCTTCGCGATCCAAAAGCCAGCGTATAAAAAAGCCGGGCGCATCGGGATTCTCACGATTCTTCAAGTATTCTTTGATTCGGGACAACTTCACTCTTGGGAAAAAATAAAGCCCCATGCTGACCAGTGTGCTTGGCGGATCTTCCGGCTTCTCTAGGAAATCCACCACACGCCCCTTTGGATCAAGCTGCAGCACCCCATATTTTTGGGCTTGCTCTCTAGATTCAATATCCACACAAGCAACTGTGATTTGAGGACCGTTCTTTTTTGCAGAGTTGACAAAATCACGTATCGAAAAATGGAAAAGATTATCCCCTGCAATCACGAGAATATCATCATCGATCTTCCCCTGGGTTATAGCGAGATCAAGATCCTGAATGGCTCCCAGCCGGTTTTCGTTGTTGGTTGAAGGATCATTCAAAATGGTGATGGCTTTAGAAAAAGCCCCTTTTTTCTGCCAGGCCACAAATTTCTCTTTGAACTTGGCGTTGGTGACGACCATCACCTCCCGAATTTCTGGAATTTCCTCAAGCGTTTCCAGAATATAATCCAACAGGGGTCTTCCCCCTACAAGAAGCAGCGGCTTGGGACAATCCAGCGTAAGCGGATAGAGTCGAGTAGCATAGCCTGCGCAAAGAATAACGGCTTTCACGTCAGGCTTTCACCTTCGCAAGTTCGCCCTTCAGATAATCAATGACTTTAACCGCCGTAGGATCTACCCCATAGAGAATGGCAAGGTAAAAGCTCGCAAAATCTCCTTTGTAAATCAGAGAGAAAATCCTGGCCAAAAGCGACTGGCCTTCCGACCAAACTTGAACCACTTTCGCTCCCTGCTTTTCGATCAAATCCTGTGTGATTTTCATACGGATTTGGACACGGGGATGTTCTTCACGATCGCGCAAAAAGACCGCGACGAAATTCTTGAGCATTTCCTGTGGATGACACCAACCCACAATTTCATTGTGATTCATCTCCGGAAGCACATGGTGCGTGGCCAAAGCCTTCGCGTTTTCCTCCATCTGCCCTCGCCATCTCAATGCCACCACTTCAAAATGATCCGCGGCACTGTAAAACAACGGATACCTATTATAGAAAAGGGTGGCAAGTTCTTTCGCCTCATTTCTGCCTTCCGCATTAGGCTTGATCTTTCCCCGGCTCGATTTGAGAAGGGCGACCGTCTCGTCAAAATCGGACTTTTGGAAATGAATCAAACCCAATCTATCCAAAAGAAGCAGAAGCGGTATAACAGAATAACCCAATGCCACTCTCGGCGGGAAACCGGAAGGAATTTTGATGTGAGGATCACCATATCTTTGCGCCAGCTTCTCAACTTCACCGCCAGAACTGATCGCTACAATTCTAGCTTCCCGTTCTTTACCTTCTAAATAGGCCGAAATCGTTTCTTCCGTATTTCCAGAATAAGAACTCACCACAAGAAGCGTCTGAGAAGTCACAAACCTGGGAAGGACATAACTTCGATTGACCAAAATAGGGCAACGAATCTCATTCTGGACATATCCTTTGATCAGGTCAGCTCCGATCGCCGAGCCGCCGAGCCCTGTAAAAACAATATGGTTGGCCTGGCGGGCCAGATTCTTATCAACCTTCAAAGATTCCCCAATCGTCCATGCCTCTTCAAGCTGTTTGGGAAATTCCTCCAATAGTTTCTGCATGTTGCTGGGGTCGCTCTTTTTGATGGCTTCAATCCGATCGAGTGTTTTCATGAATTTTCAACAAGTTCAGGAAGGATTTCCCTGAGTTTATCTCCCACAAATTTTCTGATGTGTGCCCCCGTACTGAATTTCAGAGCTTCATCGGCAATTTCCCGCGCCTGCTTGAGGGTAACGGAACGAATGGCTTTCTTCACTTTCGGCAGAATCAGAGGACTCGTACTGATTTCATCAATACCAAGCCCCACCAGAAGAATGGCAAGCATCGGATCCCCACTCATCTCACCACAGGTACCCACCCAAATCTTATTGTTATGTCCGTTCTGGATGATCTGCTTGATCAGATAAAGAATGGCCGGATGAGTCGGGTCGTAAAGATAGGCAATCTTTTCATTCACCCGGTCAACCGCTAGAGCGTATTGAATCAGATCGTTGGTGCCGATGGAAAAAAAATTGACCTCCTTGGCAAGAATATTTGTGATCAGAGCTGCCGAAGGAATTTCAATCATCGCCCCTATTTCCATTTTTTCATCAAAAGGGATACCTTCTTTTCTCAATTCATCCTGTGCTTCTCTGAAAATCCGGTTGGCGTGCTGCAATTCTTCCAAATTGGAAATCATGGGATACATGATCTTGAGATTTCCGAAATGCGAAGCACGCAGAATGGATCTCAACTGGGTTTTGAAAATATCGACCCGTGCCAGACAAAACCGAATCGCTCTCCAGCCTAAAAAGGGATTCATTTCATAAGGGAGTTCAAGGGAGGAGAGGAATTTATCGCCTCCCAGATCAAGGGTGCGAATAATCACAGCATGGGGATAAATTTGTTCGACAACCTTCTTGTGAGCTTGGAATTGTTCCTCTTCCGTGGGAAGATCACTGCGGTTCAAGTAAAAATATTCGGTTCGATAAAGGCCGATACCTTCGGCGCCATGTGCAATCACGGAGGGAATTTCGTCCGGAAACTCAATGTTAGCAGCAAGCTCGACATGATGATGATCTAGAGTCTCCGTTTTAAGATCCTTGAGCTTGGTGAGCTGGCGATTCCGTTCGATATCTTTTCTGTCCTCGAGCTGATAACGCTGTATCGTTTCCTCATCGGGATTGACGATGACGATACCGTGGGTGCCGTCGACAATTATGAGATCGCCTCCCACCACATCTTTGCTGATTCCCTCCAGACCGACTACGGCCGGAATTTCAAGCGAACGGGCCATAATCGCTGTGTGAGAGGTGGGACCTCCGATATCCGTGGCAAAACCGATCACATGCTCCTTGTTCATAGTAGCCGTGTCGGAAGGAGATAAATCATGAGATACGACAACAACTCTTTCCTGAAGATCTGCAAGAACATCTTTCGACTGGCCCATTAAATTCTGGAGGATACGGCGGCCAATATCTTTGATATCGGAAATCCTTTCCCGCAAATACTCATCATCAATTTTCGAAAACGCCTGAAAGTATTTCTGAATCACTGAACTGAAGGCGTACTCGGTGTTGAATTTCTCTTCTTTGATTTTGGAAATCACGTCCTCAATCAGAGTCCGATCCTCCAAAATCAAGAGATGGGCATTGAAAATATCAGAATGTTCTCTTCCAAGCTCTTCCGAGATTTTTCGACGTATGCCGAGAACATCCGCGCGGGTTTTGGTGAGAGCCTCCTCGAACCTTGCTATTTCCTGTGGTATCTGCTCGGGAGAAACAATAACACGCGGGACGGACAAATCCTCACTGTGCAGAATCAGAACCTTGCCGATGGCGATGCCCGGAGAGACAGGGATGCCCTGAGTTGAAATCATTGATTATTCCCCAAAATTGCTTTCAAAAAGTTTTTCGATGCTGTCAATAGCTTTCTGAGCGTCAGGACCCTCCACCGTCACAACCACTTGACTGCCAGGCCCGGCAGCCAGAGTCATGAGTCCCATAATCGACTTGCCATTGACCTTCTGACGCCCCTTGCGTATAAAAATATCGCTCTGGAACTTATTGGCCATTTGAACGAATGTGGCTGCAGGACGGGCATGCAGACCGAGCTTATTTTTCACTGTGAATTTTTTCTCACAGGTGGGCTTTGAATCAGGTTCTTCCATTTCTCCCTTAGTCGTCATTTTAAAACCGAAACTTTCTCAGCTCGAGAATTAATCTCGAAAAACCGCTCAAAAATAAATTTTGCCAGTTTGTCCGGATCATGCCTGACCTGCTCCCCCAACTTGACCATTTCTCCTTCCACCGCCTCATAGCCCCTCTCAGCAATCAGATCTATGTCAAGCTTGGTAGGGTAGGCCTTCTGAGCTGCATACCTTGCAAGAAGATGGTTAGGAACAGGCTGCGTGTTTACGAAGACTGAGTCGATAATGCGGGGATCCGTATGCTGGATCAGGCTATTCAAATGGTCATAAACGGAAAAACCGTCTGTCTCACCCGGTTGAGTCATTACATTGGCGATGTAAAACTTCTTGGCTTCAGACTCCAGAATCTTGTTCAAGATACCTTTAATAAGAAGGTTCGGAAGGACACTGGTATAAAGACTGCCAGGACCGTAAATAATGAGATCCGCATTTTCGATAGCGTCCAGAGCTTCTTGAGTAGCACGACAGTCCTCGGGCTTCAGCCAAACACGCTTCACAGTTGTGCCTCGGCTCGTAATATTAGTCTCTCCCTCAACAATCGCCCCATCCTCAAATTCTCCCACTAAAGTAACCTGCTCAAGTGTGGAGGGAATCACACTTCCGCGAATCGCCAGCACTTTGCTTGATTCCTTGATGGCCTTATCAAAATCACCGGTGACTTTGGAAAGGGCCGTGATAAACAAGTTTCCAAAACTGTGTCCTTTAAGGCCTGAGCCGTTTTCGAAACGATATTGAAACAACTGAAGCATTAAAGGTTCGGCATCCGCCAGTGCCACCAGACAGTTGCGTATATCACCCGGAGGAAGAATATCCAGTTCATCCCGCAATCGCCCGGAACTACCTCCCGTGTCCGTGACCGTTACAATAGCCGTAATGTTCTTGGTGTAATTTTTGAGTCCCTGTAAAAGGGTAGCAAGTCCTGTTCCGCCACCAATGGCTACGATTCGAGGTCCTCTCTCGAGGGCCCGCTCCTGACGCCTTTGATACACAATATCCACCAGCCCTTCTTTCCGCTGAGGCATCAAGGTCCTCACGAAAATCCTTAGGATATTTTTGATACCCATGATCACGAGAAACACTCCAAAAATCAAAACAGCCGTTGAAAAAGCCGCCAAAAACACGTTGGTTTTGGAAAACGACCGCACGGCATAAAGCGCAACGAGAATGATCAAAAAGAGCCCCAAAGCACAGAGGGAAATCCACCTTTTGATTCCCATGCCGGGATAAAACCATTTGAAGAATTGCATTCTCTTCTCTTCGTTCAATTTAACGGCTCCTTCTTTCATCTAATCGCAGCTTCCATATCTTCTTCTTGAACATGGGTCGCCATCGACTCGATCAACTTGCGGTTCAAATCACGGGCGCTATGGTCTCCCATTCTCTTCAAGCGGTCATTCAAAGCCGCAACCTCAACCAGAACAGGAATATTGCGCCCGGGGCGAACAGGCAAAATAAGATGCGGCAAAGAAATACCTAAAACCTCATACTCCTGGTGGCCCAAACCGGTTCGTTCATATTCCTTTTTCTGATTCCAATTCTCAAGCGTCACCGCCATATTGATTCTCTTTTGATTACGTATGGCCCCAACTCCGAATATCGATTGCACATTGATAATGCCAAGACCACGGATCTCCATATGATGTTGAATCTTTTCACTGGACGAACCCAGAAGCTCATCCGTACTCTGCCGTTTGATGTAAACAATATCATCCGCTACCAGACGATGCCCGCGTTCAACCAGCTCCAAAGCACATTCCGACTTACCTATCCCGCTCTTGCCCAATAAAAGAATCCCCGTCCCAAAAACATCCACGAAAGTCCCGTGCAAGCTCACTGCAGGAGCATTCTCATCTTCAATGAATACCGTGATCTGACTGACCAGCTTGGAGGTTTGAAGAGGCGATTTGAAAACAGGGACTCCAAACTGCACAGCCAGTTTTAGAAAATCATCCGGAACTTTCTGATTTTTTGAGACAACAATACAAGGAATCTTGTAGCTGAAAAACCGGTCTAAATTCCTTTTTTTCTGTTTCGTCGAAAGCTTGTAAAGAAAAGAAACCTCCGTTTTGCCCAAAATCTGGACACGGTCGTACGCAAAATAGTCGTAGTAACCTGAAAACGCAAGCCCAGGCCGGTGAATCTCAGCAGAGCGAATCTTCCTTCCAAGAGAGAGCCCAGGCGTTAACAGTTTAAGTTTGAGTCTCTCTTTCAAAAAATCGAAAAGCCGCTGTGGGGTTAAAAAATTCACGGAGCCTTTCACAAAATTCTCAGTGCCTCTTCTCTTCCTCATTACGAATGATCTCGTAAATCTCGGAGGAATCCTGCGCACGCCTAAGAAGTTGACAGAAATAACTGTCCCTCAAAAGTCTCGAGATCTTGGCCAGAGCTTTCAAATGAGGCCCCGCCGAATCTTTAGGGGCCGCCAAGAGAAAAAAAATGTAGACCGGCTCTCCATCGAGGGCATCGAAATTGACACCCTTCTTGCTGATCCCCAGAATCGCTATAAGTTCACTCAAACGCTCGGTCTTAGCATGAGGGATAGCTATTCCCTGTCCGATTCCTGTGGAACCAAGATTCTCACGTTCAATCAAAGACTTAATGATAGTTTTTTTGTCACCGATATCCTTAACACCGGCTAAAACGTCTACCAATTCTTTCAACGCACCTTCCTTATCACTGGCTTCCATGCCAATTTTGATAGCGCGCTTGTCAAGAATATCCGTAATTTTCATTCTCTCGCCCCTTTCATGATCTAACTTTCTGATTCAATCAATCCAAAGTTTCCATCTTGACGCTTATAGATAACATTGACCGCATCAGTTCTTGAGTTACGGAAAACATGGAACGGTTTTCCTGTCAGGATGAGCTCGATCTGAGCCTCTTCAACCGAGATAGGTTTGGAAGGAGAAACCTTCTCGACAATAATGCGCCCTTTCCCTTCCTGACGACGTTCACCGCGAACTGCTTCGGCAGAAGATTCCTCATCTCCAGGCGCTATTTCTGTGATGTCGCGCCTGGCAGGAATCTTGTGATTCTTGATTCTTTCCTTCCGCTTCTTAAGCTGCACCGCCACCCTTTTTTCAGCCGCATCGAAAGCGGCAAAGAAATGATCTTCACTTCTTCCTTCACCGTAAAATCTCAGGTTTTTCCCCAACAGAGTGATTTCCGCAATGTACAGATATTTTTCGATTTTGAGGACAATCTTGGCTTCAATCACTCCCCGGAACTTGCCGAGTTTATCCAGCTTTTTCTCAATATGCTCGCGCATTCGGGGAGTTACCTTCATATGTTTGCCAATGATTCGAATTTCCATAATTTTTAGGTCAAAACAAATCTCTCGCCCAGATAAATTTCTCGGGCTTTTCTATCGGTGGCAAGAAATTGTGAAGTGCCCGACACCTCAATCTTACCTTCATACATGATGTAGGCACGATCCGTAATAGCCAAAGTCTCCCTCACACTGTGATCCGTAAGCAGAATGCTTAGGCCCTGCGACTTAAGTTTTCCAAGAATCTTCTGAACCTCGAACACCGCAATCGGATCCACGCCGCTGAAAGGTTCATCGAGCAGGATCAGAGAAGGATTGGTGACCAGGGCTCTCGTGATCTCAAGTCTCCTCCGTTCCCCCCCCGAAAGAGTGTGGGCTTTGCTCTTAGCCAGATAGGCAATATCAAGATCGTTCAAAAGCTTCTTAAGTCTCCGTTCCCTCTCCGCTTGAGGAATGTCCAAAGTTTCAAGAATCGCCATAATATTTTCCTCAACCGTGAGCTTCCGGAAAATCGACGGCTCCTGAGAAAGATATCCCATACCCAGACGAGCACGTTTGTAAATCGGCAAATCGGTAATGTCCTCACCGCGGAAAAAAATCCGTCCTTCCACCGGACGAATAATCCCTACCACCATGTAGAATGTCGTTGTTTTGCCGGCTCCATTGGGCCCCAAAAGACCAACAATTTCCCCGCGCCCGATTTGAATAGAAACGCGGTTAACCACGCAGCGGCCGTGGTAGGATTTGACCAGATTATCAGTTTCTAGAAGATACAAGACCCTCGCCCCCAGAGTTGAGATGACACTACTTTTTCCCTCCTAACAGAAGAGAATCATCAGCTTTAGATCCACTGCCTGGAAAATAGACGGCCTCCGTACTTCCATTCAGAAGGACGCGGCCTTCTTTCACCAAATAAGTGACTTCATCTGCATAAGTCGTATTCCCCTCCGGAGTCGTGATCACCACATTGCCCAAAGCCACGATATGATCGACCTTTTTTGTTACCTTGTCATAAAAGACATCCATGTTATCCGCCGTCAGTTTGCCGCGATGATCGGTCGCCACCACGTTTTTGTGGAAATGAGCGATGTTCTTATCGTAATTGATATCCAGCGGACCTTCACACGTAATCACGGTAGGAACAGCTGATTTGGGATCGTCGCTCTGTATCACCACCGTGACACTTTTTCGAAACACAACCTTCTTCAGCTGAGAATCCCCTTTTGCACCCAAACCGTCCACATCAATATTGTCTTTCTTGACCGAAACTTTTTCTTTGGTATCAAGAGATCTTTCTGTAGGATGGATATTCAATGCATCCGTCATAAGTCTTGCGCCTTCCTGAGTAGTCGCCACCACGTTCTTTTGTAGGTACACGGTACTGGTGGACTTATCAAAAACTCCGCGATCTGCCGTAATGGTCACAGGAGCCTCATCGGCATAGGCCTTGGCAATCACATTAGTTAAAGCTACGGTCCTCGCCAAAATGTTAGCCGTATCTCCTTCAATCTCAAGTTCCTTCTTACCGCTCGTAGCGTACTTGGAGAACGAGAAACTGTAGACTTTATGAGTCAGATCATCCTCGGCAGGTTTGGTTTGTTTTATCTTGGGACTTAACATTCCTACTGACAATCTGAAAAACAAAAAGCCTACATAGGAAAATCCAACCATCAAACTGATAATAACAATCCGTTTAACCATGATTTCGATTCAAATCTTTGTGAATTTCATTTAAGAGATACCGGCTTTCAAAAAAGACTTTCCGGCGGATGGATCGGCGGGACGAGTCTTCCAGCGGTCGTGCATCCAAACCCACTGGTCCGGATATTTCCGAATGTATTTTTCCATCACAGCAGACCATCTTTCGGTAAATTCCTGAACCGCATCCTCTTTCGAACCTCGAGTGAAACAGGGGGCAATGGGCTCCTCCAAAATCAATCGATAACGCTTTCCTTCCCGAATCGCAAAACCCGGCACGATCACGGTGTCAGCCGCAAGCGCCAATTTCACAGGTCCCGTCGGCGTGTAGGCGGCCACTCCAAAAAAATCCACGAACACTCCTTCAAGACTTTCAATATCTTGATCGGCACTCATTCCGAGAATCTGATTGTTCCTTAAGACTTTCAACATTTCCTTGGGTGAGCCGTCACGGTAAATCGTCCGCACCGCCACGCTCTCTCTGAGTTTCACAATGATTTCATTGTACTTCTCATAATAAATCCTTTTTCCGACAAGAGCTCCTAAATAACCCATGGTGCAGAAAGCCGCGGCCAGCAATTCCCAATTTCCCAGATGCGCGGTAAGAAGGATAACCCCTTTGCCTTCGTCTAAAATGCGGTTGATCCTCAGGAATTCGTCATCATATAAAATCCACTCCCGAAGAGTCTCACGAGTGAGACTTGGGAAAAAAATCACGTCGGTAGCCGTCATGGCCAGGTTTTCAAAGACCCGTTTGGCAATGGCCTGGATCTCCCTCTCCGTTAATTGGTCCTTCCAGGCAAACCGGAGATTGTCCAGCACCTTTTTCCTCTGTCTTCCAACCAGGTAAAACGCTATTTTCCCAATAAACTTCGCGAAAGAAAGAGCAACTCCACGCGGGAAACTTCTTACAAAAAGCATTCCCAGCCTAAGCAGGAGGTAGAAGAAAAATCTCCTCGGTTTATTTTTCATAAAATGTGTGATTATAAGGACTCATCCCTATCCAGTCAAATAAAACCGGCTTTAAGTAAATCCTGCACATCGAGAAGCCCGACGACCTTCCCCCTGTCATCAACGACAGGAAGCTCATCGATTTTTCTTTCCCGAAGAAGATTCAAAGCCTCGGCCGCCAGTTTTTCCTTATGAATTCTGAGGGGTTTTCTGGTGGCCACTTGAATCACGGGTTTGTCCATAACATCTCCCCGGCCGTTTTCAAGATGACGCCTCAAATCTCCATCAGTAAAAATCCCTTTCAGACGCCCTTTACGATCCGTCACAGAACAAGAGCCGGCTCGTGCTTGAGTGATAGCAAGAAGAGCATCTTTAACGAGAGTATCTTCACGGACGGCTGGATTGGCTTTCCCCGTCCTCATGAGATCTTTCACTTTAAGAAGCTTCTTACCTAGAGAACCCCCCGGATGGTAAAACGCAAAATCCTCCGACTTAAAACCTCTTTTCTCCTGAAGAGCCATGGCCAAAGCATCTCCTGCTGCCAGGGTCACAGTCGTGGAGGCTGTGGGCGCAAGACCCAGGGGACAAGCCTCGCGGCTGATACCGATATCAATCACCACATCGGAATTCTGAGCCAGGGTGGACTTGGTATTGCCCGTCATGGCAATTAATTTCGTCCCCAGTTTCTTGATCGTGGAAAGAAGCTTGATGATTTCCTCTGTTTCCCCGCTGTTGGACAGAGCAAGGATAATATCTTGTTTAGCCACCATCCCCACATCTCCGTGAACCGCCTCAGCCGGATGCAAAAAAAGGCTGGGAGTCCCCGTTGAGGCCAAGGTGGCGGAAATCTTCCGGCCTATAATACCCGGCTTGCCCATTCCCGTCACCACAACGCGGCCAGTGCTTTTGTAAATGAGTTCAACTGCCGCATCAAAACTTTTGCCGATTTTCGGCAGAATACTCTGAATAGCACGGGCTTCGATTCGCAGGACTTTCTTAGCGATGCGGATGCTTTTGGTATCAGGCATGATGGTTCGCGATCTGCTTTAATTTCTTCAGAGTCACAAGAAGCGATTTCAAACTCGATAGAGGAAGAGAATTAGGCCCGTCACTTTTGGCAGTCTTGGGATCTTCATGAACTTCCATAAAAAGGGCATCACAGCCGGCCACCACACCGCATTTGGCCAAAACCGGTATAAAATGCGATTCGCCTCCCGAAGCGTGCCCCAATCCCCCCGGCTGCTGAACGGAATGGGTGGCATCAAACACGACCGGATAACCAAAACTTCTCATAATGGGGATGGATCTGAAATCGCTCACCAGCGTGTTGTATCCAAACGAAGCACCGCGCTCTGTAAGAAGAATATTGTGATTGCCTGTGCTTTCAATTTTCTCCACTGCGTTTTTCATATCCCAAGGAGCAAGGAACTGTCCTTTTTTTACGTTGACTATTTTTCCGGTGCGCGCTGCCGCAAGAATCAAATCAGTCTGGCGGGAAAGAAAAGCGGGAATCTGCAGGATATCAAGAATTTCACTGGCTTCCGCGATTTCCTCCTCGCAATGAACATCGCTCAGAACAGGAATCCCAAACTGTTTTTTCACCTTCGCAAGAATGCGCAGTCCTTCTCTCAGCCCCGGGCCACGGAAGGAGTTGACGGAAGAGCGATTGGCTTTGTCATAACTTGCCTTGAAGACATAAGGGATATGAAGATTTTGAGCTATGCGGGAAATTTTTTCGGCGTGGCGCAGAACTGCCTTTTCATTTTCAATCACACAGGGACCGGCAATAAGCACGAGTTGACCCGGCTTTCCAAACACGATCTTTCCGAGACGGACTTCCCTCACCACCTCACCCCACCTCAACGTGATTCATATCCTTCAAACTTTCGTCCACATCACCATGGGTACTCAACTTGGTTCCCAGTCTTGCCTCACGATATTCCAGAGCATGGCCAATGAATTCACGAAACAAAGGATGAGCACGATCCGGTTTGGAACTAAACTCCGGGTGATACTGGCAAGCGACAAACCAGGGATGCTCCTCCAACTCAACGATTTCAACCAGATTCCCCTGCGGATAAACCCCCGACACTTTCATGCCGGCTTTTTCGAACGCATCCAAATACCCATTGTTGAATTCATAACGATGGCGGTGCCTCTCAGAAATTTTCTCCGCCTTGTAAGCTTTCATAGCATGCGAACCCTTCTTCAGAACACAGGAATAAGCGCCCAGGCGCATGGTCCCCCCCATCTCAGTCACCTTCTCTTGTTCTTCAAGAAGGCTGATCACAGGATAGGAAGTCTTCTTATTGAATTCGGTTGAATTGGCACCTTTCAAACCCAGAACATTTCTCGCAAACTCAATCGTGGCGCACTGCATGCCAAGACAAATACCAAAATAAGGAATACGGTTTTCACGACAGTATTGAATCGCTTTGATCTTTCCCTCCACACCGCGGTTACCGAATCCTCCGGGTACGAGGACACCGTCACAATCTTTGAGATATTTCTCGACCTTCCCCTTTTCCAATTTCTCCGCGTCGATCTTTTTAAAAATAACTCCGGCGTTATTGGCAATAGCGCCATGCTTGAGCGCTTCATAAATGGATTTGTAGGCGTCTTGGAGCTCGATATACTTCCCAACCACCGCAATGCGTACCACATATTTGGGATGAAGGGATACATCCACCACATTTTTTTTCCAATCGGCAAGATTGCCTACCTTATAGTCCAAATGCAGAAAACGGCAGATGACTTTATCGAGACCCTGATTTTGAAACATGAGCGGGACTTCATAAATCGATTGCACATCTCTGGCTTCAATCACGGCGTCACCCTCGACATTGCAGAAAAGAGCAATCTTATCCTTCAAATTCTTGGTAAGTTTTTTCTCAGTCCGGCAGAGGAGAATATCCGGCTGAATTCCGATCTCGCGAAGCCGCCCGACACTATGCTGGGTTGGTTTGGTTTTAAGCTCGCCTGCCGCGCGTATAAAAGGGACGAGAGTGAGATGAATATTCAACGCATTCTCACGCCCCACTTCCAGCCTGAGCTGCCTCACCGCTTCAAGAAAAGGCAGAGACTCAATGTCGCCTACCGTACCTCCCACCTCTACAATCACTACATCCACACGTTTGCTCTTGGAGACCTCACGGATTCTTTCCTTGATTTCATCCGTGATATGAGGAACTACCTGCACGGTGGCTCCTAGATAATCGCCGCGTCTTTCCTTGGTAATCACGGAGTAATAAAGCTGGCCCGTCGTTACATTATTGGATTTTCCAATGGTGCTGTCAGTGAAACGCTCGTAGTGGCCAAGATCAAGATCCGTCTCTGCTCCATCCTCAGTAACATAAACTTCGCCGTGCTGATAAGGATTCATAGTACCCGGATCCACATTGATATAAGGATCCAATTTCTGCATGGCGACTTTCAAGCCCTTCGCCTCAATGATTTTTCCTATGGAGGCGGAGGCAATGCCCTTACCCAGCGATGAGACCACACCTCCTGTTACAAAGATGTACTTTGGCATCGGGTCACTTCCTCTTCTTGTCCTTCGTTTTGTTGTTCGTAACGAGATAAGGCATCAATTTGTAACCTTCGTTGAAACGCAAATCAGAAGCCTGAGCCTGTGTTTCATTGTAACTTTCAATTCCATTTGAAACCATTCCTTGACCGTAAATCACAAACGGGACAGGTCCTCTCAAATGGGTTCTTGTCTTGCAGGAAGTCGGATGGTCGGGAAGCACAAGAACACGCGTGTCGGAATGAGTTTCGCAATATTTCTTCACAGCTCCGACCACAAAATGATCAAAATCCTCGATGGCCTGTATTTTCGCCTTGAGATTTCCCTCATGCCCTGCTTCATCCGTCGCTTCCACATGAATGAAAATAAAATCTTTTTCCTTAAGAGAATCGAGACCATATTGAGCTTTGCCTTGGTAGTTGGTGTCTAAATAACCTGTGATGCCGGGCACTTCGATAATCTCAAGGCCTGCAAGATGCGCAATGCCTCGGAGAAGATCCACTGCGGAAATCAGCGATCCCTTCAACCCGAACTTTTCTGAAAAACTTTCAAGTTCAGGCATCACCCCCTGCCCCCAAAACCAAATCATATTGGCGGGATTCTCTTTCAAATCGACACGCACGTGATTGATCTCATGATCCTGAATCAAAAGCCTGGCATCCAGCATGATTTTCTTCAGCAGTTCATCACCGGGTCCTTTAGGCCAGTGATCATTGATGTTCTGGCCCATGATATTATGCGGTGGATCGCATGCCGCTGAGAGTCCTTCCTTACCCAGGCGATCTTTGATCACGGCAATATGGCGGTAGCCGACACCGGGATGAAAATGAACCACATCGTTTGCCAGCTTCTTATTCAAATATTCCACCAGAACTTTTCCTTCCTGGGATGAAATATGTCCGGCGCTATAGTCCACGAGTTTTCCTTCCGCCTCGGTCACGAAATTCATGCGGAAGGCTACCTCTCCCTCACGCAGTTTGATTCCCATGCTGGCCGCCTCAATCGGGGCACGGCCTGTGTAGCATTGCTTCGGGTTATAACCCAAAATGGAGAGATTGCCAACATCCGAACCAGGCTCCATGCGATCCGGCACAGTTTTTACCATACCTACCTGTCCGTTTTTCGCAAAGAAATTGAGATTGGGAATGCGGCTTGACTCAAGAGGCGTCTTTCCCTCAAGTTCCTCATAACCATGGTCCGCCACGCCGTCCGGAACTAAAACAATGTATTTCATGACTTTACCCCAATCAGCTTCACGATCTCCTCCACCTCGGGCGCCACACTTTCCATTTTGTCTTCAAAACTCAAAGCAAAGTCCGGATCCTTAAGACCGGAACCCGTAAGCGTGACCACAATTCTTGTGTTCTCTTCGAAATAGCCCCGCTTCGCAAGCTTGATGACACCTGCCACAGCCGCCGCGGAAGCCGGCTCGGCAAAAACGCCGTCCTTCTCCGCAATGAAACGGTAAGCCCAGGAAATTTCCTCGTCGGTCACCGACTCAATCAATCCACCAGATTCATCCCGCGCATTCACCGCCCCCTGCCAGCTGGCGGGATTCCCAATTTTGATGGCCGAAGCAATCGTCTCAGGATGAGCAATGGGATGTCCTTTCACGATCGGAGCGGCACCTTCCGCTTGAAATCCAATCATCTTAGGCAAAATCTCGGATTTCCCAAGTTCATGAAACTCCTTGTAGCCTTTCCAATAGGCCGTGATATTGCCCGCATTTCCAACCGGGATGGCGTGATATTCCGGCGCATCTCCCAATTCATCGATGATTTCAAAACTGGCTGTTTTCTGTCCTTCGATTCTAAAAGGATTGACCGAATTGACCAGCTTGATGGGATACTTCTGAGTGATGGCTTGCACCAACTTCAAAGCCTCATCGAAATTTCCCCGGATAGAAATCACTTTCGAACCGTACCGGAAAGCCTGAAGAAGTTTTCCCTTTGCAATCTGACCTTCGGGAACAATCACATAACATTGCAGGCCGCAGCGCGAGGCATAAGCCGCCGCAGAGGCCGAGGTGTTGCCGGTGGAAGCGCACATGATGGCGCGGCATCCTTCCTCCAGGGCTTTTGAGACCGCCAGGGTCATGCCGCGATCCTTGAAGGATCCGGTCGGATTCAATCCCTCAAATTTGTAATAAATCTTTGCACGAATTTTGAGATACCGCGGAAGGGCCTCACTCAAAATGAGCGGCGTGTTGCCTTCATTCAGAGAAACGATCGGTGTTTTCTCCGTAATAGGAAGGTACTCCTGATACCTTTCCACCACGCCGATTTTTTTTCTCAGTATCTTTTTGCTTATCTTCATAACCATGGGATGATCCGGTTTCTACGCCTCAGCCGAAATTCTCAATCCTCAATACGTATGAGATGGGATTTGCCTCGAATCACAGGGAGACGATCGATTTTTTTCGCCGCTTCCTGAATCGCCGTCTCCGCCGAATGATGAGAAATCATAATGAGCGGAACCACATTGCCGACTTTTCTTTCCGTCTGAATCACATCGGAAATACTGACATGATGCGCCCCTAAAATTCCCGATATTCTTGCTAACACGCCCGGTTTATCAATGACGGAGAAACGCATGTAGTAGCGGGCGTGAATCATGGATCCCGGTTTGATTTTTGATTTCCTCCTGAGCAGCCAAGGATTGGCTTTCTTGCCTTCCCGCCCCAAGGCCAGATCCACCAAATCGCTTACGACCGCACTGGCGGTAGGCTTGGGCCCCGCTCCTTTTCCGTAGAGCAAAATTTCTCCAACTTCATCTCCCCGAAAAAGAATCGCGTTGTAAGCACCGTCCACTTTGGCGAGAATGTGATTTTCAGAAAGAAGAGTCGGCTGCACTCTAGCTTCAATCCCATCTTTGCTTCGCTTGGCAATCGCAAGAAGTTTGATGACATATCCAAACTGACCTGTGAAGGTAATGTCATTCTGATCAATCCTGCTGATTCCCTCACAGGTAATATCCCGAAAACGAACCGGTTCATCAAAAGCAAGCGACGCCAGAATCGCAAGTTTATGAGCGGAATCAATGCCATCAACGTCAAGCTTCGGATTTCTCTCCGCGTAACCTTCCCTCTGAGCCAGACGAAGCGCCTCGCCAAACTCCAGCTTATCCTGCGTCATGCGGGTAAGAATGTAATTGGAAGTGCCGTTGATAATCCCGAGGACGCTCTGGATTTCGTTGCCCACCAAACCTTCGCGCAGAGCTTTGATCACGGGAATCCCGCCGCCCACGCTAGCTTCAAAAAACACTTGTCTTTTGTATTTGGCAGAAGCTTTAAAAATTTCCTCACCGCATTCTGCAAGAAGCGCCTTGTTCGCCGTGACCACATCCTTGCCGCTTCGAAGAGCCTGAAGAATCAAATCCTTGGCGGGCCGTATTCCTCCGATAAGTTCAACCACACAATCAATTTGACCGTTCCTTACCGTTTTGGAGGAGTCACGTGTAAGAATTTTTCTGTCGACGCGGACAGACCGTTTCTTCTTTAAATTCCTAACTGCGATTTTTTTTATCTCAAACGAGATGCCGACTTTTTTCTCGAGGCGAGACTTCTTGCGGGTCAGAATTCTGTAAACACCACTGCCTATTTGGCCAAGTCCCAACAAGCCAATTTTAATCTTCTTCATAAGTTCATTGATTGCAAAGCATTGGGAATAAAGGATTGGGGCCGCCATGCCCAGAAGAACTTGGTTAATATAGTGGAATATATAGGAAAAAGCAAGCTAATCCTGACTGTGCACGACTCTGCCGTAACTCATGCACAAATCTGAGCTTGCTTGAGTAGAAAAAAAACTATCCCGGCTGAGGTCCGATCACAAATCCACAAGGATATCACCCCCTTCTGCTTTGACCGGATAAGCAGTTTGTTTCAAACCAGGACGAATCACACAATTACCCGTCGTCACATCAAATTGCCAGCCGTGCCAGGGACAGGTCACAACATTGCCGTCCAAATCTCCCTCACCCAATGGACCTCCCATGTGAGGACAGGTTCCATTCATCGCGTAAAGATTTCCATTCACATTGTATAGTGCGATGGAAATACCTTTGTCTTCAAGTTCCACGTGTTTGCAGGCCCCCTGAGGAAGATCGGATTTTTTTGCAACTTTCACGAAATTGGGCATAAGGATGTCTCCTTTTTTCGGTTCATTTTACGCAAAAGAAAATGGTTTGACAATAGCAATACTGCTTCAAGAAATTGAGAGCAACATCATGGAATTGAGGCGGGGTAAAAAACCGGTTTGCAATCAGATGAAGAAAAGGGCGTATTTGGCGTACGGAACTGCCGCGGCTCCCATATCAAAAAGACCTCCAAAGATTTTTGTCACAGAATAAACTGTTCCGCGCAGGACGCCATCAACAATCCCAAAAGGAAAAGGCATGTTCATGGTGGAGTTGACCATCTGATACGGAATTTCCAAGGCACCTGTGGTGGTGTTGTAAAAACCCTGCATGAAACGGGAGGTATCGTCAGCTCCGGCATGGGATGGACTCCAAAAAACAAAGAGCCAGAAAAAACAAAATAGGAGGAGGGAATCGGGGAGATATCTTTTCATTTGCTCTAATTATCGGCTGGACAGAGATTTACTTAAGATTTTCGCGGGACAGGCAATGCTTTATTAAATCTCAATGTCCAATGTCAAATCATATACTGCTCCCCATTAACAAATGGGGTGCAGTACAATCAATCACAAAAATCCCAATCATCAAATTTCGTTACAAACTTTTCTTGATGGGTCATGGGTGATTCATTTGTCATTTGGGTTTGGGATTTTGGACTTCATCCCGCCGTTGGCGGGATGGTGTGGGTAGGCCTGCCCAAATCCCAATTGGAAATGTTCTTGACCTTGGACTTTTAGCTATACATTATTTTTCTTTGTGCTATTTTTATGGGTGAGAAAGGTGCTTCAACCTCTAATATTCTCCTTCAAATTATGGGTGATAACCTCAGACCGATAAAAATTTACGATCCAGAACGCGGAAGATTCATCAATCTGGCCGGCATGATCAACAGACTTGGAATGCAGGCCGTGGCCAAAAAGTACAAAGTCACCGAATCCGCCGTCTGGAAATGGAAAAAAGGAATACGAAACCCCTCCAAAAGAACTCTGAGTAAAACCTGGAAGGAACTTTTCTAAAAAGTATCAAGCCCAAGCAGTAAAAGAACGATACATATCAAAAATCGGGCGTTGAAGCATGGGTCAAACACAGCTAAGAGGTTAGCTTAATGGAAAATTTGGAGATGAGCCAAAGTAAAAAGCCTTCTTTCCATCTCATCAAAACTCCGCTTCAATCTCTCTGGGCCTTCTTCATTGAGCTGGGGGCCATTACCGCCTTCACCAAAACAGCGGTTGTGTCTGCTTTTTCCCCTCCCTACAAACGGTCCATTACCAGACGCCAAATGGATGAAATCGGAATCGGATGCCTCCCTATCGTAACTCTGACCGGACTTTTCATGGGACTGGTGCTGGCTCTGCAGAGTATCGTCGAGCTTCGCAACCTTGGCGCAACCACTTATCTCGGACGTCCCATCGGCACCACCGTGATACGGGAACTGGGACCCGTGCTTTCCTCTATGATGGTGGCCGCGCGCTCAGGTTCAGCCATTGCCGCGGAGCTTGCTTCCATGGCCATCGGAGAACAAATCGATGCGTTTCGGGCGGAAGGAAGTGATCCCGTAAAGAAACTGGTAGAACCCCGCTTGGTCGCTTGCACCCTGATGATGCCGATTCTAACCACCATCTGCGATGTGATCGCTTTTCTCGGAGCCTCTCTCATCGCCACCAGTGTGGTTCAAATCAGTCATAACTTTTTTTGGGATTCAGTCTTTGAAGTGCTGACCCCCGCCTTTATCTATGGAGGACTGCTGAAATCACTCGCCTTCGGATTTGTGATCGGTGCCGTTTCGTGCTACTCCGGAATGCGAACCGGCTTCGGTTCCGCCGGCGTGGGAGAAGCGACCACCCGCGCGGTCGTCCTCGCCGCGATTTCCATTCTGGCTCTTGATTTCCTGCTGACCAAATTATTCACCATCACGTGGTGGTAAAAATATGACTACAGACCATTCTCCGATTGTGCAATTTAAAGGCGTAACACTTCATTACGGTCGTGAGGATGTCGTAAAAAACGTCGACCTGAATGTGCGTCACGGAGAAACAAAAGTCATTCTCGGCCCCAGCGGGGTCGGCAAATCCACGATTCTGAAAGCTATGCTGGGCCTCTTGCGACCCAAATCCGGCCAGATTTATATCCACGGGACAGAAATCTCCAAACTTCCCGAACGCGAGTTGGTCAAAATACGCCTGCGGATGGCGATGGTCTTTCAGCAAAGCGCTCTCTTTGATTCCATGACGGTGGGTGAAAACGTGAGCTTCAGGCTTCGTGAAATGCAGCTTCTCACCGGAAAAGAAATCGAAAAACGTGTTCTGGAAGTCCTCAAATTCGTCGGGTTGGAAGAAGCGATGAACCTGCGTCCTGCCGAACTTTCGGGAGGAATGAAAAAACGAGTCGCGGTGGCCAGGGCTTTGGCTCCCAATCCGGAAATTTTTCTCTTTGACGAACCTACGGTGGGTTTGGATCCTGTAAATTTTTTCAACGTGGAGCAGCTTATTTTGAAACTCAAACACCAACAAAAAGCAACGATGGTCATCGTCACCCACGATGTGGAAAGCGCGGTGCGGACCGCCGATTCGATTGTGATGCTTCACGAGGGAAGATTTATTTTTGAAGGCCCCGCAGAAGATTTGAAGCGGCAGCAGGACGGACGCATCCGGGCTTTTCTGGACCCCGCCCACGCCGGCTTTGCAGCACCCTGAAAAACGTTCAAATAAAAAAGCAAGGAGGATTCATCCATGAGTATCTACGATCAGGAAAAAGCCTGGAGCGATTTTCGCGTCGGGCTGATCACTTTCATCAGTGTTTCCTTCGTGGTTCTCGGCGTGACGTTCGCAGGAGGAGACAAAGGACTTCTGTTTCATAAAAGCATGATGGTCAAAGCCCGCCTCTTTGACGTCAACGGATTGAAAAAAGGTTCTTCGGTCGCGATGGGCGGGATGACGATCGGGAAAGTATCGGACATCACCTTTGTCCCCGGCTCCCAGAGAAATGAAATCGAAGTTGCCATGATTCTCCGTACCGATGTACGCGAGAGAATCAAAAAGAATTCCGTGCCCTCCGTGCGCACCCAGGGAATGATGGGAGACCGCTACGTCGATATCTCAGCCGGTAGTCTTGAAGCCCAGCCTCTTGCGGACGGTGGAATCCTGATCGGAAAGGAGACTCCTGATTTCGACACGACCCTGCGACAAGCTTCGGAAGTTTTAACCGAAACGCAGAGAGTGCTCAACGCGGTCAATGAACAGCGCGGATCGGTGGGACAATTTTTCTACGATGAAAAATTTTACAACAATCTGACTGAAATCACGACGCGGCTCAACGACTTGATTGAGGACTTCAAGAAACACCCCCGGAAATATATCAAATTTTCCCTGTTCTAACTGAATCTTTACAAAATGCGGAAGGTTCAATAAAAAAGTATCTCCCCTCCCTTGATGGGAGGGGAAAGGGGAGGGTGAAGACTTCACCCCCACCTATCCTCCCCCATCTCAGCCAGAGGACTGATCCGTCCTTCGGCGGAAAGGGGGAGGAAGTGCATTGAGCAGTTTGCAAAGATTCAGTCCATCATAAAAATCCCAATGATCAAATTTCGCTACAAACTTTTCTTGATGGGTCATTGGTGATTCATTTGTCATTTGGGTTTTGGATTTTGAACTTCAGAAGGAGACAGGCAGAAAAGATTGCCTGTGCTCTTTTGGTGCCGGCTATTGGGAAAGCCAGCGGATCAGACTTGAAAGCAGCCGGACATAACGATCTCCGACTTCAATCCAGATATCGCCCTTAATATGAATTCTCACCCGTTTCTTTCCCCAATCCACCAGTCCCCCGCACCAGTGGGGAGCGATATCCGTGGCGAAGGCCGCAACTTTTTTCGTGGCATCTCCGCCGACCACCAGCACGGGATACTCGATCTTATCTAAAGTCAACTTGCAGGGTTTCTTTCCTGCCCGCCAACTTCTCTCGGTTGCCCCCACGCAACCTTGGGATTTGGGCGGGCCTGTCCTGCCGGTTACTAAAATTTTTCTGGCCGCAAGGAGGATACGGCTGTCCTTTTTGGGACGGACACGATTCAAACCGCAGATCACGGGCAGATCATTCATCGGCACAGAATCAAGAACCGCGTGACTGCGTTTTGGGAAAAGAATAGCACCGCTTGAAAAATTCACCCGGTCATCGCCCGGCTGGCAGTGAACCGGAAGTATTTTCTCCACCAAAGAATCACGCCATTTTCCAAACGGTGCGGAAAAAGAACTCCACCCGCCGACCATAAGAAATCCCGTTCCATGAGAAACCTGCTCCACCAAAAGTTTTTCAGAGTCACGCGGAAGCTGACGGCGCGGAAAGTCGCTCAAGATGATGACCTCGTAGCGGTGGCGGAACCAGCGCGGACTGAGACGAGCCGAAGGCGGGAGATGAACGAATTCCGCCCTGAGCGATTTCAAAACCCCAAGCAGATAATTGGCCGGCCCGCCGACCGGACTGTCTCCCGCATAAAGAACCCGCATCGCCGCCTCCCTAAGTAGTCGCAGCTAAGTTTTTGTATATTTCAATCAAACGTCAAAAGGTAGTCGTCAAAAGGGGTCACACCTATTTTAACGAAAAAGGGGACAGGCAATCTTTCCTGCCTGTCCCCTTTTGGTGGTTCAGCAGGAAAATAGGTGTGACCCCTTTTCTCATCTGGAATAGGAAATTCTGTCCGGCAATTCATTCTCATCCCTGCGCTGAGAGGGAAAATATTCCTGTAGTTTCTTCCCCGTCATCAAAACCGCTTCGACTATTCCCTCCGCAAATCGATTTTCTTTGAAACAGGTTTGCATCCTGTGAATCATCTCATTCCAAAAATGAGCTGGTACTTTTTCATGAATGCCCTGGTCACCAATAACGCAGAAACGTTTGTCTTGGACCGCAAGGAAAATCAGAACGCCGTTCCGATGTTGGGTCTTGGTCATCCCGATTTTCTCGAATATTTCCTTGGCGTGAGGCAGGACTTCCTTATCTCTTCCCCGCGCCAGATGAACCCGTATCTCACCGGAAGTTTCCTTTTCGGCCTCCCGAATAGCCTGGACAATTTTCTCTTTCTCTCTCGTTGATAAAAACAATAATGGGTGCTTGCTCCGCATAGTCACTCCTCATTCACCAGCTTCCGCTGGCTCCTCCGCCGCCAAAACTTCCGCCCCCGCCCGAGAATCCCCCTCCCCCTCCGCTATATCCTCCGGAACCACCCCCGTAGAAACCTCCCCGGGAAGAAACGCGAACCTCCATGAGAATTTGAAAAAAGATTCTCAGGAGAAAAAAAAGAATGGCGAACCGTACCCACCATTCCAGAAATTGGAAACGATAGGGATACTCGTGATGCTGCCACGTATAAAGAGTGTAGCGGACCAAATCGGCGATTGAGACGGCGATGGCAAATAGAAAAATGAAAAATAAAAGGGCTCCCGAAGATCCTTCCCCGCCGCGCGATCTGGCCAATCCTTTGAATTCTCCCTGCGTGGCCTGACAAATGGCCGTCACGCCTTCCAAAATTCCGTTTTCATAATCCCCTTTTTTGAAATAAGGAACCGCCACCTCGTTGAGAATCCGCCCGGCCAGAGCATCGGGCAAAACCCCTTCGAGACCGTACCCGACTTCGATGCGCATCTTGCGATCATTTTTAAAAACCAGGAGCATGACGCCGTTGTCGCGGCCTTTCTGTCCCACCTTCCAGATTTCGCCCAGCCGCATGGAAAAATCCTCCAGCGATTCTCCCTCAAGACTCGGAAAGGTAACGACGATGACCTGATTGGAAGTTTTGTTTTCGAAATCATGCAGAAAGGCTTCCAGCTTTTCCCTGGCCTGAACGGAAAGAACGCCGGCTTTGTCCGTCACATATCCGTCCGGACGCGGCGGAACCTTCAGGGCATAAAGCAGACTGGTCGAATAAAAGGAGAGGAGAATTCCGAGGAGGAATCCTATTTTGAGCTGTCGTCGCATGAATTAAGTAAGTAAGTTGAGTTCTGCAAATTCAGTCTGTCATCGCGAGTCCCCGAAGGGGACGTGGCGATCTGGGCTTGAGATTGCTTCGCTTCGCTCGCAATGACAACCTAAGATAGCAGAACAAGTTGTGTGAAATAATATCAAAAAACGCAGAACTCAAGTAAGTAATTAAAAACGGGTTAACATTTCATTTTTAATGCAAAGATCAAAAAGCAAATATCAAAATGAAAATGCAAAATTCAAAAGCGCTAGCAACATCCGACACAGCTTTTACGTTTTTGCGAGGGATCGCCAGAAATCTTTGAATTTTGGGCTGTGTTTTTGATCTTTGCAGTTTGATATTTGCAATGGATGAGTCATCGGCTTGAAACACACAAAAACTTAGGCGCGTCTAATTAGAATTTGACGGCGGGTGCCTTGGCCGCGCCTTCGTCCGCCCGAAAATAAGCCTTTTCCTTGAATCCCATGAGATGGGCCACGAGCACCTGGGGAAAGGTACGCCTCAGAGTATTGAATTTGAGGGCGACATCGTTGAAACGCCTTCTCTCCACCGAAATGCGATTCTCCGTTCCCTCAAGCTGAGTCTGAAGCACAAGAAAATTCTGGCTCGCCTTCAGGTCGGGGTATTGTTCTGCGATGGCAAGCAGACGGCTGAGCGCTGATGAGAGCTGCCCTTGCATAGCCTGAAATTTTGCCAGCGTTTCGGGATTGTTGACAATATCCGATGAAAGATTCATTTGGGAAATTTTCGAGCGCGCGTCAATCACACCTTGAAGCGTCTGGCGCTCATGAGCCGCGTACCCCTTCACCGTCTCCACTAGATTGGGAATCAGATCAAGCCGTCTCTGATAAACATTCTCCACCTGAGCCCAGGCATTCTTCACACCTTCTTCCCCAGCCACCAGTTGATTGTAAATTCCTCCGAACCCCAATCCCCACAAGAGACCAAGCCCCACCACAATAAGAAGCGCGATCAGCCATCCTTTTTTCATCTTCATGCCTCCTGATTCCTCTTGATTAACGAGACTCCCGGAAATAAGCTTTATTTTGACAACGCCGATATTTATTCTACCTCAAAACCTTCCATCCGCCTAATTCTGAATTTTAAAGGGGATGAAGCTTGACGCCATCCCAAAATGTGGCAAAATAGGCCCCTCATGCAATGGGGTCTGTCATCCCGATGCAAAGTGCAAACACCTCCTCCACAAGACTGGCGGATCCTCGCCACCAGAACGTCAGCGAGTCCGTCCGAGCTTTTTGGCGGACGTCCAAGTATTTTGGCGGAAAATACCAAAATGACAAATTTGAATTTCAAATAATGACCGATCTTTTAAATCCGGATAAGCTGAGAAGAAAAGTTAAAAGTGAATCTTTGCAAAATTAATTTCAAGCGCGTTTCTCCAGAAGGGGACAGGCAATATTCCACTGCCTGTCCCCTTCTGAACTGAGCGAGAGATTCTTCGCTACGCTCAGAATGACAAGCGAAGGACTCAGGATGACGCGGTTTTGTTAGGCGCACTTAGCGTTTTAGGTTGTAATTTTGACTTTTTAATTTTGAATTTTGAATTTTTTCGTTTTGTCATTTTGATTTTTGATATTTGCATTTTGATTTTTTCTCGGGGCGTAGCGCAGCCTGGTAGCGCACACGCTTGGGGTGCGTGTGGTCGAGAGTTCAAATCTCTCCGCCCCGACCACGACAGAAGACAGCGGCACGGTAGGAGCCGCTGCTTCTGTCGCCCCAAAACCGCTCGTTTTGGGGTAAGTCGATTTTTGCAGCTCGGATCGACTGCAGTCTTCTATTAACTTAAGACTTGAGTTCTGCGTTTTTTCACACTATCCCTTCTCCCCCAAGGGGGAGAGGGGAAATTTGTAGAACTCAACTTAAGACTATGTCTAATACCGCGCTAACCCACAGCCGTAAGCGGTCACTCGCTTCTTTCGAAATCCTCGTCCGTAATGTCCGCCAAACATTCGTTCTTGGACAACAGCGCATTGAACAGGAACGGGTCCGCACTTATTGGAAGACAGGCTGGTACATCAGGCAGCATATTTTTCTTAACAAGGGACGCGCGGAATTGGGCGGCCGCACGATAGAAAAATTAGGCGGCCAGCTTGGTGTTGACCCGAGCGTGCTTGGCCGGCTAAAACTTTTTGCGGAGAAATACCCAGTTTTGGCCACGTGGCCAAAACTGACCTGGAGTCATTTCCGGCTTTTGATCCCGATTGAAGACGACAGGACAAGGCTGGAACTCACTGACCGTGTTAACCGCGGCGCGTGGACGACGGACAAGCTCGAAGCAGTCATCAAAAAAGAGCTTCGCGATGAAACTAAAAGTCTCACGGACGGGCGCAGCCCGCGAACCCTAAAATCCAAGCTCGAACTCCTCAAACCCAAACTCGGCACACCCTACACTTACCAAATCCTTCAACCTGAATCGGTCCATCCTGAAGACAATGAACTTCTGATTGACCTGGGCTTTGAAGTCACTCGTGGTGCTGTCATGGAGCATCCGCGGACAAAATTAAAAGTGGGTGATATCATTGAATCGGTACTGCGGGAGGTTCGGAAAACGGTTTTTGCGCGCCCGAAATATGATCTGGTTAAATCGGAACGGACCCCAGCCGATCTTTTTACTTACCACGCTTGGGTGTTGCGCGTGGTGGACGGAGACACGCTTCGCGTACAGGTTGATTTGGGATTCGGCGACCGGATCCGCCAATACCTGAGACTTCGCGGCATTGACACTCCCGAAATCAACAGCGCGGAAGGCAAAAAGGCAAAGGCCTTTGTCGAGAAATGCCTCAAGCCAGCGCCTTACATTCTTCTGCAAAGCTCCAGGTCCGACAAATACGACCGCTACCTTGCTGATGTTTTCATCCCGCTGAATTCAAAATCAACGTTCCGTCCCTCTGCCCCCGAAGCCGCAATCTCTTATGAAGATCAGAAATTCCTGTACCTCAACAACGAACTCCTCCTGCGCGGCCTGGCCGTTAGGATGAAGTCTTGAAAATGTTCCCTGGCCGCCGACGGTTTAATGGCGGCCGCTCCACTTTTGCCAGCAACCTTGTACCGTGTCTATTTGATTTTATATGGAGCCACGGTACTGTGCTGAGCGAAGCACTTGTCATGAGCGGCGTGGATATTTATACCGTCTCCAAACTTCTCGGTCATCACGATGTAAAAATCACCGAAAAGCATTACGCGCATTTAACACCCAATTTCCCAAGCCAGTCGATCACTCGCCTTAACCTGGCTCCCTATCAGCAGACTGCTCTTGAGTAAAAATAAGGTATTGCCATGTCCCTGCCTTCCCCAAATTCGGGCATCAATGGAAAAGCGATTGACCGAAGGAGGCCTTTAGAGGTGTATTACTTTTAATTTTAGAAAGGTATCCGTAAGGTAACCAATAGGGAAGAAAAAGTAATAAGTCCAAGCTATTAACGCCTGTTTATCCTGTTTAACGAAATGACAAAATACGTCACTTGGTGAAACGGGATACAATGGACTGGCCCAGGGGAGTGGCAGGTTATTCCCTTCTTGACAGGGCGGGAAAGTGTGCTAGATTGGGCATGTAAAATCGTTATACGAAGGTAATCCAATAGGTTACTTATGATGAATAAAAATACAATTCAGGGATTAGGCCAAAAAGAGGCGGAACTTGTCGCCCGCCTATCTTATGATAAAAAAAAGATCGTTCGAGCCGAGGAGCTGTATCGTCTCCTTCCAGGAGTTAAATACAGGAAGCAATTTGTTTACAATCTTAAACAAAAAGGTATTTTGAGCCCCATCAAGAAGGGGGTCTATATCTTTACCCCGCTTGATTCAATTCCTTCCGGCCGCCGGGTTAATGAGATGCTTATCCCCCCACTTTTTTTTCCCCGCAAAAACTATTACATCGGATATTCAACGATGTTTAACTACTACGGATTTATTGAGCAGCTCTTCCAGGTAGTCTACGTCATTAATACTTCCTTGTGCCGTGAAAGGGATATCACCGGAATTACCTATAAATTCGTAAAAGTTTCCGAGGGCCGGCTCTATGGCCTTGAATGCATTAAAATCGAAGGCACTGACGTCATGATCAGTTCCAGAGAAAGAACCCTTGTCGATTTAATCTATTTTAACAAGCCGGTCGGCGGCATTGTTCCCGCAACGCAGATTTTCAAACGGATTGCCGGGAAAAAAGAATGCAATATGAACAAGTTAATAGAATATGCGGCGAAATTTCCGAACATCACAACCCGGAAAAGAATCGGTTTGATTTTGGAAAGCATGGGAGTCAAAAAAAACCTTTTGCGGCCGCTTATCAAAAGCGTTGAGAAAACATCAGTCATTTCATTAAACGGCCCTCGCAGGGGAACCATTAACAAAACATGGAGAATTATTTCCGGTGCTTCACGAAAATAAGGAAGAATTTTTAGAGGTTTTAAACCGGGCGGCCATGGGGAATGACTTTTACCTGCCGCACATTGAAAAAGACTATTACCTGACATTGATTCTGTCTCGAATCCATGATCTATCGGAAGATCTTATTTTCAAGGGCGGGACGTGCCTCAATAAAATTTATTTTTCTTATTACAGGTTGAGCGAAGACCTTGATTTCAGCATGCAGCTTCCGGCCTCAACGCTTACGCGCGGAATAAGGCGGAAAGCGATTCAGCCGGTCAAGGACAAGATCAAAAAATTTGTAGAGCAGTTCGGAGTCAGGCTTGATGAAACAGAGGAACCGGGCAGGAACGAATCCAAGCAATACATTTACTATTTCGTCTATCAATCCGCGTTAAGGCCAGTTGAAGAAAAGATCAAGTTTGAAATTGGTCTCCGGTATAACCCTGTTTTGAAAACGGACAAGCGTAAAGTACGGCATCATTTTTTGCATTTGTTTACCGGCGAGCCGCTTTTCGACGGTGGTGAAGTCCGCTCCCTAGATCTGAAGGAAGTCGTTGCCGAAAAGCTGCGTGCGGCCGCGATCCGTAAAATCATTGCCCCGCGCGATTTCTATGATCTGGACTTTATTCTGAGAAAGGGTTTTAAAATTGCTGACCCGGAAGTGATGGAATTATTTCAAAAGAAACTCGCCGAAGACCGCGCGGACACCGATCTTGCCAAATATCGCATTAATCTTGGCAGACAGGATAAAGAAATTAAAGATATGCGCTCACGTATTAAAGAGGAGCTCTTTGAGGTTTTGACCGCCGAAGAACGCAAAAATTTTGATCTCGATTCTGCACTTAAACGGATTAACAGTGTTTTTAAAAACGTATAAATTTGAAAGTAGGTACATGCGTTATGACCGAACGCCTGAAATCCTATAAATTGAATGTGTATAAGCTATCCGCCGACGGTTTGTGGCGAGGCCTGTCCCCTTCGGCGGTGCCTGGCACCCGAATTTGTAACACCAAATTTCCTAAGCCAATCGATCACCCATCTTAATCTGGCCCCCAGAAGCAGGATACCGGGAGTGAAGAGGTTTGGTCAGGGTTATCCCATCTTGACAAATAGGCTACTCACAAGTAGTCTACTTACGAGTAGACTAGTGGATAAGAGGGAAAATCATGAAACTTATCAATCGATTAGACGAATTAACAGGCTTGGAAGAGTACTGGAAAAAGAAGGCTGCCCAGCTTGTGGTCATTTACGGCAAACGGCGAGTCGGCAAAACCTCGCTTATTAAAGCCTTTGCCCAGCCTAAGCCGCATATTTACTTCCTGGCTGATAAAACAACCGAGAGTGAGAATCTTAAACTCTTAGGCTCAGCCGTCGGTAAATATTTCAAAGATTCTTTGCTAGAAAAGAATGGGTTCAAAGACTGGTATGACTTATTCGAATATTTGAAACAACATGTCAAAGAAGAACTGGTTTTTGCCATTGATGAATTTCCCTATCTCGCTGAAGGAAACAAAGGCGTTTCTTCGATGTTTCAAAAGGGGTGGGATGAAACTTTAAATAAGCTTCCGATTTTTTTGATCTTATGCGGTTCCAGTATCGGGATGATGGAAAGCGAAACACTGGCCTATAAAGCGCCTCTTTATGGACGGAGGACCGCGCAAATATTGGTCAAACCGTTTTCCTTTTTTGATGCCTGGAATTTTTATACGGATCTTGATTTTGACGAGTTCTTAAAAATCTACTCGGTCACCGGAGGTAATCCCGCCTACCTTCTGAAGTTAAAAGATGCGAAAAATTTGGAAGATGCATTAAAACAATGCGTCTTTAAACCTATCGAACTGCTTTTTGAGGAAGTCGAGTTCATCCTTAAGGAAGAATTGAGAGAGCCCCGACAATATATGAGTATCTTGAGGGCCATTTCGTTTGGCTGCCGAAAATTTGGCGAAATCGTCAATGAGACGGGCTTCGAAAAAGGCTCACTCCACAAATATCTATTCACGCTTGAAGATTTGCATCTAATCGAGAAAGAAGTCCCTGTGACAGCGAAGAATCCAGAAAAATCTCGCCGCGGACTTTACCAAATCCAGGATCAATTCGTGAAATTTTGGTTTAACTATGTCTATCCCTACAAGGGAGAAATTGAACTTGGGAATACGACCTCGGCTTTCGTGCAGTGGGAAAAGACATTTGACGGGGTCGTGGCTCAAAATTATGAACTTATCACGCGCGAAGTTGTGAGAAAACATCAGAAGGAAATTTTCCCGTTTTCAAGAGTGGGCCGCTGGTGGGAAGGCAATGAAGAAATCGATCTTATTGCGCTGAATGAAAATACGAATCAGATTCTATTCGGCGAAGCAAAGTGGTCGAATAAACAGGTCGGCACGAATATCTACGAAGACCTGAAAACTAAAGCGCAAAAGGTCGGCTGGGGAAAGAAGGGCCGCAAGGAATACTTTGCTCTATTCAGCAAAAGCGGCTTTACGCCTGATATGAAAAAGCTGACGAAGCAAGAGCCGGTTCTTTTGTTTGAAAAAGACAAATTGATCCGCCCATGATGGTTCTGCATTAAGAAATATGAACTTGAGAATTTAATGAAAGTAGTCGCAATCAACAGACCGAACAGACCGTACCGATTCCGCAGGTACCGCTATCGTTTCCACGGTTTTCTAAAGATTGCACGGTCTTTTACCAAAGGAGGTGAAACATGGGCATTCATTATCTCGCGGTTTTGCTGGCAGGTGTGGCGGCCATGGTGGTGGGCGGGTTGTGGTATTCCCCGCTTCTTTTTTCAAAGGCATGGATGAATGAGGTGGGGCTCAGTCAGGGACAGTTGGAAGAGCTGAAGAAAAAGGGGATGGCAAAGACCTATACCCTCGCCTTGGCGATGTGCCTTCTGACCAGTTGGTGTTTCGCGTTTCTGGCAGGCAAGGTGCGCATCGTTCATCCCGACGGTGCGATCAAACTGGCCGTTCTTATCTGGACCGGCTTCGTCCTGCCGGCGGTTTTTTCGCCCGTGCTTTGGCAGGGAAAATCCCTCAAGCTTTTTGCCATCAACGGCGGCTATTACCTGACCATCCTGAGCGTGATCGGACTGATTCTCGTGGCGCTCTAGGAAGCGGTACCGGTTCCCAATTGAATCCTCTGGTGATATAATTTGGCCTCCCCATAGGGAGCTCTAAAAACCTTGGAGATTTTATCATCCAATGAGCACAGCCACTTTATTTGAGAAAATTTGGAACCGGCATGTGGTCACGGCTTTGTCCGACGGGACAGCGCTGGTCTACATCGACCGGCATCTTGTTCATGAGGTCACCAGCCCTCAGGCCTTTGAAGGTCTGCGTCTTACCAGACGAAAGGTCAGAAGACCGGAACTCACCTTTGCGACCATGGATCACAATGTACCGACGGTAGACCGGCTGAATATTCGGGACCCCATCTCCAAAGCCCAAATCGAAGCCCTCACCAAAAACTGCGCCGAATTTGGCATCACGCTTTATGATTTGAAAAGCGATCGCCAAGGCATTGTCCACATCATAGGACCTGAGCTTGGCATCACTCTGCCCGGGCTCACCATGGTCTGCGGTGATTCGCACACGTCCACTCACGGAGCTTTCGGCACACTGGCCATCGGTATCGGAACTTCGGAGGTGGAACACGTCCTCGCCACCCAATGCCTGCCCCAGAAAAAACCCAAAACCTTCAAGGTTGAATTCACAGGACGCGTGAAATCCCCCGTCACCGCCAAAGATATGATTCTAAAACTGATCGGTAACATCGGCACGGCGGGAGGCACAGGTTATGTTCTCGAATATTGCGGCGAGGCGGTACAAGCCCTTTCCATGGAAGAACGCATGACGATTTGCAACATGAGCATTGAGGCCGGCGCCAGGGCGGGAATGGTATCGCCTGATGAAACCACCTTTCAATACCTTGCGGCCGGCAAGCGGCCTTTCGCACCGCGAGGCGAGGCGTTTGAAAAAGCCGTTTCGTTTTGGCGGACTCTCGCCACAGACGCAGAGGCAAAGTTTGACCGCGAGATCCGTCTCGACGCTTCTCAAATAGCTCCTCAGGTGACGTGGGGGACCAATCCGGGAATGGTCACCGATGTCACGGGTTTTGTACCGGAGCCTGACCAGGTTCCAGGCTACAGCCGAGGGGATGTCGAACACGCACTTGAATATATGGGGCTTCGTCCCAAAACAAAAATCACGGATATCAAAATCGACACGGTATTTATAGGGAGCTGCACCAACGCCCGCATCGAGGATTTGCGCCGCGCGGCCTTCTATTTAAAAGGCCGCAAAGTTGCCAAAGGCGTCAAAGTTCTTGTGGTTCCCGGCTCGCAGCAAGTGCGGCATCAGGCGGAGACCGAAGGGCTGGACCGCATCTTCAAGGAAGCGGGTGCGGAATGGCGCGAATCAGGATGCAGTATGTGTCTGGGAATGAATCCGGATCAGCTCCAGCCCGGCGAACGCTGTGCTTCCACTTCCAACCGCAATTTTGAAGGACGTCAGGGTAAGGGCGGACGGACTCATCTGGTGAGCCCGGAAATGGCATCGGCCGCTGCGATCGCCGGTCATTTTGTGGACATACGTCAATGGCCAACCATCTAAAAACAAGTACAGGCTATCTATTCAAGGTAAAAGTCAAAACTAAAAAGTAAAAAGAAAACGAAGGAGAGGAAGAAGTAAAAGAACAAGTCAAAAAGGGGAAGAGAGAAAAATACAAGCCGGAAGTTCAATAAATCACTCAATTCAATTGCATTAGTCAAGATGACTGTTGACAGTTAACCTCTTGGTTTCTCCGTTAATTGATGTTTGTAGTTTCTGATGCTTGATATTGTTCTTTTTCCTTTTTCTTTTACCTTTTAACTTTTTACTTTTGCCTTTCGAGGAGTTAATCCATGGAACCTTTTAAAACTTTTCGGGGCGTGATCGCCACGCTGGACCGCGCCAATGTGGATACGGATCAGATCATTCCCAAACAATTTCTGAAATCGATTGCCCGGACCGGATTCGGCGAGAATCTTTTCTTCGACTGGCGCTATCTTCCCGACGGTCGGCCCAATCCTGACTTCGCGCTCAACCAACCGCAATTCCAAAAGGCCTCGATTCTTGTTGCCCGCAACAATTTCGGCTGCGGGTCCAGCCGCGAACATGCCGTCTGGGCCATTCAGCAGTATGGGTTCCGGGCCGTGATCGCCCCCGGGCAAAATCGTGCAGGAACGCAGGTGCCGGCTTTCGCCGATATTTTCAAAAACAATTGCTCTAAAAATTCCCTTCTCACGATCGAACTTTCTGAAGCGGAGGTGGATGAGATTTTTCTAATGGTGGACCGCTTCTCCGCTCTGGAAGCGACGGTGAACCTTGACGAGCAGCGACTCACCCTGCATCTGGCCGAAGAAATCTCCTTCCATTTCGATATCGACCAGGGAGTCAAGAAGCGTCTGACCCACGGGCTGGATGATATTGGGCTCACGCTCAAATATGAAGAGGCCATACGCAGGTTTGAGGAAAAACACAACCCTCAAATGTACCGTTGAAAAAAGAAATCGAAAACTGCTGAGCCTGGAGCAACTACGTAAGTAATCAAAAATGGGTTAACATTTCGTCTGATAGGACCCATGAAAACCTATCAGAAAACAAACAGTCCATGAAAAAATTCAAATGAAGCAATGCCAAATGAATGACCAATCCCAAATGACAAATCCATCAAAAGAAATCCCAAACCCGGAAACTTTTTATTCTTTTATTTGTCATTTCCCCGATTCATTTGCCATTTGGATTTGGTGATTTGTCATTGGCTTGAAATACACAAAAACTTAGATGCGGTTGCTTATCGGATGATGGTGAGGCTGGAAGTGTAGCCGTGAATGTAGTTTTTCCGGTCAATGGGGCCAAGCTCCCCGTTGGCGAAAAATCCCGTGAGCATGAGCGGACCTCTCAGCGATTGAATCATCTTCACATCATGATCCGTCTCACCGTAAAGACCTTTTCCCCGGCCGCAGCAGCTCACTAGAAGCGCGCCGCATTTTTTCGCGTCTCCTTCTCGGCTGCTTTTCTTCAAAAGAACTTTGAGGTCCTCCTTGGAAGTCTCCGCGTCTCTCAGCTGGAATTGAAGGGTCTGACCCGTCTCAATTATTTCACCTATCGACAGGGCGCCGACTTCCTCATCAGTGGCAAGAATGTTACGAATAAGAAAATCTCCTCTTTCCAATTTCAGACGCCCTTCATCCATGGCCAGCCCCACAAACAAAGCATTTTGAGCAAGTCGTTGATCCTTGACGGAGAGTTTGAGAAACAAATCCGTCAGAACTTTTAGAGCCGGTTTTCCAGCCAGCTCGTAAAGAATATTGCGGTCGGCCTTCGTGACGGTATAAGGTTCTCCGATGGGACGGCACCCCTGGGAAACAACGATATCAAATTCAATCTCACCCGAAAGAGCGAGGCCAACCGCCCCCTCCGAAAAAACATCGTCGCCGAGCAACAGCCAGTTTGGGGAATTCATGACCGTCCCGCTCGCCAGGCCCCCGACCACCGGTGAACCCTGATAACTTTCGTTGAAAAGAGAAAGCAGTTTGTTAACATCGGTACTCATGGGATCCGCAAGAAGGATAAAATTCGGCCGGTCGGTGGGATAAAGGTCAAGATATTCCACCAGACCCTTGCCCGACTTCATGGTTTCAAGACCGACCGGTGAGAAAGAAAAAGGAGAAATTTTCACAGAAGGGAGATGCATCGCAAGCATCGAAATGGCGGGCTGCATTTCGATTTCATTCTGATCTCCGATCACACCGCAGGAATTGCAGCCAATCAGTGCGGTTGGGGAAACAAGTTTTTTAAAATCCTGAGCGAGCTTGGCAGCATCCAGCCCCTCGTATCCCTCGGAAACAAAAAGGACGGCAAGATCACAGCTTTTTCCCTGGAAATCCTGATGGATCTTGGAAGCCAATTCTTCGATGGCTTTGCCCGGATCTTTGGCCCGGGATAAACCGGATGAAAAAAGTTTCGCCTCGCCCATACTGTTAACCCCTTCTGATTTTTAAATGATGACCCCTGAGAAATTCAAGCTTAGCTTACTTTTCAAATTATATCATACCTTTCAGAATTTAAAAACGCCGGAAGAAAAAAAGGCGGGCAGGAGACTCCCCGCCCGCCTTGCTTTTCGTCCCGCCAACGGCGGGACACTATTTCAACGAATTCTTTAACTCAGCACCTGCCGAAAACGCAGGAACCTTCTTGGCCTTAATCTGAATGGTCTCACCAGTCTTAGGATTGCGGCCCGTTCTAGCTTTTCTCTGCTTCACACGGAAACTGCCAAACCCGACCAGCTGAACTCTCTGCCCCTTCTTGAGAGACGATTTGATCGCCTCAAAAGTGATATTGATGGCAATCAAAGCTTTGGCTTTGGAAAGTTTGGTCTTCTTAGCTACCTCATTCGCAAGTTCTGCCTTATTCATAGAAATTCACCCCCTCTCGGTTTTTAAATCAAATTCTTTCACTCGATCTCCATTTTCGCATCACGAAGCATCAGATCTTCCACTGCCTGCAACGCGTTCTTTTCTTCAAAAAGAACTTTGTAGATTTCATGCACAATCGGCATATCAACGTTATACTTCTGAGCAAGTTCCATAGTAGAGCGAGTGGTCTCGACCCCTTCCACCACCATTTCCATCCCTGACAAAATTTCTTTCAGGGTCTTGCCCTGAGCCAGGAGTTCCCCCACCCCGCGATTGCGGCCGAATTCGGAGATGCAGGTTGTCACCAGATCACCCAGACCCGAAAGCCCAAAAAAAGTGTTGGGATTCGCCCCCATACGAATGCCAAGGCGCGTGATTTCAAAAAGGCCGCGCGCAAGAAGAGCCGCCTTGGAGTTGGAACCGAACTTCAATCCGTCACAGGCGCCCGCCGCAAGAGCGATCACGTTTTTGAGGGCCCCTCCCAGCTCCACGCCCACCACATCATCCGAGGTGTAAATCCGGAAGCGGACCTCCATGAAAGCCTCCTGAACAAAACGAGCCACGTCTCTGGACGCCGAGGCCACCACCACGCAGGTCGGAATATTTCTGGCCACCTCTTCCGCGTGAGAAGGACCCGACAGAACGGCAATCCGGCGAGTGGGAATTTTCTGGGCAATGATTTCGGAAGGACGCATCAAGGTCTTTTTCTCAATGCCTTTTGCGACGCTCACGAGAGTCTTATTTTTCAAAGCATCGGCCTTGACTTTGTAGATGACATTGCGGAGATACTGAGTGGGAATCGCAAAAACGATGAGTTCACTGCGCCTGATGGCTTCGTCAAAATCAGAGGTGATATAAAGATTCTCAGGAAGAGGAATCCCTTTGAGGAATTTGATGTTCTCTCTTTTTTCTCTGAGAACTTTGACGTATTCGGGAAAGGCGCCCCAGAGAGTCGTCTCCTGACCCTTGCGATTGAGCAAGAGGGCCAGAGCCGTTCCCCATCCTCCATCTCCCAACACGGTCGCTTTGACTGCGGATGACACGATGATTCCTCATTGAAAAGGCTTGAAAATAAAGGGTTCGCGAGGCGAGACGTAATCTAACACGGAAGAAAATACCTGTCAACGCACAAATCTTATTTTTCTTCAGTCGAGAGACTGAAGCTGGGTTTTGCCGCGGATTTCTTCCGGAACACGGATAGGTTTCCGGCTGCGGTCGACAAAAGCATGAACCGTATGACCCTCCGCTACTTTCTGTTTGGCCTGATTCAGAATGCGGTAGACGAATTTCATCGAGGTTTTTCCCAATTCGCTCACCGCCACCTGAATGGTCAGAAGATCATCATACGTCGTGGATTGAAAGTAACGCGCAAAGGCTTCCACCACCGGGAGGAAAATGCCTTTCTCCTCGTATTGACCGTAGGCGACCTCTAAGGAGCGAAAATATTCCGCGCGGCCCATCTCAAACCAGACAAAATAATGGGCATAATAACTCACTCCCATACGATCCGTCTCGGCATAGCGGACCCTGAAGTCATGCTGAAAGATCGCCACTTGAGCCTCCTGCTCCGAAAAAATGGTAAAGAACTGTTCCCAACCCGATTCCGATAGAATCATACAGCACGTCCACCAGACATCCCGAACGGTGGGGAACAAAAAGTTGGTGAAATTCATCCGTTGCCGCGTAGAAAAGGCAGAAAAGAACCCCTCTTACCAGAAAACGATTTTTCAGCGTGCCGTAACGGGACTGCCTGAAAGCACGGAAGGTGAGCAGGGGCAGGAAAAAATATTCCAAAGGATGGGCAAAAAAATCTTTGATTTCAAAGCCCAAAGCCTGATCAGGTCTTGGAATACTCGAGAGGAAGAAAATAAGTGCGAGGTAGGCGTACCACGGAAGCCAGTAAACGAGAAAAGGGTTCAATGGCCTGCGGAACACTGCTTGGCTGAACCGCTGTCCCCCTGCTTTGGCGGGGGACTTTCTTTCTTGGTCCCCTTTTCTTCCTTTTCCCTTTTCTTATAACTTTCACTTCGATAATCCGTCTGATAAAAACCGCTTCCTTTGAAAAGAATTCCGGCGCCGGCGCTGATGAGGCGCTTCAAAAGGCCTCCGCAGGACGGACACTTTTTCAAAGGCTTCTCGGTCATGGATTGGAATTTTTCCATGGCCGTTCCGCATTTTTGACATTCATATTCGTAAGTAGGCACCGTTACCTCCCCAATGAAAAACTAAGCCTGCTTAAAATTTTCTTTCACGCGATCGACGAAACTTTTGTGCTGGGATATGTCTTCCCCCCTCAACTGGCCAAATTCCTCAAGAAGCTTCTTTTGATCCTCAGAAAGCCGGGTGGGCACCTGAATCTTTACCCGTACAAGTTCATCTCCATGACCGTATCCGCGGACATCGGGAAGGCCTTTGCCCTGGAGCCGGAAAACTTTTCCGCTCTGTGTCCCGGCGGGCACTTTGAGTTTGATTTTTCCATCCAACGTTGGAACTTCCGCTTCACCACCGAGACAGGCCACGGTAAAAGGAATCTCAAACTCACAGTAAAGATCCTGTCCATCTCTTTGGAACAAGGAATGATCCTTGACTGTGATCAAAACATAGAGGCTCCCCCGAGTACCTCCCCGCTTTCCGGCTTCACCTTCCCCGCTGATTTTAAGTCTGGAATCCGATTCAATCCCGGCCGGAATTTTTACACTGATCTTACGCGTTTTCTCGACACGGCCTGAACCATGACAGGCGCGGCAAGGTTTGTCGATTTTTTCTCCTTCTCCCTGGCAGCGCGGGCAGGTACGCTGAAACATGAAGAATCCCTGCGAAATCCGAATCTGACCCGAGCCGCGGCATTCCGGACAGGTAGTTTTCTTAGTCCCCGGGTCGGCACCCACACCGGAACAGGTGTCGCAGGTCTCCTGTCTGGGTATATTCAGCAGGACCTCCTTGCCACGAGCCGCATCTTCCAACGAGACTTCAAGATTGTATTGAAGATCAGCTCCTCGCTGTGTTCTTCCCTCGCGGGACCTGCGGCCGCCGCCTCCGAAAAAATCTCCAAAAAGATCTCCGAAAATATCGCCGAAATCCCCGAACGCGCTCTCGAAACCTTCGAAGCCGGAAAACCCCCGGCCGCCCAAAGAGTGGCCGAATTGATCATACTGGGATCTTTTCTCGGGATCACTCAGGACAGCATAAGCCTCAGCGGCTTCCTTGAATTTTTCCTCGTCCTCTTTGCTCCCCTTGTTGCGATCCGGATGATATTTCAAAGCCAGTTTCCGATAAGACTTTTTTAGCTCCTCGGTTGAGGCCGTTTTCGAAACTCCTAAAACTTCGTAATAATCTCTTTTTCCCGTGGCCATACTCATCGGCTTTCCACTTATTGATCCTGATCCTCAGGTGGTGTTTCAGGTAAATCGGGAATCAACGTCTGTTTTGGCTGAGATATTCGGACCCTGGCCGGTCTCAAGAGTCTTCCTGCCAGAAGGTAACCAGGTTCAATTTCCTCCACAATCGTCTCATCGGGATGATCCGCTGATTCCACGTGGCCAATGGCTTCATGAAAATGAGGATCGAATTTCTTGCCCAGGACCTCCATTCGGACCAATCCATGAGCGGCAAGAAAAACCGCCATCTGTTTTTGGATCAGGACAATGCCGTCTTTAACTGAAGAGGTTCGGTCCTGACCGGAAGTATCCGAGTGCAAAATGGCCCTTTCGAAATTATCCAGGATCGGAAGAAACCCGCGCATCAACTTCTCATTCGCGAAACGGACAAACTCTTCCTTTTCCTTGCTGAGCCTTTTCTTAGCGTTGTCAAAATCCGCATGGGTCCTCAGAAGCCGGTCCTTGATTTCTTCCAGCTGCTTCTTCAGCCCCTCAAGCTCTTTCTTGGTGTTCTCAAGCTCCTCGCCTTTTGCAAGGAGAGCCTGATATTCCTCTTCGGTGAGCTTGATTTTTTTAGAATGTTTTTCCTGTTCCATCATCGGCTGCAATTTGATTTCTCTAGCACCAGCGTTCAAGAGCCTGGCTCAATTCCCTGGAAAGATAATCCACAAAAGATATCACCGTGCCGTAGCGCATTCGGCTCGGCCCCAAAATCCCGATGACACCCACGACTTTGTCCCGGTACTTGTAGTTTGCAGTGATGAGAGAACAACCCCATATTTCTTCCCACTTATTCTCTCGGCCAACATGGACCTGAACTCCCTGGTCATGCTGATCACTGCGCAAAAGATTAAAGAGCTGGTCTCTTTTCTCCAAAGCCTGAAACAGGAGGCGGCTTTTATCAATATTCTGGAACTCTGGTTTCTCCAGAATATGACTGGATCCCTCCAGACAAATCCTGGTCGTCTCCACCTTCTTGAGGGACCCCTCCACAATCTGAAGGGCGCGCTTGTAAAGAAGATAGAGTGAATCCTTGTGCTGTGAGAGCCTTTTTGAGATCTCCTGCGGCATCTCACACAAGGGCCATCCTGCCAGCTCTTTGTTGAAAAAATTCGTGATTTTCTTGAGGATGTCCTCAGATATTTCTTCTCTCATATCGACCACTTGATTTTGAACAAATCCTGTCGTCGTCACCCAAATCACCAAAACATGCGTCAAATCCAGACGATGAAGACTGATTTCCCCGAAAGAAAGATCCTTCATTTCGGGATAACTCACGATGCCGGTTTGCTCGGTCATTGCAGCAAGAATGTGGGACGCCTTCTCGATAAGATCGTTCAAACCCTCCATTTCACTTCTAAACTGTTTGGAGATATCGGCAGCAAGGTGCTGAGAAATCTCCTCTCTCTTCAGGAGATAGTCAATGAAATAACGGTACCCTAAGTCGGTCGGAATCCGGCCGGCCGAGGTATGAGGATGCATCACCAAACCGGCTTCTTCCAAATCACTCATCTCATTGCGTATGGTAGCCGGCGAAAGATCGAGGTTATATCTTTTGGAGATCATTCTTGAACCCACAGGCTCTACAGTCTCCACATAAGAGTCTACAATAATGGAAAGAATCTTTTTTTGCCTATCCGTCAGTTCTTTTTCCATGTGAGGCACCTCTTTGGCTAAAGAAATATGGGTGGAAGTGTTCGGCTTCTGGTAACGGCTTATTTTCTGCTTTTGCTCAGTTCCAAACTCGTGAACTTTCCAACTCCCGCAGGCTCTGGTCCGCCGAAGGAGACCGATCCTTCAAAGCCTTTCCTCTGCAACTCCAATCATTCCAATAAATTAGCACTCTCACTTTAAGAGTGCCAAACTAAATATAATATGGATGGTATTGCATGTCAAGAGAAAGGTCCTGCTAAAAGCCTTGGGAGATATAGGGTTAAAGCGTTTAAGAGGCTACCGAGCGGGATAAAAGCTCGACAATATCGATCTTTTTTCTCCGGTAGAGATCAAGATCCGGCTTCTTCATTATATATGAGACGCCGAATAGCGGTTCCAGCTTCACATATTCGTAATTCTCATACCAGTATCCGCGAATCACCGTCACGCATTCCCGCATGGCGAGATCAAGCAGATAGTAAATATCCTTGAGAGCCTCTTCATCATCAATCATCGCCGTAAGCCCGCGTTTCCCTCCCCTCAAGCTGCCACTAGAAGGTGCGGCCGCATTCACCGACGCATGTTTCTTAAGCGTCAAATTGATACGTACGGAAAAATATCCCTTTTCTTTTCTCTCAGGATCAGGATAAACGTAGCCAAAAGTGACGCGCCTGTTTGTGAAAGTGTTTTGAATTCTTTCATCCTCGGTAAGGACAGGCTGCAATCTACGGGAAATCTGCTGCGACAGAAAATCCTCCAGCTTGATTTCCTCCAATTCAAACTCTTCATGCCACTTATCGACGTTCTCATACAACTGCAATTCAGGCGGAAAGGTAACTTTCTTCAGCGTTCCGGTCTCATCAATATAATAAAAAGGGATGACACGGTTGATTTTATAATCACCCAGATATTTGGTCAGGACAAAAATGTATTCTGCCTCAAAGCGGCTTGGAAAGCTAAAATGATAATCTTTGTACTGCGGCTTGGGGGTGTAATTCTCACGAACCTTGGCATAAACCAAAGCTTCATTGGCACGGCCCGCAATCGAGCGCACGGATAAAAGTTCATAAGAAAGTTTATCTTTAAGCTGAGCTTCCAGAATCACCGAATAAAAAAGAGGCGAAACGCTTTCCAAGTCAGCTCCGGGAAGAAAATAGGCATCCAGAATTTCCCGTGTATTTTTCTTGCCGAGATCTTTGAAAACACCCGTCACCGGCCTTTTCCAAATAATCGGATAATTTACTTTCATGTCATGATAAACTCTTTTCCGATACTCGGATCTTGAAATATCCCAGAACCTTACCCTTTTGATATCCTGCACATAACCAACCAGAATCAATGTGATCCCGGTCAGTTGAGTGTCGGTAGCCTTCAAGACATAAAAATCAATCGGCTTATCCGTACTTAAGATGACGCGAGATGTTGAAAAAAGAACATCCTCTACTTTATCCAAAGTCTCAGGCGAGATTTGAAGCAAGCTGGACAAGTCTTTCACTTTGCCTCGAGCAAGAATCTCCTCGAAATCCGTAGAAAAAAGTTTCTCAAGAGGCATGTAAACACCTATCGTCTTTCCCACGATCTTGACTTCAATGTGGTCAATACCGTATTCCTTTTTGCAGATTTCCCGCAGAGAGGCCTGGATTTTGGCCTCAGGATAGGAATGTTCACAACCTGTGGCAGAAAAAAAACTGAGAAGAAAAAGAAAAAAGACAAACCGGGAAGGAGATAAATGCTTCCTCATCTTCTTGATCAGGTGTTGAAAAGGATTGGTTTTTTTCTCAGGAGGTTTTTGTTTCAGAAGAATCAGACCGTGAAGTTGGTTTCTGACCATAATTACCAAGCAAACGCGGGTTCACCTTCCCATATTCGGCAAAGATGGCTTCAATTTCATCGTACTCAAGCTCTTCGCGCGTCAGAAGTTCTTTAGCGAAACGCTCGAAAACGACTCTTTCTTTCTTCAAAAGCTCCTCGACTTCCCGAAGAGACTCCTGAATAATCTGATTCGTATCATTGTTCAGTGTATTTTTGATATCATCGGAAAGCTGGGACTCGGGGATTACCGTGAAATCACCCACCAGCCCTGACTTTCCCATTCCCAGTTGCCAGGCCATATAATGTGCGATGCCCGTCGCATGCTTAAAGTCAGAAGCGACACCGCTGGTGGTGGTTCCGAATTTGAGCTTTTCAGCCGCATAACTTCCCAACGAAGTTTTGATTGAAGCCATAAGCGACTCGCGGTCCTGCGTGTGCCATTCTTCTTTGGGAGTGTGATGCACCACACCTAAGGAAGACTTACGCGGAATGATGGAGGCCTTGAAAACATCATTTCGCGGGTGCAAAAGATAAGTGATGATGAGATGACCCGTTTCATGATAGGCGGTCATTTCCTTTTCACGCTGGTTCATCGTGATTTTATGCTTGATGCCAAGCTCGACCCGCTCAAAAGCTTCCGTAATATCCTTGTAGGCAACAGCTTCTCTGCCATTTCTTGTGGCTATGAGAGCGCTTTCCTTAACGATATTTTCGATTTCCGCAGGAGATTTTTCCACGGCTTTTCTTGCCAGACGTCCGATATCAACTCCAGCTTCGTGTTTCACCTTCCCGAGATAATATTCAAAAAGTTTCTCACGACCTTCCAGACTTGGTTTGGAGATATAAACTTTTCGATCAAATCGTCCGGGTCTGACAAGGGCCTCATCCAGAATTTCCTCAGGAGCGTTCGTGGCTCCAATCACAATGACATTTTCAGGATGGGCTCCCAAACCATCCATTTCGACCAAAAGCTGGTTCTGAGTGGTGTTGGTCTCCTGACCGCCGAATTGATTGAAAGTCCTCTTGTGGCCCATAGCATCCAATTCATCAATGAACACAATGCAACCGCCGAATCCATAGGCTAGACTCCGTGCCTTTTTAAAAAGCTGACGCACGCGCGAAGATCCTACTCCGACAAAGATCTCATTGAATTCACTGGCCGCCATGGAAATGAAAGGCAGTTCGGCTTCTGTAGCAATTGCTTTGGCAAGATAAGTTTTCCCGCAACCCGGGGGGCCCACCATCAAAATACCGCGCAGAATTTTCCCGCCGATTCTCTTCGGTCGGGCATGATCCTTGATGAGCTGAACCACTCCCCAAGCCTCTTCTTTGGCCTCATCAATTCCCACCACATCCGAAAATCTCACATTCACATCCTTGCCTTTGACATTCTTCTTTTCCATCTTGGCCAGTCCACCCCGGAGAACCACCTGATACATGTACACAAAAACCAGAGCATGAACCATACCCAGAAGAATAGAAATAGGCATCTGAGCCAGGGTAATATTGCGGTAAAAGGATTCCAAAGACATCATCCCCCAAATGGAAAGGATAACGAGGGCAAAAACTCCAACACCCACCAGGATTTTCCCCCGATGATTCATCCATTCCATTTTCAAACGCCTATGGTAATTCATCTTATGTCCTTTCAATGACTTAGTACTTTGATATATTTCTTTTGGATCACCTATTTTTTTGCAAACCCTCTTAAGCTTACATATTTTGGGCTCAAAAGTCAAGGATCCCAAGTGCTACCTAAGCTATTGTGAATACTACAGTAACTATAATGACGGCAAGAAATTCAAATTACTTTACCAGCTTTCTTTTTATGGACCCTTCCGCTGGATTTACGATGTTTCGTTTTACTTTTTTCGATATCAGGTGTTTTATTGATAGGGCTTGAAGTCATAAAATCATCAAAAGAATTCATCTTAAAGGTGGGGGATGCAGGCCCCTCGCGCACTTTTTTCTCCTCACCAGGCTCCGGTGCCTTGACCGACTCTGTTTGAGTCAATTGAACGATATTTTTTTCCAGCTTGAAACCGTAGGAAAAAAAACTTAGTGACAAACACACTCCTCCTATCAGCCAGCTTGAGCACGGCACTACCTTCATAAATCGCATCTGGTAAACTCACCTTCCTTCTAAATCTTAAACTCCTGACACTCTTTTGTCAAACCGACCTCAGATAACAGAGGAATAGGCCGGGTTACCTCAGTCAGTCTTGCTGGATCAAACTTTTATCTGCTAGGTTTGATTTTGAAAGGTACTTTTCAAGATAAAGGTAGGTATAGGAGTTCCTGGGACGCTCCGTGGCCATAGTTTTCAAAGTTCCAGAAAAGACCAACTGACCGCCTTCATCACCGCCTTCTGGACCTAGATCAACCAGGTAATCAGCCTGACGAATGACTTCCATATTGTGTTCGATGACAACAATCGAATGCCCGTGCGACAAAAGTTCACGGAAGGCCTGCATCAGAAGCTTTATGTCGTGATAATGAAGTCCTGTCGTGGGCTCGTCAAACAGATAAAGAATTTTACCCTTATTGCCCTCCGACATTTCGAGAGCAAGCTTCATCCGCTGAGCTTCTCCTGCTGAAAGCGTAAGGGCCGATTGCCCGAGACGAAGATAACCCAGTCCCACTTTCCTCAAGATAGCCATTTTTTGGACAAGATCCTGGTGCTCTTCAAAAAAACTCGCCGCTTCATCAAAAGTCATTTGAAGGACGTCGTCAATATTTTTACCCCGGTAACGAATTTCAAGAATGGACTTTTGATAACGCTTCCCCTCACATTTTTCGCACTCCACATAAATATCCGCAAGAAAATGCATTTCCACCTTGATCTTGCCGCTTCCCTCACATTCTTCACAGCGGCCGCCTTCGACATTGAAAGAAAAATCGCCTGCCTGCAGTCCCAAATGACGTGCCCGCTCCGTACCCGCAAAGGTTTTCCGAATCTGATCAAAAGCCTTGATGTAAGTAATGGGATTAGAACGCGGAGTGCGTCCGATAGGTGATTGATCCACCAACACTATATCCGCCACATTTTCCCATCCGGTGATGGAACGAACGCGGCCCAAATCCTGCACAGGTCTGCCACGATAGCGTTGATAATGGCTGTAAAGAATGTCGTAAAGAAGCGTGCTTTTCCCCGAGCCTGAAACACCCGTGAGAACTACCAAACATTCTAAAGGAATCTGCAGGCTTAGGTTCTTGAGATTGTGTTGGGCAGCTTCTTTCACTCGAATCCATTTCCTAAAGGAAGTTGTATCCCGGCGAGTTTCCGCGCCAAGAGTTTCTTTCCCTGAAAGATACCTTCCTGTCAAAGAATCCGAACCAAGAAGCTGATCAAAACTACCCTGAAACACAATTTCACCTCCTTTCTCACCGGCATGAGGTCCAAGATCCACGACTTGATCAGCTGTCTCGATCATCTGACGGTCATGTTCCACCACCACAACGGTGTTGCCTAAATCACGTAGTTTCTTCAAAATCCGGATCAAAAGCTCGTTGTCCCTTTCATGAAGCCCGATGCTGGGTTCATCCAGAACATAAAGTGTGTCTACCAAACTGGAACCTAAGGAAGTTGCCAGATTGATTCTCTGAGCTTCCCCTCCCGAAAGAGTTCTTGAAAGGCGATCCAGAGTAAGATACCCCAATCCGACATCCTTCAAAAAAATCAGACGATTCCTTATCTCCAGCAGAACCGGGCCTGCAATTTCTTCCTCATGACTGGGAAGTGCCAGGGAATGAAAGAATTGATGAAGTTCTTTGATGGTCATTTTAAGAAAATCAAAGATCGTCTTCCCTTCAATTTTCACAAGAAGCGCCTCCGATTTCAATCGGCTGCCGCGGCATTGTGAACAAAGAATGTAGGCCCGGTATTTCGATAGAAAAACTCTGATGTGCATCTTGTAGGTCTTCTTTTCCAGATAATCAAAAAAATCAGTGACGCTCTCATATTTCGGATCGGTTTCATCTCCCTCCCACACAAGTTTCCTGTGCTTCTCTGGAAGCTCACCGAAAGGCTTATGAATATCAATCCTTTTCCGCTGACAATACTTAAGAAGCTGATCGAAAAACCAGCTGGAGCTCGGTTTTGTCCAGGGCTCAATCACCCCTGCTTTGATGGATTTGCTTTCATCGGGAATGACCAGGTTACGGTCAATCGCAATCACCCGGCCGAATCCCTGACACATCGGGCAAGCTCCCAGTGGACTGTTAAAAGAAAAAGTATTAGGCGTAGGTCTCTTATAATCGAGACGGCAGCGGGCGCAGTGGAAACCTTCGGAGAGTTGGAGAGTTTGATTCTGAACCTTGATGGCGGCAAGTCCCTTACCATATCTAAAAGCTGTTTCCAGTGAGTCCACAAAGCGAGGTTTAGAATCGGCTTCGATATCCATTCGATCCACAATGACCTGAATCGCATCGGCATGAATAGATTTTTTCGCCTTCTGGGAAAGATCCACGATTTTCCCATCGACCAAAATCCTTACGAAACCCTGCTTCTCAAGTTCTCCCAAATATTCCGCCAAATACTTTTTGGAAGAGTCCCCAAGTAAAATACTGAAAAGGATCAAAGCCTGCTCACCCTTAAAATTCCGAATGAGGTGCTCAGCAACCTTCTCAGGACGATCCGGTTCCACCACCTGGCCACAGCCTGAGCAATAAGTTCTTCCAATTCGGGCGAAAAGAACCCGCAGATAATCATTAATCTCCGTCTGAGTTCCCACGGTAGAACGTGCGTTCGTCACCACATTCTTAGCCTCAATAGCAATAGCAGGAAGAATACCCGTGACGGAATCCAAATCCGGTTTTTCCATTCTTTCGAGAAATTGCCTCGCATACGCAGACAGTGATTCGACATAACGCCTCTGGCCTTCCGCATAGAGCGTGTCAAAAGCCAGTGACGATTTCCCCGATCCGCTCACCCCCGTAACCACAATAATGGAATGATGTGGAAGCGTGATGTCAAAATTCTTCAGGTTATGGGTTCTTACCCCTTTGAGATGTATAGCATTCATGTTAGATCAAGAAAGACTTGAGAAATAAATGGTTTAGACGGTTGTTTTTCAGGTACCAGATCATCGAAAGGCAGAATCAAATTTCTGTACAGGCGGGGATGTTTAACCCCCCGTTTGGGGGGCCCCCCC
>OBEQ010140199.1_pt1 | contig 49862 bp, 61 predicted proteins | sample 1670901 | NCBI WGS metagenome assembly OBEQ01 (sample SAMEA104232315, study PRJEB22302) | groundwater metagenome | biome: forest; feature: aquifer; material: groundwater | place: USA | collected 2011-08-07 | depth 5.4 m
ACTTCAGGAGACGCGGCTGGTATTCGGCAAGCGGACGGTATTCCAATTGCTTTGGCGTTTCCAGCGAATCGAAGAGCAAGAGCATCCTTTCGACAAATTGTTTTCTCATCGATTCGCCTATCTTGGCGTAACCCACATCCTTGCCTACGCCGCTTGCCTCCAGTTTTTTAACGAGCAGCTTCAGCTGCCCCAGCTGATAGCTTATATCGTTCAAAACTGCTTCCGCCTTTTCCGAAACGTCAAGCTCCCGCTTTTCTGCAAGCGCGAGTTCCCGTTCCAATTCAGCGACGTCGAACATTCTTCTTTCGGACAACGGATTTTCCGGGGAAGCCGGTCCATCATTTTGCTCGCTGCGTTTCAGCAGCTTGCTTATTCTTTCGAAGAACCCCACGAATTCCACCTGCTATTGTTTAATTGCCGCCACTTGAAAAACGAAGGGTTTCAAGTCTTTACGACTCTCTAGTTTAACCGCCCAAAATCTGCTCGAGCGTCTTTCCCGTCGAAACTCTTCATGTCGCTCATCTCCGCTGCAAGAAGATATTGCCTTTCGCGCCAAATTCAGCACGATAATGCCGAAAAACAGAGAAAAGCCTAGACCACTCCAAACAGTCTGCCCAGGGCGCCTGACTTCAAAATATTTACCTTTCTTGAACTTCTTTAAAATATTCAGGAAAAAGGTTGAGCAAAGATTTTTAGCGCATTCACGCTATTCAATACACGGGTGTTGAAATGGACAGGAGACCGGTAGTAAGGGAAGCAAGCGAAATAGTGCATCATTTCACAATAGGCTCCAGAAGGCTTTCCATAGGGATAAAAACGTACGAGCCTAATGCCGGCGGACGCCCGGGAAAAACGGAACCGTCATTCCTGCATTTGGAAATGCCGCTTAGAAGAAGGGCGTATTACCGGATTCATTGGAACGGAAGAAGGCTTGTCGAGGAAACCGCGAATTTCGGCAAGGAAGAAATGGGCCATGCTAAAACAGACTTAGCCGCGTTTTTGGAGCACTTGAAGGAAAGCAAAGGCAACCCCCATTCTTTCCACATGGATTTTTTGGCGCGGAAAGCCTACGAAAGGCTGAAGAGGGGAGTGTTTCACTTCGACGCGTCAGAAGGAAAAAAACACAAAACCAGGTTCATAACTCCGAAGTATGTCGTTGAGTTAGAGCACGATGCTGAAAGCGACGCGGCGTCGATTGCCGTTTTTTCCAGGAAAAGAAAGGGGGTAGAAATCTTAAGGATGAGTTCTCCTCCTGCTTCTGCAAGGTCGGGGTGGAAAGACGTTGAGATAACCTTGTCCAAGGACGATGCGGAAGGCCACTTGCAAGCTCACGGCGCCTTGCAAGCGGTTTACGACTACCTTTCGATAAGGCACGCCAGCGATTTTACCATGAAAAGACGGAGGATGATGACCGCCTTGCAGGCGGCGCAGTACAAGCTGAAAAACCACGTTGAAAGGGGCTTGAAACGGGCTATAGAATGGGAAAGCGGGGAATAAGGAAAGAAAAGGGGAAAGGCTTTCATTCCTTGTGGCCGTAAGTGAAGTAACCCGCCATCAGGAATATTATTCCCAGCACGAAGTCGAGCAAAATCGACTGCATCAAGGCGTTTGTCGTTCCAGAAAGAAGTTGCTTGGTCGATTCCAATTGCGTTTGGTCTACTCCCAACGCTTCAGCGCCGGCGGCTCCGAGCTGGTTCAACTGCGCGAGCGAAGGGCCTAGTGCTGCAGAAACTTGAATGTACTGGTTGGCTTGATAGACGGCAAGAGTGAACATCAACGCCGCCATGATTACGAAAAACTGGCTCATTATTTTCTTCATTCTTCCTCAACCTCCAAACCGAACCTTTCCCGTCCTTTCTTTCCTTTCACAATCCTGCTCTTGTGCTTTCTCGCCTCGCTCAAAAGCTCGTCGAACAAGTTTTTCAAAACAAAGTTGAGTTTCCTTCCCGAAGCTTGCGCGTGGAACGACGCGTTGCGCGAAGAAAGCAAGCCGTGCAATTCGAACTTCTCAGTTTTCCCGATTCCCGAGCTTTTCACGTGAATGGTAATTCCTTCGACGTCATCCAAAACGCGCGAGGCCTTGTCCACGAAAGCATTCGCTTCCTCTTCAACGCTTTCCTGGAAGACCTTGGCGTCTTTCTTCAAACCTGAAACTACCACTCTCGGCGTTTGGGATTTCTTAAATAAGCCCAGAATTTTATTCCAAACCATATTCCCACCGTCTCAAGAAACTTCACGAAGCGCTTGCTTAAATAACTTTAACTTTCGATTGAACCCTCGAGGGGAAATCCGGTATTCATCCCCGCCTTTCAGGTCTGCAATCGCCAAAAGCATTTGCTCCCTTGCAAACCCCCGAGATTTCCTTCGGATTTCAACCACAAAGTTTTTCGAATAGAAAGCAATCAAATGATTTCCAACCATTCTCACTGCAAGCGAATGTTGTTTTCTAGGCAAGCCAAGGTTCAAGCTTGCGATTATTCTAGTCCCGGCCTTATCGTGGTTCGGGTACGAAATTTGGCTTCCATTCTTTTCCATGGTTTTCGCTTTTCCAACGTCATGAACCAAGGCCACTAAGCGCATGAATTTGTTTCTGCTCAAACGCCGCATCGCCTTGAGGGTTTTGAGCGAGTGGTCGTAAACGTTTTGCTTGATATGCCCAGGGTTGTTTTCCACGAACTTCTTCAAAACAAGCATTTCAGGCAGTTTCTTCGCCTCGCTTATTGAAATCATCTTTTCTTCACGTGAACCAAGGCAAGGCGTTTATCAAAAGCAATCCGACTGAAACCAGCCCGAACGCCAAGGCTATTTTCGTTCCGTTTTCCTTTCCGAACGCATCCTGCATTTCAACCAAAAAAATCCTCTGCCCGTCGGTCAAGAACAACGGCAACAAGTTTACCGTCGCCAGAATAAAGTTCAAAGTGAAAGTGAACACTACCACCAAAAGCAGGAATGAAAACAGCCCGAAGACAAACGGGTCGTAAGGGTCGTTCTTGAACTCTATTGTCGGCCTTGAGGCAAGCGTTACGCCCAGCTTTCCTTGGGAATTCAGCCTTACGCTTTTCTGCCCTTCGCTCGTGCTCAACAAAATCGTTTCTCCGGCTTTGCTGGAAGCAAGCGCGTCCCGCAAATCTCCACTCGTATAAACCGGTTTTCCTCTAGCCGCGTAAATTTTTTCGCCTTTAGACAAACCTGCATTGCTCGAACTCAACACGTCCAGCTCTAAAACGCGGACTTGCTTTTCGCCTTTAGAAGTTTTTAAATTCAAAAAACCTTTGAGTGAAAGCAAACGCAAGTCTTCAGCCGTTCTCACGCCAACTCCGTTCGCCTGCATAATTTTCTCGCCGGCGGCAAGCTGCGTGAATGCGGTGGAATTTTCGAAAACGCTTTTGACCGAAACGCTTTCCACTAGAAAAGGAGCCACTTGCGACAAGGCAAGGGCGATTATCAAAAACAAAACGAAGAACAACGCGTTGCTCGTGCTTCCTGCACCCAAAATGCGCAATTGCAAGATCTTTTTGATTTTCGACATTTTCTTTTCATCCGGTTCTACGAAAGCCCCGATGGGAAGAATGCCGAACAAGAGCAAACCGGAAGATTTGACTTTCAAGTTTTCTACGAGGCAAAGCACTCCGTGCGCCAGCTCGTGGACTATCACCACGATTATCAAGGCGAAAACCACTTCCCACGGCACGGTAACTCCCGGCACTATGGGAATTACTCCGGGCGGGGTTCCGGGTATGGTGAGGATGTTGTAAGCGTGCTGGGCGATGAAGAAAAACCCGATTCCGAACAAGCCTGCGGTGAAACCTATTGCAACAAGCAACTGCGCTTCAAGCATTGCCGGTTGGAGCAAGAACAAAGCGTAAAACAACGCCATTCCTATTGCATGCATCAAGAGTTTTTTCTTCAAGCCGAACAAGCGCCATCCGTAGAAAACGCCGAAGCTAAGCGTCAAGCCGAAGTCAGCGAGCGCTTTGCTGAGTTCGGCGTGGTTTCGCGCGATGTAACGCATTTGCTTGAATCCCGATACTCCCCTCACGATTATGAAGCCGTAGTGGTGCTCTTGGCCGCTCAAAGCACCGAGAATCGTTCCTGAAACGCCCAGGATGGCTATAGATACTCCCAGCTTTACCCAGTCATTGAGCGTGGAGAAAGCGACGGCGAAAAACGCAGCAGCAGCAACGATTGAAACTGCGGCAATCCAGAATTTCTTGTTCCTTTCGAAGTGGTTCAACAACGACACCCTAAGCTAAAACCGTTTTTTGAAAAAGCTGAAACATTGCGAATTCAATCGGCTTGCTCGAGCAAGCTTATTCCTAACGCAAACTCAAGTTTTTTAACTATCGTTTCGCCGGGCTTGTACTTCTGCTGTTCGAAGCCCTCCAATTCTTTTTCCTGAATCAAGATTTTTTTCGCCAATTCCTTTCTGGAAAGCATAAGCTTTTCCCGCGCTTGCATTATTTTCCTTCCGTAGCCTTCAACAAGCTCTCGTTCTCCAGGCTTGGCTTTGGGCTTGAAAGCCTGCTGGCTTTGCATCGCTTTTGGAATCTGGTAGGTTTTGTAGACGGAAAAGCCGCTAGAGTAAGCAGAGCAATTTTCGCACAACGGCACCCTAGCCCCTTCCACGATACCCTCGCCGGCTGCAGGCTTCCCGCAAACCTGGCAGTCTAAAGCCATTCCGACCAACCCTCTATACGCCTAAAACAACGTTTTTAGCCTTTCAGTGGTTTTAATATTTTGTTTTAAGGTGTGTGAATGGGTGTAGAGCTGAAAGACATTCTCGTCAAGCACGAGCGGACTTTTGAAGAGCTTGAAGGAAAGATTGCTGTCGACGCCTACAATACGCTATACCAGTTTTTGAGCATAATACGCCAGCAGGACGGAACGCCGCTCATGGACTCGAAAGGGCGTATTACTTCCCACATCAGCGGGTTGTTCTATCGAACGTGCAATTTGCTTGAAAAAAACATTCTCCCCGTATACGTTTTCGACGGCATTCCCAGTGAATTAAAGAAAAGGACTATCGCCCAACGCGCTGCCGTAAAACTCGAGGCTGAAGAACAGCGAAAGAAAGCGTTGGAACAAGGAGATATACAAAGGGCGGGAATGCTGGCGCAACGCACTTCCAAACTCACGAAAGAAATGGTGGGCGAGGCGAAAGAATTGCTTTCGCTAATGGGATTGCCTTGCGTGCAAGCGCCGAGCGAAGGCGAGGCGCAGTGCTCGTTCATGGCAATGCAGGGGGTCGTAAGGGCTGCAGCTTCGCAAGACTACGATTCTCTGTTGTTCGGTGCCCCGATTTTGGTGAGAAATCTCACGATTTCGGGTCGCAAGAAACTCCCGCGCAGGGAGCAGTATGTCGAAGTGATTCCGGAGGAAATAATCCTTGAGGAAAGCCTCAAAAACTTGGGAATTACCCGCGAAAAGCTCGTTTGGATAGGGATTTTGAGCGGAACCGACTTTAACGAAGGGATTTACGGCATCGGGCCGAAAAAAGCGTTGAAGCTAGTCAAAGAACACAATTCCTTCAATGCGATTTTGAAAGCGATAAACAAGGAAATGGACTGGAAGCCGGTGGAAGAATTATTTTTGAAACCGCAAGTCGAGAAGGTTTCAAAGGAAGAACTCAAGATCGGGAAGCCCGACAGGGATAAGATAACGAAATTCATGACTGAAAGGGATTTTTCAACCGAGAGAGTGGAAAACTCGATTGCACGCGCGTTCAAGCAGCCCGTTGATTCAAAACAAGGGCAGCTGGAAAAATGGTTTTAAGGTGTTTTCATGCGGATAGGAAAATGGAAACTGCTTTCAGAAAAAACGCGGTTTAAAATCCCTTGGTGGAGCATTGTTGAAAGGAATTTTGTAACGCCAAACGGAAAGAAAATAAAGTGGTTCGCGGTCAAAAAACCCAATGCAGTTTGCGTTTTTTGCCTGACGAAAAAAGGAAAAGTCGTGGCAATACGCTATTTCCGGCCGGCAATACAAAAAGTGATTTTCGACCTTCCCACTGGTTTTATCAACAAGGGAGAAACTCCCTTGCAAGCGGCCAAGCGAGAGTTGCTTGAGGAAACGGGCTTTGCCGCAGAAAAGTTCTTTCCCCTCGGCGCTTACGCCGGGAACGCAGCCGGAGACACTCTTTCCCTGCATTGTTTCCTTGCAACCGGCGGAAAGAAAGTTTCCTTGCAAAACCTCGACCACGGCGAGGAAATCCAAGTAAAGCTGTTCTCTTTAAGGCAGTTGATGGAAAAAGTCAACTCCAGGCAATTGCTGGATTCAACGCGTGTCAGCGTGGTTTTCCTCGCCTTGCAAAAAATGGGCAAAATAAGAATGAAATTTTAGACCATACCTTTGCCAGACAGGGCTATTGCAATTAAAGCTTCCTTAACCGCAGTTTGAATTTCGTGGTTTTCATGGTTTTTGAAAGCGGTCAAATACTTGGAGGCGGAACTGTGGCCTAGCTGGCCAAGAGTCCGTATCAATTCCGCTTGCTTTTTCGGGTCTTGTTCCCGTTCAAGTTTAACTCCGATTTCCTTAACCCTAACTTCTATAGACCGTTCCATCTTACAATCCCGTCCAACCGAACAAAGCTTGTCCGAACCACAAGACTGCAATCGTCTTGATGGCCCTCGCGATTACGATTACAATCAAAAACTTTTTCCAGTCCATGTTGAGCGTGCCTGCAACCAGCGGCATCAAATCGCCTATGAACGGAATCCACGGGCTTGCAATCAGCACGGGCCAACCCCATTTTTCGAAAAGCTTTTCCGCATTCCTTTCCCCCTTTGGATCGCGTTTTGCAAGGAAAGTGTGGATTCCCTTCAAACCCACGGCATAGTTGATAAAAGCCGCGATTGTCGAAGCGGCGATGGCGATTGCGAAAATTTGCTCTGCACTCCATAATTTCAAGGCAAGGACTAGAACCGGCTCGGAAGGGAAGGGAAGGAGGGAAGCGGAGAAAAACAAGGCGGTAAACAAGCCGAACAAGCCGTAATTTTGCAATATCAAGACTGCAGTGGCGAACAAGTCTATCATAAAAACACTAAACCGCCGGTTGCTTAAAAACTCTTCACGAGAGCCGCCTCAAAACGGAAACAGGGAGTGCGGCTATTTCCTGTTTTTCCTTAAGAATTCAAGCTGCAGTTCATTAGATTTTAAGTATTGATATCAATTCCTTGGCGAGCTCGAGGTTATGCAAGGCGATGCTTTCCACGTTCACGGAAAGCGGCACTTTCAAGCCCTTTTCCTTGCAGAAAACCCTCGTTTCACTCCACAACCCTTCCGCCAGGCGTATGGACTTTTTCCCCAAATCGGCTTCGCTCTCCAAAAAGGTTTTTTCAACCGAAGGCGGTATTACCGCGCCGAGCCACTTGAAAAACTCGACGTCGATCACCCTTCCAACTGGCGCAAAGCTCAAAAAGAAAACCGCAGGCGCGATAGACTTTTCCCTGCATGCTGCATCATACTCTACAATCAGTGTTTTGATGCGGTCGGACTCGAAAAGAAGTTGGGTTGTGAAAAAAGAACAGCCGCTCAACGTTTTTGAAACAAGGCGGTCGACTTCGTTAGCCCGCGAGGGAATGCAAATGTTTCCCACCATAACACCCTCGGCTGCAGTGGCTTTCAAGTTTGCGCTAGTGACTGGCATGCCCGGGTACTTTCGATAATCGCGGTTTCCTCCCACTAAAACGAGGTTTTTGATGTCGTATGCAGAAATCGTCTTTTCAAGCCAGTCGGAAAAGTCTTTTTCGCCTTGGCAGAATGCGATTACTTTGTTAACCACGACCTTTTTGCCTGTGGAGTTTCTCAGCAGAACGCCGAAGTCCCTAGTGTCGATGTTCCTGTAAAAAGGCTCTCCGTCGTGGTTTTCGTCGACTATCTCGGGAATGTTGACGTACTCGACGAACGGCAGTTCTTGAAGTACGCCGGCGATTTTGGACAGCGTTATTGAAACGGTTTTTTCCGACGACAGCCGCGAAGGCGGCGTCACTTCAAGCATGATTTCGTTTCCGCGCAAGAATCCTTTCACCCTAAAATCCCTTCCTGGCAAGTGCGGCGCCTTTCACCATGCTATCGAGCTTGGCGAAAGCCACGTTCCAGCTTCGCGTTCTAAGCCCGCAGTCGGGATTTACGAAAATCTTTTCCGGGCCGAGAAGGTTGGCAGCCGCAACTATCTTGTCCCTCACGAATTCCGGAGTTTCAATCGCATCGTTGTGAACGTCCAAAACCCCCAACCCCCCTTCCCTGCGGTCGTTATGCTCGCGCATCAAGTCGAGAAAGTAATAACCGCCCTTAGGATTGTTATCCTGGTTGGCAAATTCGAAGGTATACTGAGCGCAGTTTTCCAGCTCGAGAACATGCGGGTAAAGCTTGCGGTAGTCGCTGAAGCAAACGTGCAGGGAAAAACGCGCGTCCAAGCCCCTGACGCTCTCGTTGAAACTCTCTATGAAAACGTCTACTTCATCGGCATGTGTGGTTGCAGCGGGCTCGTCTACCTGAATCCACTCTGCACCGCCGTCGATCAAAGCCTTAAGGTTGGGGCGGATGACATTCCGCGCGACATCGACAGCAAACTCCCGCTGGGCGTTCTTTCTCGCACCCTCGTGCTTTTTGGCGTAATACTCGTTGAAACTCCAGTCGACGATGGTGTAAGCGCCGGTAATCGGAACTTTCACTTGCTTTTCTGGAGAAGCGTGTTTTTTCACGAATTCGAACTCGGAATTGTGGAACAACTTAGCCACTGAAGGCGGTTTTTTAACCGCGGCTGCAAGCCAGTATTTGTTGTCCCAACTCCTCACGTCGCCCACGAACTCGAAACCGTCGCACAAAGCGACGGGTTCTTGGTACATTTCGCTCCTGTGCTGTTCGCCGTCGTAAACGACGTCCAGCCCGAAGGACTCGAAAAGCTTTAGCACCGTCAAAGCCGCGTAGTTTTCCAGCGTTCTCACATCGGAATGGTCGAGAGAGGGTTTCTGGAGAAGACTCACGGTTTGGCTTTTCACGCTTTCGTCCAAACCTGCTTTTTCAGCCCAAAACAAGAATTCTTTCACGTTGTTTTCCGAAGATTTTCCTTTGAGCTTTCGCACCATCCAAGGGGCTTTCATTATAGACCCTATTTCCTGCGTCGGAAAAAGCGGAAGGCGAACGGCAGTCATTTTTCATTCAACTCTTCGGCAACTGCGGCCAAAACCTTCATTTTCTCGCTTGCGAAAGAACGGGGAACGTAGTCAAACGCCTGGTTGGGGCACAAGACAATCTCTTTCGCGCCAGCCTCGCTCGATGCTTTCCTTACTCTCACAGCAACCTCGCTAGCGTCTTCAAGCAGCGTGTTAGTGGCATCAACCGCGCCTAAACCCAAAATCTTGTCTTTCGGAAAACCGCCTAAAGCCTGTTCTTCAAACAAATCCACTACGACCCCCGAAGCAGGAATGGAAAAAACTCCGTTCGGGCACGGGCCGTAATAAACGTGAACCAACGTTTGGGCTTTAGAATCCAACACGGCGGTTTGGAAAGCCTTGTTCACCTCGGTCCAGCCGAAAGGCTCGCTTACGCTGGAATGGCTTCCAAGGCAAGGTTCGGAAAAAACAATTCTCGCAATCCCCTTGCTTTCCAAAAATTCTCTGGACTTCCGCAAAACCAACGCCGCTTGTTCTAGCGAAACGCCTTCGCTCAAGAGGCTGAACGAAAACGGCCCGGGCAAAAATGCTATTGACGGGCTCGAACCCCAAAAAAAGTATTTTTCCAAAAACCCGGCGTCGAAACCACCTGCCCAAGAATCTTCCTGCACAACCGGTTTTTTGTAAAACGTGTTGGTTTCAAACCAGCGTGTCAAAGCGCCATCTTTCATGCCAGGCGATTCAGCGAAAGGCCGAAGCAAATCTTGCCACAAAAACTGACCGTCTGAAACGAAGGAAAACCCCTCGAGCTTTTGCTCTTCCGCAAGCACAAGCGACTCTTGCTCTTCAACCTCGAGGTATTCAACAGCAGAAAGCCTATTGCGGTCGTAATCCCTGCTTGCGCTAACGTGCTTTTTGGAACGCGAGTGAATTCCTGCCAAGTGAACGCTTACTGCCACCACAACCAACTCAACAAATCCAGTCAAACGCCAAGTTCTTTTCTTAAGACAGCTATCCTGTCGGTCTTTTCCCAAGTGAAGTCTTCATCCTCACGCCCGAAATGCCCGTAAGCAGCGGTTTTCTTGTAGATGGGCCTAAGCAAATTCAACTGCTTGATTATTTCCGCAGGCTTGAGGGGAAAGATTTTCTCTACCGCTTCGGCAAGCTTTTCGTCACTCACTTTTCCAGTCCCAAACGTATCAACATAAATGGAAACCGGCTTTGCAACCCCGATGCTATATGCAAGCTGCACTTCGCATTTCTCCGCAAGCCCGGCTGCAACGACGTTCTTCGCTATATAACGAGCCGCGTAAGCGCCGCTCCGGTCGACTTTGCTCGGGTCTTTCCCGCTGAAAGCACCGCCACCATGCCTTGCGTAGCCTCCGTAAGTATCGACGATAATCTTCCTGCCGGTAACGCCGGTATCCGCCTCCGGCCCGCCCACTTCAAAAATGCCTGTAGCGTTGATATAGTATTTCGTGTTTTCGTCAACCAGCGTCCCGCAAACGGGCTTTATCACCTGCTCTTTGACGTCTTTCACTAACTGCTCGTTTGAAATATCGGGATTGTGCTGAACCGCGATTACGACCGCATCAACGCGCGTAGGCTTTCCATCCGCATACTCGACCGTAACCTGCGATTTTCCGTCGGGCCTCACCCAACCCAAGATTTTCTTTTTCCTCACTTCCGAAAGCCTGCGGGTTAATTTGTGAGCGAGCATTATCGGCAACGGCATTAGTTCGGGAGTTTCGTTGCACGCGAAGCCGAACATCATTCCCTGGTCGCCGGCCCCTTGCTCTTTTTCCTTGGAAGAATCCACGCCGACAGCAATGTTCTTACTCTGCTCGTGAATCGAAGTGAGCACGGCACAGTCTTTCGAATCCAAGCCGTACTCAGGATTCGTGTAACCGATTTCCTCGAGTGTTTTGCGCACTATGCCTTGAATGTCTGCATATGCGTTAGTCGTAACCTCGCCTGCAACCATTACGAGGCCAGTAGTAGTAAGCGTTTCAACAGCCACGCGCGAGTTGGGGTCTTGCTTGAGCAAATTGTCGAGAATCGCGTCGCTAACTTGGTCACAAATTTTAGACATCAAAGGATGGAAAAATCATCCAAAGATATTGTCCGGGTGACCTTCAGTTACGCTCTCCGAAGTGAAAAAATTTTTTGCCATTGTCCAACCTCCGTTGTCAAGTTTAACAGCCGCCTAAATTTGATTCCTAAACAATACAACTAAACATATATAAATAATTTCGTGTTAAAATTATTCCAAGTGGAATAAAGGTGTAGGATTTGTTGCCCTCTCAAACGGAGATAAAAATTAAAAGAAAGAGAATTGGTTTAACCCAAACTGACCTAGCAAGAAAAGCAGGAGTCAGCCAGTCGCTAATAGCAAAAATCGAGACGAAACAGGTTGATGCTTCTTACTCACACGTAAAAAAAATATTTGATACTCTAGAGGAATTAGAGAATCAAACCCAGCCTAAAGCAAGTGATGTTTTGAACTCAAATGTTAACTTCGTTTCCAAGAAAGACAGCGTCGGAAAGGCAATTGCGCTCATGCGCAAGCATAACTTTTCGCAACTGCCCGTTTTAGAAGAAGGGCATGCGGTGGGAAGCGTTTCGGAAAAAAGCGTGATAGACAAGATTTCCTCGGGCCTCGACCCGAAAGAACTTGCGAAAATGGCGTGCGGGGAGATAATGGAGGAAGCGTTTCCCGTGGTTTCCGAAACGACGCCTTTGCCTGCAATTTCAGAACTGCTCAAACACCATTTTGCCGTGCTCGTAAGAAAAGGCGAGAAAATAATAGGCATAATATCGAAGGCGGACTTGCTCAAAACCATCCGCTAGCAGAATTCGCAGGTTTTGTTGCCGGAATGCGAGTGTTTCTTTTTTTTGGTTTTCTTTGCAGGCACTAAAAACACCTTTGAGTATGAAGGAACGAAGGTTTTTTAATTTCTCGGAAAGTGGTTATCTCAATGAAACTGGCGTTGTTCATAGCATTAGTTCTAGCCGCTGGCTTGGTGTTTGCACACGGTGCTGGAGGGTCAAGCGTTTTCGAACGCTTGACAAGCGGCTTGATCAACACGTCGGTCTACGCTTTCGCTTTTATCGCAATCGCTGCAATCGCTTCCGCAGTATTTCAAAAGGAGTTGGGGAAGAATGGGAAGAAAGCGGCGTTTTTCATTATTGCCATTGCCGTCATTGCGACCACGCTTTACTTGGGCGGGACTATAGTTTGGATTAATTTGAATTCCGTAACCGGCGGGCCTGTGCATTGGCATGCGGATTACGAAGTTTGGGCTTGCGGCGAGAAGCTCGAGCTTCAAATGGCTGAAGGGCTTTCCAACAAAATCGGAACCCAGCTTTTCCACCACCACAACGACATGCGGATTCATGTTGAAGGGGTAGTCATGGATTGGAATGAAGTGGGATTGAGAGAATTTTTTGAAGCGATAGGCGGAGAGTTTACTAAAGACGAACTTACAGTGATATTGAAAGACGAAACTACAAAAACATTGCATAACGGCGATTTATGCCCCGACGGGCATGCAGGAACCCTCAAGCTTTATGTGAACGGAGAGCAGAACGGGAAAATGAACGAGTACGTAATCAAGCCTTACTCGCAAGTTCCGCCTGGAGATTTCTTGAAAATAGTTTTCGACTGAATGGTGTGAAAAAAATGGCTGTAGACGCGGTTTTGCCTGCTCTGTGGACGGTCGTGGTTACTGCTGCGATCGATTCTATAAACCCGTGCGCCATAGGCGTTTTGATTTTGCTTGTTTCAGTACTGATTTCCCGCGAGAAGAAAGGAAAACTGTTGTCGTACGGCCTTGCGTATGTGGCTGCGGTTTACGTTACATACTTGCTTGCCGGCTTGGGCTTGCTCTTTTTCCTACAATCCGTTCCAATTGTCGTCACTCAGTATATTTCAATCGCAGTTGCGGCCATTATAGCTGTAGCCGCGTTGGTGGAAATCAAAGAGGTTTTCTGGTACGGGCAAGGTTTTTCCCTTGCTATCCCCCCTGACATGGCGAAAAGAATCCACGATTACATCGAACACCTTTCCCTGCCCACCGTTATATTCCTGGGCGCGTTCGTAGCCGCAGTCGAGCTTCCATGCACCGGAGCGCCTTATCTTGCGATACTCCTGCTCTTGTCGCATAATTTTAATTTGCATGCCTTCGGGCTTTTGCTTTTGTACAACGTGATTTTCGTACTCCCCCTCATTGCGATCCTGTTGCTAGTAAAACTCGGCACAAGGATAAGCGAAATCAAGGCTTGGAAGATTGCATCAAGGGGGTACATGCGACTGGCGATAGGACTGCTTTTGATCGCGCTCGCCTGGATGCTGATTTTAATAGCCGGCGGGGTAATTGCAATAGAGTGAAAGGGGAGAGGTTGGAATGTACATAGTAAAGAGAAAGGGGCACAAGGAAAAGTTCGACGACAAGAAGCTCTACGCTTCGGTCTACTACGCTTGCAAGTCGGTCGAAATCGAACGGAAAAAGTGCGTTGCCATTGCGGAAAAACTATTGAAGAAAATAAAAGCGGAACTCAAGAAAAAGAAAATCTCCGACTCGAACGGCATTTTCCAGAGCGTTGGAAGGGAATTGGAAAAGCACGACAAGCATGCGGCGTTGATGTACAAAACCCACAGGGATTTGTCTTGACTGGGCAGGAAAACGTTTTAACTATTCCCGCGTCCATAGTATTTTTCTTACGGACTTTCCAAAAATAGCACTGGAAAGGCACTCTAATTAGGTTTTTAAGCTCAGAATTTTTGCGTCATATATGGAAATAGTCACGGCAAAAGATTTTTGCAAGACTTATTCTTATTCAGCTTTTGCTGAAAAGGCACTTAAAAAAAATCACAAATGGTTTCCAGTTCATGGTTCTCCTACTTTAGCAGGAATAATTGGCTGCTTGATAACGGATGGACACATACAAACAAGAAGAATCGAAAAACATACAAAATACGAATACATAGGCTTTTTCTCAGACAACTATTCAGAGCTCGAAGTGTTCAACAAAAAAATAAGTTCGGTTTTTGGAACAGGTGGAAAAATAAGAAAATGGGGAGTGCGCTATAATGGAAGAAGTACAGGAGTAATTATCAGTAATGCTGCAATGGCTAGAGTGCTTACACTTTGTGGAAGTCCACCTGGAGAGAAAGTTTCAAAAAAATTTGAAGTTCCGGCTTGGATATTGCAAGGCGACAAGGAAACGCAGGCAGCCTTCCTAAGAAGTTCATTCTCATGCGATGGAACAATATTCTTCGAAAACAGAGCAAAACGATGGAGAATTAAAATTGTAATGTATAAACAAAAGAAACTTTCAAGTGATTTAGGTAATTATTTAGAATCATTAAGAAGGATGCTCCACGAAACATTTCAGATTTCCACCACGAACCTATCCTATGCAGATAGCTATATTAGAAAAAAAGATAATGAAAAAATGCTAGGCTTGACTTTTTATATAAAAACTAATTCGATGCCTGCTTTTGCAAAAGAAATTGGCTTTGATATAATATATAAAAACCTGAAACTACAGAAAGCTAATGACTGGGTTGCAAGTAGGGATCATATCTAGTTCGATTAGAAATTAGTTTGACTATATCCTGTAGCTTAGTCTGGTGGAGCGTTCGACTGATAATCGAAAGGTCCCCGGTCCAAATCCGGGCAGGCCCACTTTTTATTTTTGAACTGAAGGTTGAAACAGAAAATGGTTGAAAGGGTTTTCCTCGTGCGGCACGCCGAGACTGTGGGGAATACTATGGAATTGGTGCAGGGCATTTTCGACACCGAGCTTTCCGAACGCGGGGTAAGAGAAGCAAAAGCGCTGGGCGAAGTGCTTTCGAAAGAAAAAATCGATGCGATTTACTCGAGCGATTTGGGGCGCGTGAGGCAAACGATGCGAGAAAGCAATTTGGAGAGCAAATTCAAAACGATTTACGCAGGCGAATTGCGCGAGCGGAACTACGGAGTTTTGGAAAACCGGGTTTGGCGCGAGCTTTCGGAAGAGGAAAGCATGGTTTACAAGAGCCACAACTTCCGCCCTGACGGCGGTGAGAGTTTGGAAGACTTGAACGCACGCGTTCTCCCGTTTTTCAACAAGATGCTTTTGGAAAAGGAAGAGAGTGTGGTGATTCTAACGCACCACAACGTTATTTCGGCAATCTCTTGCTTTTTGCTGGGAATGCCTTTGGAAAAATGGAGGGTTTTCCGCACCGACAATGCTTCGATAAGCGAGTTTTACTACCGCGACGGCATTTGGAGGATAAAACGAATCAACGACACTTGCCACTTGAACAAATCATTCCTCGTTTGAAAGAGACGTGCTCAAGCTTTTCCAATTTTGAAGTTCCGGCTTGAGCTTATTGTAAATCTCTTCGCGAGACTTCCAAGACCCGCTAAAATCTTTCGTGAAATGCAAGGGAGGGTATCGCGGCTCTTCCTTCTCGTAAAGGGCTGCCTTTTTTTTAGCCAACAAGCGTTCTAAACCCCTGATCGTCTCGCCCATCCGCCAGTCGAAATCTTCGAAAGAAGAAATTTTTTCCGAAATTATCATTTCGCGAACTTTCTCCAGGAAAACGGGGTCCATATTGTGCTTTAAGCCGTGCGCCATAATTTCCTGCGCGTAGCGAACGTGAGACTCAACGGACGGCATTCTTCAACCACTTTCCGTAATCCTCGCTGCATTCCGCTTTCCAAAATATTATGCAAGGAACGTCGTAGGAATGCATTTTCTTTATTTCCCTCTCGATTTTCCTCTTGTTTTTATCGAGAGTTTTGATGAGCAAAAGCGACTCGCTCGTATGCTGCGAGTGTCCTTTCCAAGCGAAGAAGGATTTGGCGCTGTGTATTGCTACGGAACACGCCGCAAGCCGCTTTTCCACCAGCGCGTGCGCTATCTCTTCCGCTTGTTTAGCGTCTTTGCACGTGGCATAACCGAAAAGCATTTTCATTTTCCATCACTCCTCCCAAGCTATCAAAAGCTTTTGCTGTTCTTCCAACGCCTGAGCGTTGATATTCTTTTTCCGCAATTCCCTCGCAAATCGCTTCGCGTTCCCGTATTCCGTGAAAACTTTCTTTGCACCCGTCCTTTCCACGAATTCCATCAATTCTGGAAAATCGGAGTGGTCGCTCAAGCAAAAGCTTTTCATCGAGCCGAAACGCTCGGTCAACGCCCAGCCCGTAGCAGCTGCGGCTGAAACTTTCTTTGAATATGCACGACTGAGTTGAAAAGCGAAATTGTTATTCACACGATTCATCGGCACGATTGCAACGAAATTCTTTTCCAATTCTTTCAGCCCTTCGTCGGAAGAAGAACGGACGTAATCGAGCTTGACGCCGTGCTTTACGTAAACGTCGTTGATTTTTGCAATCCCTTCTTCAACGACTGGCGCGATGCCGGCGTAATCGTTCAAAATTTTGGTGAGCTCTTGCGCCTTGCCCAGGGTATAACCGCCCAAAACTACTATCCCTTCCTTTTGCTTTCCCAAAACCCATTGCGCAATTTCTTTGCAAACACCCTCGCGGTCGGGAAAAACGAATTCGGGCGAGCCGAAAGTCGCTTCCACCAGCAAAACGTCGCATTGCGGCACTTCAGCGCCTTTCACGCACAACGAATCGGAAAGCCGGAAGTCGCCTGTGTACGCAAACGTTCCCCCGTCGCCTTCTGCAACCAATTGCCTTGCCCCCAGAACGTGCCCTGCGCCCAGCAGCTTAACTCCGTAATGCTCGTGCATTATCTGGTGCCCTAAAGCGTACCCGCGGGCTTTTATCAAATCCACGGTCTCAGGGCTTGCGATTATGGCGGGAACGCGGGATTTCAAAGCGTGGTCGGAGTGCGCGTGGGAAATGAAGGAAAACTCCCCCGCATGGTCGAGGGTGATTTCCTTTACGCCTACCTGCACTCTCGGGGGGTTGAAGGAAAACATTGAAACCGCTTGCAATTACGCAAGCCAGCATAAAAAAGGTTTTTCGTGCCACACACATCACGGGCAAGCGTCTATCAGCTTTGCCGTGAGGTTTCCAGCAAGGTTTTGGAACGGCAGAGAGGCGGTGTTTTGCTCTTTGAGGGATATTACTATCAGTTGTTGGAAGCCGTTGCACTCCATTTCCATTTCAGTCTGCACTTGCGGTTGCTGCGAGCTCGACTGGGTGAAAACGATTGTTTTCGCCCTACTACCGCTTTCCCCTTGCTTTTCAACAAGAGTTTTGGTCGGAGGCCATTGTATGAAAGAAGCCGGTTCGATGCTCACTCGAACGTTGAAGTAATTGCTCTCGCCCGCCGCAAAATAAGAGACCAAACCGTTGACCGGATTTTTGTCTTCGGTGAAAACGAATTCCTTGGAGAAAACGTCTTTCAAAACAATTTTAACCTCGTCCTTCAACTTGGAAATAGTCTGTCCTCCCGCTTGCTCGGTTGGGGAAGGTTCGACAGTCGGAGTGGGAGTTGACGTCGCCAAAGGCGTTGAGGTAGCCGCAACTGTCGCGGTTGGGGTTGCGGTCGGTGTAGTCTGCTGAACCACGCAGCCTGCAAACAAAAATGCGGCTAAAACGAAACACGCTAAAATCCTATTCATTTCCTACTCTCACCCCTCAATTTAGATTTAATATAGAAATCGGCTAACCGATTTCTATAGCTGCAGAAGTGTCGCTGCACTTCTGCATTAAAACAAAGACTTTCCTTCCGGCTCGCGGCTTCCCGACTGGCTGAACAAGTCCATCGAAGACGACGGGGTTTGGAAAAAGTCGAGTTGGGAATCTTGCGTGGGTTTTTCCGGCCTTACTCCCAAAAGCAAGTGCAACGCTTCCTTCAGCCTCTCTTCGGCCAACGCTTCCGTGTCCTCCTCTTCGTCCATCACAGTGCAAACCAAGCAGTACTTCCCCGCTTCTGTCTCCACGTCAACAATCTTCTCTTGCGCCAGCGCGAGGGAAACCCGCTCTTCGGCGCTAGACTGGACGAAAACGATGCACGCTTCAACCCCGTTGTAGAAAAGTTTTTTCACAGCAGCGGGCGTGTTCAAAAGAGTGGGCGCCTGCTCGAACTCCAAATCCACGCCCACCGCCTCTTGCGCTAGTTTTTGGATTACGGGCTTGGCGTCGAAATCGCTAGTCAACGCAGTGACAAAGCCTATTCGCATGATTTAAACAACTCACTGGGCGTATTAAAAACTAGTGAAAGCGATGTGGGGCAAAACGCCCTTCGCAGTTCAAGACTGGTTTATCGCCTGCTCGGCAATGTCCACGCTTCCGTCAAGAATGCTGTTCGTGTGCTCCACCAGCGGGCTGTAGCCCATGCTCTTCTGCCACAACCGCTTGTTCAACTCTTCCATTTCGGAATGCAAGGATTGCCTGCTGTTGATGACTTTCATTGAAGAGCCGAAATCCCTTTCCAAAAAAGCTTTCACCGACTCCTTGTAAAGCGAGTACACCCTCTCGAAATTGTGCCTGAACGGCTTGAAAACGTCTGTTTTCTCGCGGGACAGGATTTTTGCCATGGACGTAACGTGGTCGGCAATCCGCTCTATGTAGAGGGTTGCAGTCGCGTAGTCAGTGCAGCGGTTTGCCGTCAAGTCCAGGCTTTTCAGCACAGCCGGGTTTTTCAAAGCCAAATTCAACTGCCGCAAGAGCAAGAACCTCAGCCGGTCCACCTCGTCGTCCCTTTCCACCACTGCATCCAATTCCTTTCCCTCAAGCAAGTCTTCGAACAAGCTGCAGGTTATCAAATGCATTCTCTTCATTGTCTTCTCTATGCTCAACCCCTCACGCGAGAAAAAATCTTTCACTATCATAACGTTCGGGGTTTCCTCCACTATCTCCAGCCCGATCAGCCTTTTCGTCTCCTGCAAGATCGTCTTCCGCAATTCTGGGGTAAAGCGCGAGGAAGAGTGCACGCGTATCGAGTCGAAGCCGGCCAAGTAGGCGGAATAAAATTTCCTCTTCAGTTCTTCTTTAGAATGGACGTCGTCCGCGCTCAAGTCTAAAGACTCGCGCCTTTCCTCGGACAGCTTCGTGGACAAGACCAAACTCCCGTCCGGCTGTTCCAAGGCAAACAAGTCCGAGCCTTTCCTTATTCCCGCCTTTTCAGTCCAGCTTTTCGGCAAGGAAACTATTAGCGTCGAAGTACCCGTCTTCTGCACTATCCTCTTTAATCCCACAATATCAATCATTATTTGTTTGCAAACGAAAAGGTATTTCTTGTTATAGTATATACGGTAAGAACTCGAATATATACTTTTTCCGGTATTTACTTAAATATACGCCTATTTTCCGTAGATGCAAAACCAATAACACTCTTGCAAAACGCAGGAATTCATGTTCGTCCCGATATTGTGGCCCCAGTTCGTTTCAGCCATGGCCATGAGCGTGCTGCTTTTCGCAATGGTGTTCGAAACGAACGCGAACGCGCGTTTTTTGGAGGCGCTGGCGGTTTTCGTATTGTTCTGGGTTTCAATCGCGTGCTACGCTTGGGCGCACAGCCGGGTTTCCAAGTCTATTTCTTGAAAAACGAAAAGTCTCTCTTCAAAGCGTTGAAAAAATGCCCGTCTGCAATCAAGTGCGAGGCGAAAGCGATTGCCGACGCTAAAGCAATGGTTTTCGACCAGGTGAGCAAAAATGCTGCTAAGCACGCCAAAATTCCGAAAGTGAACGTGTGGGGGAATTGCCTATGCATGCGCCCGCTTTTCGCGTAGAGAAAATGTCCCACGAAAACCAACGCCGCTAAAACAGCCTTGCCCAACGCAAAAACGCTTTTGCCGTAAACGAATTCGATTACTGAAGCCAAAGCCACAAACAAAAGGACAAGTCGGAAGAGCTTGCTTGCGAAAGAGTTTATCGAGTCAACGTCGGGAAGGATGGAAAACAACGCGATTGCAAACAGCATAGCCGCTGCAAGAGTAGTGTTTTGAAAGAACGTGAAGGAAAAAAACCCAGTTTTCGAGAGAAACCAGAATAGCGCAGCATTCGCAGCAAGACCTATGACTATGTGCTCGTAGAATCTCATGGGCGGGTCTAAAACAATCAAACGCTTTTCGACACTTAAAGCGTTACGTTATTTAGGCGAATAGGGGTTATAAAAGAAAAAATAGGCGCGGGGGGTCTAGTTGATGAAGCAAGTTCTTTGGTATTTGATTGCTGGAACCAGGGGCGGCGAGACCAGGGCACGGTTGATTCAGGCCATCCGCAGTAAACCCGCGAATGCAAACCAACTCGCCATTTCCCTCAAGCTCGATTACAAAACCATTCAACACCATTTGGAAATCCTGGTTGAAAACAACGTTTTTACCGCCATAAACAAGGGAAAGTACGGCGCGGTTTATTTCCTTTCCAAGGAATTGGAGCAAAACTGGATGGATTTTGAAGGAATTTGGAAGCAATTTGGGAAAAAGTAGATAAACCCGTATTTTTGAATCCACGTATGGCACTCTTGATGACCGTGACAACGTGGCTTGCCGGAATAAACGTCTTGCTTTTGCTTTCCATCCTTTTCGTCTATTTCAAAAGCATGATTAGGATAAAATCCGAGTTTACGGTAGGACTGGCTTTGTTTGCCGGGTTGTTCCTAGTTCAAAACCTTGTTTCGTTCTACTTTTTCTTCACCATGACGCCTTACTTCGTGAATGCGGTTGAAACGCACGTTTTCATTCTTACAATCCTGCAAACGCTGGCGTTTGCAGTATTGAATTGGATCACTTGGAAGTGAAGGCGACGCATAGATGAAATACTTGTTTTTCGGGATTTTGGCGTTATCGCTTTTGATTTCGGGCTGCGTGCAGCAAAATCCGCAAGCCACTCCAACGGTTTTCCCTTCAGTTTCACCGTCACAACAGCTGCAACAGTCTTCGGGAAGCGAGGGCTTTTCGGGAACGGTGTTGGCCGGCTCAACCTCGCCGTTGATTGACTTCAACAAAGCCGATTACGACAAGGCTTTGGCTTCGGACAAGCTTGTAGTGCTATACTTTTACGCAACCTGGTGTCCCATTTGCATTGCCGAATTTCCGCAAATGCAATCCGCATTCAACGATTTGAGCTCAGATAAAGTCGTGGGTTTTAGGGTTAATTTCAACGACGGGGATACCGACGATAACGAAAGGGCTTTAGCCCAGCAGTTCGGCGTCGCGTACCAGCACACGAAAGTTTTCCTAAAAAACGGCCAGCGGATTTTGAAATCTCCCGAAGGATGGGACAAACAACACTATTTGAGAGAGATTAACAACGCGCTATCTTAACGGGTGTTTTTGAATGGCCGAAATTTCTTTCTTCGTCGCTTTCCTCGCGGGAGTGGTTTCCTTCCTCTCACCCTGCGTTCTTCCCATCATTCCCGGTTTTCTTGCGTATTTGGCGGGAAGTTCCCTCGACAAGAACTCTTTCAACAGGACTGAAGTTTTTCTCAACAGCCTTTTTTTCGTGCTTGGCTTTTCGGCGGTATTCAGCATTCTCGGCATTTTGCTGAACACTATCTTGGAAGCTGTTGCTTACGACGTTTTAATTTGGATGTCGAGAATTGGAGGCGTGATAATAATTTTCTTCGGCCTCTATCTCATCGGCTTGATCCGAATCGGGTTTTTGGAGCAGGAGCACAAGTTCGCGGTCAAAACAAAATTCAAATCCCGCTACTTGACTTCGTTCGTTTTCGGCGCCGCTTTCGCGGCAGGCTGGACTCCTTGCGTCGGCGCGGCGTTGGGAAGCATTCTCGGCTTGGCTGCAAGTCAGCCGGGATCCGCATTCGCACTGCTATTTACGTATACGATGGGGTTAGGAATTCCTTTCTTGATAGTCGGATTGTTCGCATCTCAAGCCTCAGGGCTCATCGAACGCTATTCGAAATACTTGAAGTACGTGAACATCGCTTTCGGCGTGATTCTTATAATCTTGGGCATATTGATTTTCACCCAAAACCTGAATTTGGTTGCAAACCTCGATTTGCTTAACAAAGTTTTGCTCGGTTGAGTGTGTGGAATGAACAGGAATTTCGTTTTGGCAATAGTTTTGATTGCGATAGCTGGAGCGATTTTCTACTTGGAATCCGTTAAAACGACAAGCGCGCCTCAAAGCACGTTTGTACAAAACGAAAACGGATCTATAGTCCAACAGCCCGTAAAGTACAAGCCTTTTCCCCGCGCGCAGGAATTGCAGGGCATTAGCGGTTTCATAAACACCGGCAATATTACAATTCGCGAGCTGATAGGAAAAAAAGTAATTCTCGTGGATTTCTGGACTTACAGCTGCATTAATTGTCAAAGAACTACCCCCTACCTCAACGCTTGGTACGAGAAATACAAGGGCAAAGGCTTAGAGATAATCGGAGTTCACACTCCCGAGTTCGAATTCGAAAAGGATTACGACAACGTGAAGAAAGCAGTGGAGAAATTCGGGATTAAGTATCCCGTTGCGTTAGACAACGATTACGCAACTTGGAAAGCGTACCACAATAGGTATTGGCCGAGGAAATACTTGATCGATATTGACGGTTACATCGCTTACGACCACATCGGCGAGGGCGGTTACGAGGAAACGGAAGCGAAAATCCAGGAGTTGCTCGAAGAACGGATGCAAACGCTGGGATTGAACGCGAGCATTTCAAGAGATATGGCCGAGCCGAAAAACAAGACCGACGTGGATTTCTCAAAAATCGCGAGTCCCGAGACTTACTTCGGCGCGTTCAGGAATGCCAACTTGGCGAACGGAAATCCCCTTGCGCAAGGAGTGCAAAATCTTTCCCAACCTCTCCAAATCGAGAGAAACTCGCTTTACCTCACGGGCGAGTGGAATTTCTCTGGAGAGTATGCGGAAAACGGGAATGCGGGCGCGAAAATAATTTTCAAATACAAGGCGAAAAACGTTTACTTGGTTGCGAGCGCGGATGAAACTGTGGAGATAAGCGTTACGCTCGACGGAAAGCAATTGAGCGCGGAAGCTGGGGGCGACGTGTCGGTTGAAGGCGGAAAGAGTCTCGCCAAAATCGGGGAAGACAGGCTTTACAAATTGATCGAAGGAAAGGATTACGGCGAGCACACGCTTGAAATGACGGTTGGAAAACCGGGTTTGAAAGCTTTCGCGTTTACTTTCGGCTAGCGCCAAGAGCTTTTTCTAAAACGGGTTGGAGCGCTTGGCCCGCGGGGCCTGTCTTCACGCCTCCCGCCGCGGTCGCTCGAAAAACCGCGCCTGGACGGCGGCCTTCCGCCGCCGAACCTTGAAGGGCCTGAACGCCTGGAACCGCCTTCCGAAAAAGGAGGCATTTTCGGGGCTGTAAGGTTGGGCGGAAGGGTTTTTTCCTCCAAAGTTTTTCCCATCAAACGCTCTATCTGCCCCAGCGTCCCCAATTCGTCCGAGTAACACAAGGAAATTGCTTCCCCGACGGCGTGCATCCTTCCTGTCCTTCCGATGCGGTGGATGTAGTAGTTGATGTCGTAAGGCAATTCGTAGTTGAAAATGTGTGAAATGTTTTCCACGTGGATTCCGCGCGCAGCCACGTCTGTTGCTACAAGAATGTTAACAAAGCCTTCCTTGAACGCCTGCATGGTTTTAGTGCGTTGCGCTTGCGTGAGGTTGCCTTGTATTCCTTCCGCTTTTATCCCGTTGTGGTTCAATTGCCTCGCGAGTTCGCTTACCCTTCTTTTGGTTCGGCAGAAAATTATCGCCCTTTGGGGCTTGAGCTCTTGCAAAAGGTAAATCAAGGCGCTGAGCTTGCGTCCTGCTTGAACGGTGTAAAAAACCTGTTTTACCCCTTGCGCGCTCTTGTCTGACGAGACAAGCTTTACGTGCTGGGGATAGCGCATATGCTTTCTCGCCAAACTCATGATTTCTTCCGGCAAGTCAACGCAAAACAGCAAAACCTGCTTTTTGGGAGGGGTGAAAGAGATTATTTTCTCTACATCGCGAAGGAATCCCATTGCGAGCATCACGTCCGCCTCGTCCAAAATGAAAGTGCTTACTCTCGAAAGGTCCAGCGCCCGGTGTTCAATCAAGTCGAGTATCCTTCCGGGCGTTCCGACCACTATTTGAACGCCGTTGCGCAGCATGTCTATCTGCCGGTCTATCCCGGTGCCGCCGTAAGCAACCAAAATCCTGCCTTGGCAGTATTTCCCTATTTTCTTGAAGTCGGTTCCCACTTGTAATGCAAGTTCACGGGTGGGCACTAAAACGATCGCTTGAACGAAAGGCTGGTGGGGCTTTGAATTCAAGTGTTCGAGAATGGGAATGGCGAAAGCCGCAGTTTTTCCAGTTCCGGTCCTCGATTGAGCGATCAAGTCTTCGCCTTGCAGGATGAACGGAATGGCGTGCTTTTGCACTTCGGTGAGTTCCTTGAAACCCAATTCGTTGAGGGCTTTTGAAACCGGTTGGCTAAAGTTAAACTCCATAGTAAAATCATCTTGCAGAAAAAGCAGTTAACCAGTATTGGAAGGAGGTATAAAAAAGCGTTTGCGTGAGTGTTTTTTAAAAACTTACGAGCTTTGAATTTCAGACATTTGGCTTGCAAAGCGTTTTTTCATGATTTGAACATATGCTCCAAACGAACTCTATGAAAAAACACAAAAAACCCCGCTATCTAAAATAGTGGTTGTTTTTCGCTTTTTTACGAGCCGCTTCGCTTCCTGCGCACTACCCCGAAGTAATACGCGGCGATCAACACGCCTGCTATTGCTGCTATTATTAAGTTGAAGTCTGGCTGGAGTGCCGTTCGCGTCGGTGCCGCAGTCGGAGTCGCCCTTGCTGCCGTCGAAACTGCAGGCCTTGGCTTCGATTGCAGCGACGGAGCCGCGAATTGGTCGAGAACGCTCCTGTCCAAAGGCTTGGTGACGCTGACTTTCACCTTGAAGTCTTGCCTGGGTTTCAAGTCTACGTTCTCCCAAGTCGCGATAACGCTTCCCTTCAACACGCGCTTTGGCCGAGGCGTAATGTGCACTTGGCCCAAAGCATACTCAGAGTATTCAAACGGCAGCCTCCAAGTCAAATCGCCGTAAAACCCGCTTGCGCCTGCTTCGTAAGTAAGCTCGAAGCTCGCACCGTTCTTTCCGAAGTTTGCAACCACGCCCGTCTGCGAATCGATTATTTTCTTTTCAATCGACGGGGGTGGAGTCGGGTTTGGAGTGGGCGTCGGAGTGCTGCGAGTGCCGCAACCGCCTTCATCGCAGCCGGGTCCTCGTCCGCCACTACCTCCTGAACTGCTGCTACTACTGCTCGAAGCGGGCGGAGTGTAAGAAACGCTTACCGAGTGGCTTCCTTGGCTTACGCTGTTTAACGTCAAGCTACCGATTGTGTAGTTCGTTCCGCAAGTTATAGTTTGGCCGTCGAGAGTTATGGTTGTAGAAGCGCAGCCTGCTGCTGCAATGTTGGGAACCTTGTCAGTCAAATTCAGATTCGTTTGCATGGACGCTTGGAAGGTTATGTTGTAACTGTTTGCCTGTCCGGCAGTGCCGCCAGGAACGTTGCTCTGGTCCATTACTGGAAACGAAATTTCAGCGGTAAAGTTGAGGCCCACTATGCTTGCAGTGCTGTTGGGATTCCAGCTGTTGAAATTGGCGCTCGTCAAAAGCAAGTCGAAGTACGCGAAGCAAACCGTGACGTTACCACCGCTCTGCTGGCCCTGCCGGCTGTCATTGAAGATGGAACAAGACGTGTGGTTTACTACTCCCGTGCTGTCCCACTTGCCGCCGTTCCACCACGAAAAGTTCATGCTGCGAGTCATGTTGAACGTGCAATTCGTAGTGGTCCCGCCGCCGTCGTAATTGCAAGTCTGGAAGTGACTGTCGTTAGTGGGACTGCGTGGCGTGACGTTGGTCGGAACGAAGTAACGTACGCTCGCGTTGTAGAAAGTCCAGTTTTGAAGCCTGTTCCTAAGCCAACCGACGTAACTAATAGTGAGGTTTTGGCCGAATGCAGGCGGCGTGAGCGGGTCCCACCCGCTGATGCTTTGGTTCACGATGTAAATCGGGGAAGTTGGGGCTAGCGACCCCCCGCCAGTGTCCGTCTGGTTCATTATCGTAAAGTAAAGCGTGTAGTTGGTAGACTTCGCTATGTTCGCGTCGGTAACGTTAATCGCAAAAATGCCTTGGCTGTTCTGAAGCATGCCGGGAAGGAAAGTAGCGTTCAACCCCCAGTAGGTCGTCTGGTTTGCATTGCTGAAGTTTACTACGCGCAGCGTTCCGTTCACGTACAAATCGTAACCGTTTGGCGAGGGGACTGAAATGGTGAAATTCACCGTCTGGTTTGTAATCGGGTTGAAGAACGAGTTGGTTTGCGTCAACAAAGGCATTGGCGATTCTGGAGGACAGTCGCCGAATTGAATGGTGCAAGGCGAAGTGGACACGTTAACGGGATTGTACATTGTGAAACTGCTGCCGTTAGCAACGTCCAAGAAAGTGAAGTTCAAACTGTACGAATAAAGCCGCATGTACGTAGGCATTTCCATTTGCCCGCCTTTGTCAAAATACAAGACTTCCCCGAAACTGTTGTTCTGGTATTCCGGCCTCATGCTCGTGGCGTTGAAAGTCATTACTGGCAATTGGATTACGTAGAAAGAGTCGGTCTGGTTCCAGAATTGGACCGTAACGTTGTTTCCGAAAGTCAAACCCTGGCTGGGAACGAAGTAAGGCCTCGGATTAACAGCACCATGAACGCCGTACTGCGGAACGGTAGAATTCGTGGTGTTTGTCGTGCTTCCAGAAGACATGTTGGCTCGCATGAAAATTTGACGCAAGAGGAGCGCGCCGTGAGTCGGCCTGCCTGGAGTGACCGTAGAAGCTTCAGAAAAAGCGGAAATATTCAATTTGACAGTAATGCTTACGTTTAGGCTAGCTCCGCCCGTGGCATACGCGCCGGCAGAGCCGTTGGCAATAGTGTCGTTGTTGACGTACAGAGCGCAGTTGGAGTAGGTCGAATTCAGTCCAACTAAACTCTGGTAGGCATTGCAGCTGTTAGTCGCATTAATGATTCCGTATGGAAGGTAAAACATTGCATAGCTATAGTTGGACGCATTAACTTCAGTCAAATTCACTATTCTAAACCAAAGCTGGTAGGTTCGAGTAGTGTTGCCTATGGGCATGTTAAACGCTGGCGTTCCGTCGACAACGTCAAAAGCTGAAACGCTAACCGAAAGCAAGCCGGCCAAAAGCAGTATAGAAAAAATTAGGGTTAAAGCACGAATATTGTTCTTGATCACTCAACACGCCCCCTCAGAAATAAAACGTTTCTAGCATTACTTTTCAGGCCTTAAAAAGCCTTTTGAAAAAGCCGGTTGCGAAGATTCAAGTGTGGTCTTCGTAAGACGCCAATCCCTTGAGCTCCTTGATTATCGAAATCGCCGCGTTGCATCCTTCGCCGACGGACTTTGCTATTTGCGAGTAGCCCCCGCAGCACGCGCCAGCTGCGAAAACGTCTTTGAGGCTTGTTCTTCCTTCCTTGTCCACAACCAAATCCTGTCCGTTCATTTCCAAGCCCAGCTTGTTGGCGAACGCAAGCGCAGAAGCCATTCCAATCGCTATAAACGCTGCATCAACCTCGATTTTCTTTCCGTCCACTAAAGCCAAGTGGGTTAACGCCTTGCCCCCCTCGAAAGAGTTTATGGCGGCATTTACGGTTTTAACGCCGTTTTTTTCCAACGCCTTCGCAAAAGAAGGCGTGAAGGAAAAGCTCTTGCCGTTGGAGATTACGAAAACGTCTTTAGTGTAAGTCAAAAGCTCTAGCGCTTCTTCCGCGGCAAAATTGCCGCTTCCCACCACTGCAACCTTGCGTCCCGTATAAAAGAAGCCGTCGCAAGCGACGCAATAGTGAATCCCCTTTCCCTTGAATTTCTCTTCGTTCGCAATTCCGCTCGAAGCGAAAGACTTTCCCGTCGCGATAACCAGTTTCTTGCACGCAATTTCCTTCTCACTCGAAGTTTTGAGGATTATTTCCCCTTCGCCTTTTTTTGAAGCATGCACGACTTCCTCTTCCAAAAACACCGTCCCGTACTTTTGAGCTTGCCTGACCCCTTGTTCCAAAAGCTGTTTTCCCTTTATTCCCTCGCTAAAGCCCATGTAGTTCTGCACTTCGTGCGCGTACCAAGCCCCGCTTTTGGAAGGAATGCCTATCAAAACGCTGGAAACTTTCGCCCTTCCAAAATAAACCGCAGTGCTCAAGGCAGCGGGACCTGCGCCAACTATTGCAACGTCAAATTCTTCCATAGTTTAGTAAAAGCGAAAGCGAATTAAAACAAATCGATTTTTTTGGGAGAGCGCCGGAGGAGAGATTCGAACTCCCGAGTCCTTGCGGACACTGGTTGGCTTGCCCCTTTCTTTTGCGAAAAGAACACGTGCAGAACGAAGTTCTGCAGTGCCCTTCAGAAGCTTTCGCTTCTGAACGGGAGGTGCGGCGTCCACCGCGCCAAAGAAAACATTTCTTTGAACTCGCTAGCACGGTTTCTTTTGCCGCGTCGGCGCGCGTTTTCTTTTTGCGCGCCTGCTTTTTCTTTACGAAAGAAAAAGCGGGCTTCGAGACCAGCGCGATAACCACTCTGCCACTCCGGCTTGCTTGTATAGCCGCGAAAAGAAATAGGGGGGAGGGTATTTTTATTGAATTGTGTTTAATTGCTAGAAAGGCGTTTTTGCATGACTGAGAAAATAATCGACCCTTGGGGGAGCACCCTGCCGGAAGACTACCTGAAAATCGTGCAGGACTTTGGCTTGGAAGTATTCAACGCGAAAGACTTTCCCAACCCCAACCGCATAATGCGAAGGGGAGTGGTTTTCGCCGGACGCGATTTAAAGCGCATTAGCGAATGCATCAGAAGCAAAAAGAAATTCTACTCGTTGAGCGGAATCATGCCTACGAGCGAAAGGATTCACTTCGGAAACAAGATGGTCATTGAAAACCTCGCGTATTTCCAAAAGCACGGGGCGAAGACCGTGATTTGCGTTGCGGACTTGGAGGCTGCGGCAGTAAGGGGCATTCCGCTGAGCGAAGCGAGAAAAAGGGCGTTGGATTTTCATATTCCCGCGTATATTGCGTTAGGCTTGGACCCGAGAAAAACGCTTTTGTACTTCCAAAGCGACAATCGGGACGTCACGCGCATTGCTTTCGAAGCCGCGCAGAAAATCACTTACAACGAATTTCGTGCCACCTACGGTTCCACGGAACCGGGAAGGATAATGAGCGCAGTCACGCAAATCGGCGATATACTGTACCCCCAATTCAAGGAGCGGATGCCAGGAATAATTCCTGTCGGTATAGATCAAGAACCGCACATCCGTTTGACCCGCGATTTCGTTTCCCGTACGAGAGCTACCCATAAATTCTTCCAAATATCTTCGCTATACCACAAATACACCCCCTCGCTCGACGGTGGTTTGAAAATGAGCAAGTCTTTTCCCGAAGGGTCTATTGAATTGCCTGAAGACTCCGAGAGCGCTTGCGCGAAAATAAAACGCGCGCTCACGGGCGGGAGGGATACTCTCGAGGAGCATAGGCGCTTGGGAGCGGTGATAGAGAAGGACATGGTTTTCGAACTGCTCAAGCAGCATTTGGTTGAGGATGACGGGGAATTGCAGGAAATTTACGATGCGTACAAGAGCGGGAGGATGACGAGCGGGGAGCTGAAGGAAATAGCTTGCGAGAAAATCACTGTTTTCATGAAAAACCTGCAGGAAAGGATGGCCGAGGCTAAAAGCCTGGTAAAGTCTAAAGACTTGCATTTCCTTTTTTGAAAAAGGGCCTTAGAACGCTGCGGAAATGGCGTCCAATTGGGGAAGCAAAAGATAGCAAACCAACAGGATTGCGGCAACTTCCAAAACCGGCAGTACTCCCAAAAAGACCATCACGAGTATTACGAATGCAAACCCGTTCAAAACAGAATCCATTTCACGCACCTTGTGCATTTTAAACCCTGCAGGAACGCGAATTTAAGCGTTTGTCCAAAGCTTAGTTCAATGGTTTTTGTGCAGCGCAGGAGCGGCGTGCGTTACGATTACGCTGACCGCAAGCACCGTGAGAAAGTCCGCCGGCCTCATCACTCCGGCGAGCATGAAGACGAAAGCCGCCAAAGTAAACGCATTGACTAAAGGATTCGCCATTATCCCGACCCTTCCGGAAGAGTTGAAAAGAAAACTAATCTTTTTTCAGGGGATATAAAATTAAAAAACTTGCGGCTAGCGAGAGAAGCTTAAACAAAGTCTAAGTGCAGGGGGAGCAACTCTAGAATAATACTAGAGTCTGCGGCTCAGAGTTTTTCTAGTGCTTGCTTGGTTGTAACAATTGGAATTCCCCTGAATTCGCGCAGCTTGAGCAAGTGCTTGTCGCCGGAAACGATGAAGTCCGCGTCTGCTGCAAGCGCGCACTCCAGCACCTTGTCGTCTGCCGGATCTTCTTTTACTACAACGACCGCTTCTTTCGGTTTGACGAAAACCGCGATTGACTCCAGTTTCTCAGCTATAGCGCGCGGGTCGGCAACAAAAGGGGGTATGCGCTCGTACGAAAGCACTCTCAAGAATTCGGCGAACAACGCTGGCGAACTGAACAGTATCGCTTTCCTTTCGACCACGGCGGAAAGAAGGCGGAACTCGTTACCGCGCCACAGAAAACCCGACACGAGCGTGTTAGTATCACAAACGAGTTTCGTGGACAAACGCTTCACCCTTGCCGCGTTTGCTCGACCGCTTCCTGCACCAGGCTGCGACGGTCATCCTCAGTCACAAACCCTGCCCGCTTGAGCTTCCGCTCGCTTTGAGCCACGAGTTTTTCAAGTTCTTTTTGAGAGAACTTGGGCAATGCTATTTTTTTGAACACTATGGTATCGCCGCTTCCGTACACGACGAACTCCGTGCCGGCCTCAGCCGCGACCGCAGCCCTCACCGCACGGGGCACTACAATCTGCCCTTTCGAAGACATGGTAACAACATCCGCCTTTCCAGCCATACGACCACCTTACACTAAAAGTAAGACGGACTTACTTAATAAGACTTTTGACGGCCCTAAAGTGCGACTCTAGAAACAAACTAGAGTCTGCGGTAGGATTCGATTTGCTTGCGGGCCCATTCAAGCAAGTCCGTTGTCAAGTAAAGAGTTGAATCCGCGTGGAGTTTTTCAAGGCAAGACAATGCTTCCTTTTTGTTCAACACGTTTTCCCGATAAGCGCGGGTAATGATTGCAAGCGTCCCGTGAGGTTCCAAACCGATGCGTTTTGCCGTGTCTCTGGCGCTCAAGTCGTCGGTGAACAAAAGCTCGATTCCCTTCTGCTTTGCTAATGCGATCGCGCTCGCTTCTCCCATGCCAATTTCGTAACGCTCGCTCACGAGCTTTGCCGCGTCTTTCGATTTGCCATCGAGTTCGACGACTGAACAGTTTTTTGGAAGCGGAAAACCGCCGTGCAACTCTTGACGGACTTGATTACTGATGACTATCTTTCCAAACAATCGGAGTACGCTCAAGGAACCTATTTGTTGGAGGTGAATAAGCGGGCCCGCATCGAAAACGGCCTTTTCAATCCTTGCCACGCAAACCCCACTTCACGTCCTCCTTCAAAGACGCCTCCAAACGCTCCGAATGCACGCGCCGAATTGCGATTCGCACCGCGTCGCGGATGAGTTCGGAACGGCTGGCGTACCAGCCCTCCTGCACCAGCTCATCCATTTCCTCGACGAGCCTGCGCGTCAACTTCGCCGGAATCGCTTCCATACGACCACCTCAATCGTTATACTATAGTAATACGATATTTATAAGCTTTTTGAGAGCGAGATGGCAGACTCTAGAAACAAGTACAAGTTATAGTCAGAAGGTGCAGGGGGAGTGATTTGAACCTTTTGGAAGTTCAGGACATGAGAATGCTATTCACTACGTTCAACCGTTCGACGAGCCCGACGTGTTCTCCCTTGTCGTTCACCACGATGAGCCTCTTCACCTTAAAGCGTTTTATGACGCTGGCAGCCTCGTCTATCCCCGCGTTTTCGTTTATGGTCCGGGGGTGGGGAGTCATTACCTCGCGCACGCGCATTGCCTTGAATTCGTCAACGCGCTTTTTGAAACTGTGGCCTTCCGGGCCTTGGCCTCCGTCCATTTTTTCTTCGTAACTGAAGGACGAAACGTTCAAGTAGAAATAGTTCAGCATGTCCCCGTCGGTAAGAATCCCCACTATCCTGCCGTCTTCGATAACCGGCAACCCCGCAAGCAAATGTTCTTTCATAACTTGGCTGGCTTTCTGCAGCGTGTCGTCAGGCGAAACTGAAGGAACATTAACGCGCATTACTTCCTTTACGGTCTTCATTTTCCTGCCCCCCTTTTCCTACGGATTATTTTTGACGCTTCGGGAATAATAAACCCTAGCGAAGCTACGCCCAGCGCAATTGCAAGATCGCCCAAAAGCAAGGGCTTGGTGCTGAAAATCCCTTCGAAAAACGGAGTGTACAAAATGAACATTTGAAGCAAGAATGCAACTAGCGCAGCCACGATCAAAGTTTTGTTTGAAAAAACGCCCAACTCCCACAGCGTATGCTCGTCCGAGCGGATGCTGAACGAGTAAGCGATTTGAATCAAAACAAGCGTGGTGAAAGCCATGCTTCTCGCGTACTCGATGCCGTGAACGTCGTGGTAAACGTAAAACAAGGCGAGCGTCGCTGCGGCCATGAAAACGCCTATTTCCAAAAGCCGGGGGATCGTTTTTTTGCTTATGATGTTTTCGTTGGGGTCGCGCGGCTTGCGTTCCATCACGCCTTTCTCTTGAGGGTCTACGCCCAACCCCAAAGCAGGCAAGCCGTCCGTCGCCAAGTTCATCCAAAGGATCTGCAGCGGCTCAAGGGGGCTTTTCAAGCCGATTATTACGGCTGTAAACACTGCAAGCAACTCGCCTATGTTGCAACCAATCAAATACCTCACGCTTTTCGAAATATTGTCGAAAACAATCCTCCCTTCCTCGATCGAATTCACTATGGAAGCGAAATTATCGTCGGCGATCACCATCGCGCTCGCTTCCTTCGTAACGTCCGTTCCCGTCAGCCCCATCCCAACGCCTATGTCCGCCTTTTTAATTGCAGGCGCGTCATTCACGCCGTCGCCCGTCATCGCCACAACCTGCGTCCCGTCAATCTTGATTGCCTTGACTATGCGCAGTTTGTGTTCCGGCGAAACGCGAGCGTAAACCGCAGTTTTTTTCACGATTTCCACCAGCTCTTCGTCAGTCGTTTCATCCAACTCGCTTCCAGTCAACACAAGCGAGTCTTTCTCCACGATTCCCAATTCTCTTCCGACAGCAATCGCAGTCTCCTTGTTATCACCGGTAATCATCACCACGCGTATTCCCGCGTTCCTGCACGCTTCGACCGCTTTCTTCGCCTCGGGCCTGGGCGGGTCCATCATCCCAACCAACCCCAAGAACACCAATTGCGATTCCATCTGCTTTTCGCTTTTCCCTTCGAACTTTTTGAACGCCAAGGCAAGAACGCGCAATGCTTTCGAAGCCATTTTCTTGTTTTCCGCGAGAATGCGTTGTTTTTCCTTCAACGGCAATTTCTTTTCCTTGCCGCCTACGAGAATAGAAGAACACTTTTGCAAAACGAATTCGGGCGCACCTTTGACGAAAACCATTTGCCTGCCTTCATGCTTTCGCGCGACGCTCATCATTTTCCTTTCGGAAGAAAAAGGAATTTCGTGAACGAACTCCGCTTTTTCCTTCAACCCCTCTTCGTCCAAACCCGCCTTCCTTGCCAAAACCAACAGCGAAGCTTCCGTAGGGTCGCCTGCCACGCGCGCCGATGCCCCTCCCGCTTCCTCTGCGAGGCTGGAATTGTTGCAGTACACTCCCGCGAGCAAGAGTTTTTCCAAAACCGCGCTTTTACTTGGGTTTATTTTCTTGCTTCCTTCAAAAAACTCGCCGTGCAGTGCATAGCCGCTTCCCGTTATGCTGAAGCTTTTTCCGTCTGCGTAAACTTCGCGAATGGTCATTTCGCTTTTCGTCAGCGTTCGGGTAATGTCGCTGCAAATCATCGTCGCAGTGCCCAGCGTTTCGACAGCCGGAAGCTTTCGGATTATGGCATTACGTTTCGTCATTCGCTGTACTCCGATCGCCATAGTTACAGTCACGATTGCAGGCAGTCCTTCGGGAATTGCGGCGACCGCAAGCGTCACGGCGATTAAAAACATTTCAAAAACGCTTTCCCCGCTAAGTAAGACGCCTGCGACGAAAACTATCGCGACCGCAACCACGGATGCGATGCCCAACTGCCTGCCCAATACGCCCAATCGCTTTTGCAACGGCGTTTCTTCCGATTCCGTTTCCTCAACGAGCGTTGCAATCTTTCCCACTTGCGTGCCCATTCCCGTCGCGCAAACCAACGCTTTGGTCCTGCCTTTCGTAACCGCCGTTCCCATGAAAACCGCGTTCTCGCGGTCCGCGACGGCAATTTTCTCTTGCAAAACGATGGACGCGTTTTTCCTGACTGGAAGGCTTTCGCCTGTCAAAGCGCTTTCCTCACACTCCAGTTCTATCGCTTCAAGCAAACGGCAGTCGGCAGGAATCCTGTCTCCGGCTTCGAGCACTATCACGTCTCCGGGAACAAGAAAACGCGATTCCTGCAAAACCTCCCTTCCGTCGCGCAATACGCGCGCCTTGGGCGAAACGAGTTTCTTCAACGCGGCAATTGCCTGCTCTGCCCGGTATTCCTGGACAAATCCAAAAACGGCGTTTAAAACAACTATGGACATTATCGCTGCGGCGTCAAGCCACTCTCCCAAAAACCACGATACTGCCGCGGCGCCTATCAAAAGCAAAACGAGAATGCTCGAAAATTGCTCGAGAAAAACGAAAAACGGGTGTTTGCCCTTCTTTTCCTTCAACTCGTTAAAGCCGAATTCCCCAATCCTTTTCTCGGCTTCGCTCTGGGTCAAGCCGTTCTCGCTTGAATCCAATTCCGCCAAAGCCGCTTTCGCGCTCAAAGCGTGAAATTCCCTAACCCCAGCCACGTTCCAACCCTCGTTTGATTAGAAATTCGTTTATTAAAACAAACGCAATTGCTTTTTTAATTCAGTCGCACTTGTTTTTTAGACGACAAGGTTCAATAAGATGCTTCAGGAATTCGCTTTCATTGTCGGCGGGTTGCTCGTAATAGCATACTCTTCAGACAAGGTCGTGCGCATTCTCAACAGCATTTCCCTTTTGTTCCGAGTCCCCAAGTTTTTCATGGCTTTCCTAATACTGGGCTTGGGCACTTCCCTTCCGGACATGATAGTAGGCGCAGTTTCCGCTTCGCAAGGACAAATGCAAATGGTCCTTGGGATGGTCATAGGCTCGAACATCATAGTCTTGACCATAATGCTTGGCATAGTCGCGGTGATTAAAGGCGAGTTCAGGATCAGGGAAAAGACTGTTTTGGAAAACTTCGGCTGGATTTTCTTCGTCCTCATGATTCCCTTGTTTTTGCTCGTGGACGGCAGGCTTTCGTACATCGACGGCTTGCTGTTGATAATAGTGTATTTGATGTACGCTTACATTATCTATACGCAAGAAAAGGAAGTGTGGCATGGCAAAGATTCCGGAGTGCAACTGGAACTAGAATTAAGCGAACACCCCCTGCAGCCGACTTTTTACAAGCGAAAAGGCATTTTGGGAATAGAATTCCTCAAGCTCATGGTATTCCTCGGGGTTTTGATTCTTAGTGCCCAATTCATAGTGCAGAACGCTGAAATCTTTTCCAAACAAGCGGGAATTCCCCCCATCTTGCTTGGTTTCAGCCTTATCGCAATGGGTGTAACCATACCTCAACTTGCAATAGAAATAACAGCTATAAGAGCGAAGGACGAGGAAGTGATTTGGGGCGACATCATAGGCGGGGTCATTACGGAATTAACGCTCGTTCTTGGGGGCGCAGCCTTGTTCACAGGCGGGAGCGGAGTGGGAATTGACTTCGGGCAAGCACTCGTGGGCTACGCTTTCATGTTCATTTCCTTCATTCTCGTGTTCTTCTTTACGTTTACAAAGAAAAGCCTCACGAAAGCCGAAGGCCTTGCGCTTTTGTTCTTGTACTTGATTTTCCTAACTATCCAATTCGACTTCCTCCTGCTGGGAGGGAAAAGCGTGCTGGGCTGAAAACAACTCTTAAAAGCCTTTTTCCCTCTTATACTCAACAACTCAGTTTTTTGAATTTTTCAAAGGGGTGGAATGGAGAATGAAGAAAATAGCTATCAACGGCTTCGGGCGCATAGGAAGGCTTTTCCTGCGCGCGGCGTTCAAACACCCCTCGTTCCTGAAAAACCACCAGATAGTCGCAGTCAACGATTTGACCGATTCCGCAACACTCGCGCATTTGCTGAAGTACGATTCGGTGCACGGGATAATGCAGCACAATGTCACTGCAAGCGACAAAATGATTTTCGTGGATGGCGGAGAAATCCAGGCTTTGAGCGAACCCGAGCCCTACAAGCTGCCGTGGAAAGACATGGGAGTCGACTTGGTTATCGAATCGACGGGAAGATACGCGAAGGGAGGAGCTGAAGGGCACTTGCAAGCTGGGGCGAAGAAAGTTTTGGTAAGCGCGCCAGGCACTTGCGAAGCCACGATTGTTTTGGGAGTAAACCAAGATTCTTACGACAAGGCAAAGCACAACATAGTCTCGATGGCATCATGCACAACCAACTGCCTTGCTCCAATCGCCTACATTCTCGAAAAAGAGTTCGGCATAGAAAAAGCGTTCATGACAACGTGTCATGCGTATACCAACGACCAGAAGCTTTTGGACTTTCCGCACAAGGACTTGCGCCGCGCGCGAAACGCGGCGACGAATATCATTCCCACTTCAACAGGCGCAGCCAAGGCCATAGGCGAAGTTATACCCTCGCTTAAAGGAAAAATGGACGGAATCGCGTTGCGCGTTCCCATTCCCGACGGAAGCATCAACAACGTCGTCGCCACTCTCAACAGGCCAGCGTCGAAAGACGAAATCAACTCAGTCGTCAAAGAGTATGCCGAAGGAAAGAAAGGAAAAATGAAGGGAATCCTTCAATACGCCACCGACCCGATAGTTTCAAGCGACATCGTAGGCAATCCCTACTCATGCATTTTCGACTCGCAACTAACAAATTGCATGGGCAACCTTGCGTCAACGTTTTCTTGGTATGATAACGAGTGGGGATTCAGCATGAGAATGGTCGAATGCACCGAGCTCATGCTCAAGTAAGTTTTAACTAGTACACGCGGCATTTCTGTTTATGCCGTTCTTTTCAAGGAAAATAGGTCGTAAGGGCGTTGCGCCAGTTCACTATTTTAAGGGAACCGTAGCGGAAGTTAAGAAGCTTTCTTCTGCAAGAATCGCAGGCATATTCAAAAGAAGAGGGTTCGAACTCTCGGCGGAGCAAGCAGCGAAACTCCGAAAAAATGTTTTATCTATCGCTCGAATCGCTCCTGAAAAATCCGAGCACCTGCTTCTAGCAGGTTACGAGCCCTACTATAACAATTATAGCGTTCCATTACGGCTTGTTTTTGAAGGTGGACAATTATTGATACATCCACTTCCGGTCGTGCATGGAATCAGCGGGGGGCTCGCTGAAAGTCGAGATACGTTTACTGATTTAAAATCCATTTTGGAAAACGGGTTTAAAGGGCGAACTTCATCAGGTGCTGGCGGCAACGTTTTCTTTGAAGTCCCTCGCACGGGAGTAGGATCCACCTATAATTCACCATGGGAGAAGATTGTGCACAAAGAAACTTTGTTAGATACGTACCATCTCGAGATGATGGCGCCTGTGCAAGAAGCAACAATTCCATTTCGAGACAAAAAAAGAGGCGCTGGCGCTGTTTTCGACGTTTCTCCAAAACAATTTGTCAGAATCAATATTCAAATACCAGGCTACATCCCTGAAGAAGAAATACGGCTAAAAAAGGAATTTTACAAGCGAGAATTAGGCAGGTACAGAGTTCCACTACGTTTTATCATTATACCCCCAATTTAAATTACCTGCGCCTAAAGGCGTAGGATTTCTTTAAACCTTACGCCAATCGCGTTTGGCGCTAAAAAGTCTAAGTTAGCTCGTCGCTTTTTCCAAAGCTATTTTCCTTGAGGGCGTGCCTGCATAAGCCGTCGAGAGTTCGTAATCTATTTTCAAGAGTTTCTTTGAAATGGGGTTAGCCATATTCAGTTTATAGAGTTCAGCCCGCCCCATCCTCCTGTTTTTTACCAGAATTTGATCTTTAACCAGCTTTGTCCAAATGTTTTCTATGGTGATTCTGGAAACGCCGGTCTGGCTTGCAACGTAAGTCTTTGAGTAATCGAAGTCCGGATAATTCAGAAAAAAATCCATTACTCGAAGGTATGGCGTATCTCCAAAAGTTCTCAAAAAAATACTTTCCATGCGCTGATCTCCTCTCAGATACAAGGTAGGTACCCCCTATCTATACCCCTATATACCTATATCATACCTCGAAAAGAAAGTTTATAAACATTATACTTTTATTGTATAGTAAATATACGTTCCTTTTAGAAGGTTTTGGCATGGCAGAAAACAGTGAAGAGGAAATTATCGAAGAAACGCTAGTGTGGACGCTTTATCGGGCGGGATGCTGGGGAAAAGGCCATTTGTCCGAGCCAAAGCTCATGAAGAGCGGCTTTCCATCACACTTGGGAATAAAGACTGTCAAGAAAGTTGCAGAAAAACTCCGAAAGCAAGGACTTTTGGCGTATGCGCCAACCGGAAGGGAAGTTAAATGGTGGCTGAACATAAACTTCAAGAATGAAATCGAGCAAATAATTGAAAGGCGTAGAAAACGTTTGGGAATAGAACAGTTATGAGACTAAGGTAGGGTAAGATTATGAAATTCAACAAAATACTGCTAGTAGGCGTAGACGAAACCAAGTTAGACCCTGAATTCTGGAAGAGAATTGACAACCTCACTTCAAAAAAAGTTTACGTTCCAAAAGACAGTCCAGAAATAAGACAACAATTGGAAGACACGGACTGCTTGCTGGTGAATTTTGGAATCACAGTCGACAAGCAAGACATGGAAGCGGCGCCTAATTTGAAATACATCGGGGCTTTAGCAACCGCTTACGGTAAGATTGACGTTGAAGGTGCAAAGAATCGAGGAATCGTCGTCTCCAACCTTCCAGGATATAGCACGGAGTCTGTCGCAGAGTTCACTATTGCAGCAATTCTTGAACATTGCCGGGAGCTGGAAAAGGGAAAGAAGCAGGCTAGAGAGGGAAATTATTCAGAAGCAGGGTTCAGTGCGGTGGAACTCAAAAACAAGAATTTCGGCATCGTAGGAGCTGGACTGATTGGAGTAAGAGTTGCAGAACTAGCATCTGGCTTCGGAGCAAAAATAAAATATTGGTCTAAGCACCGCAAAGGTGAAATTGAGAAAAAAGGCTTCGTTTTTGAAGAAGTGGAAAAACTTGTTTCAGAATGCGATTTTATTTCAATAAATCTAGCTCAAACTGCTGAAACAGAGAATTTCTTTAACGAAAAACTGATTCAGAAAATAAAGAAAAATGCGGTTGTGATAAACACTGCGCCAATGGAACTCATGGACCTTAACGCGTTGGAAGCAAGACTTTCCAAAGGAGATTTTACGTTTATTTTAGACCACTCTGACGAAATGGCGGAAGAAAGCCTAAACAAACTAAAGAAATACCCAAATTGCATTATTTATCCGCCCATAGCTTACATCACCAAAGAAGCTAGAATAGCCAAACAGGAAATGTTCGTAAGCAATATTGAGGCATTCATTCAAGGAAAACCACAGAATACAGTTTACTAAAAATGGTGAAAGAAATGGAACAAGCGCAAAAAGAATTCAAAACCCTCGACGACTTGCAGTGCGAGGGAAAAACCGTTCTAGTACGGATAGACATCAACTCGCCAATCAACTCGCAAACAGGCAAGATTGAAGACAACGAGCGCTTTGCGGCACACAGCGAAACCATCAAAGAACTTGCAAAGAAAAAAGCGAAAGTCGTGATTCTCGCCCACCAAGGGCGTGCGGGAGACGAGGATTTCACCACACTCGAACAGCATGCTGAAATACTCTCCAAGCACATCAGAAAGAAAGTAAAGTACGTCAGCGACACCATCGGCGGCAACGCGCAAAGTGAAATCAAGAAGCTCAGCCCTGGAAAAATAATAATGCTCGAGAACACGCGTTTTCTCGCCGAAGAAACCCTTGACAAGAACTACGAAAAAACGCTTTTCGTGCGCACGCTCGCACCTTTGTGCGATGTTTTCGTGAACGACGCTTTCAGCGCAGCCCACAGGACTCAAGCCAGCCTCATGGGTTTTCCCAAGCACTTGCCTGCGTACGCAGGAAGGGTAATGGAACACGAGTACACTTCCATTGCAAAAGTAATCAAGAACATCCAGCGCCCCAGCGTTTACATTCTGGGAGGCGCGAAGCCCGACGACGTTTTCAAATTGATGAAGTACGCTTTAGAAAACAAAACGGTGGATCGCATTCTTACGAGCGGGGTAATCGGCGAATTGTGCATGATTGCAAGGGGAGCAGACTTGGGCTCGAAGAGGGATTGGCTTAAGGAAAAAGGGTTCGACGCCTTGCTTCCGGAAGTTGAAAAGCTTACGCAAAACTACGATGAGAAAATCGAAACCCCCACTGACTTCGCTTTCGTTGACGACGATGGCATTCGCGTTGAAATCCCACTCCAGCAATTACCAAACATCACAAAACCGGTTTTCGATATCGGAAGCGCGACGGCGAAACGCTATTCCGATTACGTGAAACAAGCGAAAACAGTTTACGTGAAAGGCCCGCTTGGAAAGTTTGAAGAACCGCAGTTTGAGCTGGGAACCAAGATAGTGTTCCAAGCACTGGAGAAAACTAAAGCGTTCACTTTAATGGGTGGAGGGCACACACTCACTGCTTTAGAAAAATTCGGCATAAGTAAAAAGAAAATCTCGCACATTTCAATCGCAGGCGGAGCGTTGCTTGAAATGCTTCAAGGCAAAGCTTTGCCTGCAGTCGAAGCGTTGAAGCAAACGCAAAGTTAGTTTTCACGATGGTTGAAGGAAAGCCTTTTTCAAACGAATTCTCCTGGTCCGTATCCGGCGACAAGGTTTTCGCCGAGTGCAAAAGGAAACACTATTACAACCGTTACGGCAGTTGGGAAGGCTGGCTGGAAAAAGCGGGCAAGGACGCTAAAGAATTATACGTATTGAAAAAACTTACGAACAAAGACATGTGGGTCGGCTCGCGGATCCACGATACTATCAAAATCGTTTTGGAAAGGATTCGCGACGGTAAGGGCATTTCGTTCATGGAAGCGGAAAAGCTTCTTGAAGCGAAAATGAAGAACGACTACAACGATTCCAAGCAAAACTTGTTCCGCAAAAACCCCAAGTTTTACGCGCGCTTTTTCGAGCACGAATACGCGTTGGAATTCGGGACGAGCGAAGCGATAGACTTGATGGAAGCCGCGAAAAAATACTTGAGAAACTTTTTCGAAAGCGAGGTTTACGCGCAACTCAAGACCGTAAGGAAAAGCGATTGGCTTACGATAGACGAGCAAAAACCCACTTCGTTCTATTTCGAAGGCACAAAAGTCAACGTAAAGCTTGATGCAGCGATCCGCAGCGGCGGCAGGGTAGTGATTTTCGACTGGAAGACGAGCCGAAAGGAAGACGTGGATTATACGGCGCAGTTGGGGTGCTATTTGCTTTACGCCACTCGCGTGTGGAAGGCGGAAGCAAACAAAGTAGACGTTTTTGAAGTGAATCTTGCGCAGAATTACGTGAAAAAACACGCCGGTCTTTCAGCCAAAATCGACTGGATTGAAAACTACATGCGCAACAGCATTGCGGGAATGAAATCACTCTTGCGAGATGCGAAAAACAACGTTGCCTTTGAAGAAGACTACCTGAAAGTAAACGAATTGAGGAAATGCAAAAGGTGCGTTTTCCTCCGCGTTTGCAAACCGCCGGTCTTGCCTGAAGGTATTTTGAAATCGGTTGACTATTGACCTAAAACTTTCCAAACATCAATATCCCCGCCGTTTTCAACTGCATACTTTCCTTTTACGGTGTTCAATATTACTCGGGCAACTTCTTCTGCAGGCCTGCCCATGAAGCTCGTCATTCGGGTACTAGTACGGTCCGGGTTCACCGCATAAACCTTCAAGTTCGGATATTCCAGGGCAAGAGCTTGCGTAAACCCTCTGACTCCGAATTTTGAAGCGCAGTATGTTGTAAGATTAGAAATCGCTTGCTTGCCAGCGGAGCTTGCCACGTTTATTATGACCTCGTCAACATACGGAATGCTTTCTTTAGTCAATTTCATCAAGCCAATAAGGTTTGTGCCGATTTGATTTTCTATCTCCTCAAGAGTTTGGCTTCGGAATGGCTTTCGTATTACGATGCCAGCGTTGTTAACCAAAATAGACACTCTCTTGAACTTGGTGACAACCTGCTTTACGACAGTTCGAATGCTTTTTTCATCACCAACATTAAGGTGAAGCACTAAGACTTGTTTCGCGCCAAGCTCGCGGCATTTTCTTCCTACATCCATCGCCTGACTTTTGTCTTTATAGTAGGTTAAAGCCAAACTGCAGCCTTCCTTAGCAAATTTGAACGCAATTTCACGCCCTATTCCAAGGCTTGCGCCGGTAATGACGACGGTCTTGCCTGCAAGGTGCCTTGATGAAATGCCCTTCAAACTATAACCACCCACCTTCAAAAAAATGCCTGTGATAGTTTCAAAAACTTACTGTTATTATAAGCATTATGAAAGACTGGCGGATGGGTTGGAACGAGTATGAAAAACTCAGTTTGAAGCTTGAAAAGCAAATCAGAAAATCCCGCTTCAAACCAGATTTTGTCGTATGCATTTCACGCGGAGGGTTGGTGGTAGGGCGTTTGCTCAGCGGTTATTTGAAATCGCCTTTGGCGGTCGTGACTGCAAAAAGCTATTCCGGCAGGCAAAGAAAAAAACTCATGGTCAACCTCCATTTTTCTACCCTAACCACGGTTAAAGGAAACGTTTTGCTAGTGGACGACGTCGCAGACTCGGGCCAAACGCTCAAAGTGGTTTCCTCGCGTTTGAGGAAAAACAAGAAAATCAAAACCCTCAAGACTGCTGCGATGGTTGAAAAAAAGTTTTCAGCCTTCAAACCCGACTTCATCGCTGCGAAATACGACGGCTGGGTCGTTTTCCCATACGAGAAAAAATAATTCGGAATGGAAAAATTGAAAAAAAAGAAAGAGGGGAAAAGAGAAAAACGCGGATTCTGCTGATATAAAAGTCGAGTGGGGTTTTTTCGAATGAAAAAAAACCCCATGAAAAAAAATTTATCTGCGTCTGCGTTTCTTTGCCATATAACCATTCACCCCGTTTAGGTTTCTTCTTGAATATTCTTCAACGCATTAAACAAAGTTCGTATTTAAACATTTGCAGCGGGAAAATCGTAAGCGTTTCAGAATTTGGATTTCAAATATGGGGAATAGTACGATCCATATTTTTTCTGCAATCCAGGATTTTTCCAGTCTGTTGGCGTTATTGTGTTCCTGCACTTTGCGGAACCGCAATTACATTTGAATCCTTTCATGAAAGATTCGCAAAACGCATAGTCAAATGTCAACTCTTTGCCTTTTTCAATATTTTTGATCGCAACAATCGTTATTGAATTAGAAAAACCACAGTTGGGGCTGCACGAGTGGTTGAAGACTCCCGTCTGTTCAAGCTCTTTTCTCGTTGTAGGAACTATGAAGAAATCGTCATCCACCTGTATTCCCACATGGCCCATTTTCTTCCAATACTGGACGATTTCTTTTTTAGGGACAATTATTCCGCCAAGGACTCCGACAGGTTCTCCTTTTTGAATTCCCTTGATTGCTATTAATCCTAATCCATCGACATAAGAACCGCTAGATTTTGCTTTAGGAGTTATCCACCTGTGCGGCCAAATTCCATGTAAATCACCCATAGACTAATTAAATTTGCATTAGGATATAAAAACGCAGGCTAGTCTAAGGCTTTCTCAAAATGAAGAGGTAGGAAGACCAGGGCTCTAAATCCAAAGTCACGCTATTCCCATTAATGCCCACAAAACCGGTAAAAACAGACCTAGTTCCAGATTCGTAAAGCCAAAGCTGGTTTACGTTTGAAGGGAAGGTGAAAACAACTCGCTTGTAATCAGCGGCATTGTTTGAAACTGCTGCGTGAAACTCTTGCAAAGAAGCAGAAATGAAGCTAGAGGAAACGTTTTCGGCACAGTAGCCTGAAGGGGAGCAGGGGATTTGCTGGCCGTTCAAGAAAACCGGAGTGAAATAACGCAAGTCCCCAATCGTAGGAGTGATTATGTTTTGAATGACTGGAACAGTTGCATAAGGTTGCAGGTAAAAAACCAAGCCGTAAGTTTTGTCAATCAAATTAGCAATCGAGTAATACCTGAATTCTTGTTTTGTTGGATGGTCGCTAGCGCGATTCGGCGGAATTGACTGGCTACTGCTAAGCTGGTAAGAAGCTTGAATCACCGGAATAAACTTCTTGCCATTTTTAGCCTTCATGAAAGAAACCCACTCTCTGGTTTGCTGCAGCGGATAAGGCGGGTCGCGAACTTCGTCCCGCCCGTCTACTAAATAATGGTGAGGGTAGTAGTCGAGCATTTCGACATCGGCAGCAGCAGAATAATAGTTTAAAACGCACAAAGGACGGTCTCCGCACGTGTTCAAGTCATAAGTATAATAAGTATCAGTATGGCGGGTGTAGCAAGAGTATTGATGCCTGCTGGGGTCACCGAAAAGACTGCAGTCGTAAGAAATAGGCATCCGGCCTCCAGCGCCGTGAACGAGGAAAACCAATCTCGAAGGATCTTCTTGTTTGATTACGTTGTACAAAATCAAAAGGCTCTCTGGAGATAGGTTATTGTTGCCCTGACGAAGCGCATTATCCGGCTCGTCGGACAAAAGATAGCCCAAAACTGCCGGCTTTGACTTCAGCCTATTAACGAAAGTTCTTACTCCCTCAACGTCGTGGTTGTCAACCAAACTGTGACTTATCTCTAAAACAACTTTCATTCCGAGATCGTTTGCCTTATCCAAATAACGCTCAAAACAGACGTAGTTGATTGAAGGCACGCTGCAACCGCCGGTGTAAAGCACGACAAAATCTGCGCCAGTTGAAGAACTGACGGTCAAACTAGAGTCAGGAGTGCTTATTCCATTGTCATACCACCCTAAAAGCAAGCCGCCGGAAGGACTTGGAGATGGGCTAGGAGAAGGACTGGGCGACGGTGAAGGACTCGACGAAGGGCTTGGGGAAGGCGAAGCGCTAGGCGAAGGAGAAGGTGAAGGGCTGACTGATGGGGATGGCGAAGGAGCCGTAGAAGCGCTGGGTGAAGGAGAGGGAGATGCAGAAGGCGCAGCTTGCAAAGAAGAAATTTGCCCGACATTATCTCCGCACCACAATTTGCCGTTAGGAAGGCTTCCAATACAACCCTGCGGAGTTTTCAAAGAAGCGCAATACACGCCAGGAGAAATAGTGTATTTAGAACGGTCGACTTGCCCGCAAGCATTCCACTGCGAACCCGAATAGCAATTGGAGTCTTTCGCCAAACGAGCCCAACAAGTGGAAGCATCGATATGCTCAGCAGTAGGAGAGAAAATATAACTCCTGAACGCCACCAGACCAACTACTGCAATAAGCAAAACACCGGCAAGCAAAAGCATGTACTCGAAAGCCGCTTGCCCTTTCAAAATAACCACTGAACGCTTAACAGTCTGGGAATATTAAACGCTGCGAATTCATAAAAAAACAAAAATGCAAATGGCCGTTCAGCAGCAACAACAATTGCAGTTGCACGTGTCTTTCCCCTTTCCAGATTTCATCATTCCAGAACTTGGCTTCTTTTTAGCAGTTTTCTTCACAGCAATCACCCATGAAGAAAAATAACGCCGCTGCTTTTAAAACAGGCATTTAAGCCGGCATTGGTCCGTCGTAAACGCTCGCGTTGAAAACGCAGTTTACGAGCGCATCGACACGGCTTCCTTCACGGTTGCAGTAGTAAGCATAAGGACATGGGAACGCGGCGATTCCGCCGCAGAACATTCCGTCAAACTTTTGCTCGTCCACAAGTTCGTTCAAGTTGTATACCTGCACTTTCTTGAAAGGCCTCAGCGCTACGACGCTAGAGTAGTCCACGACCGTCTTGAAAGTGCGGAGTTTCAGCACTTGAGGGCAGTAAACGCCTTCAGGCTGGCTGTGTTCGAAGTAAATCCTGATGCTGTCGTAACCTGAATTCCAGTACGCTGTAGTTTCAGAGCAAGGTGTGCTTGTGTAAACCGTAGCGACTAACTCGAACTTGGTTGGGGAAATCATTCTAATGTAGAAGCGTTCGTTTTCGCCAGTAGCATTCATTTCCGTCAAGTCGAGTGGATTCCTTATTTTCTCAGGAAAACCCGAACCGATAGTAGCGGTAGGCGACGGGCTTACCGGAGGGACACCAGTAGGACTGGCGGTAGGCGTGGGCGTTCCGTAAGGAGGGGGTGATTGGACACAGCCCACCAAAACCACTCCAGCCAGCAAGAGCAAACCAAGCAAAAACACGTTGTTCTTTTCCACAAAAACACCCCTTCAGCTTCTGAAAACGCTTTGTTCTATGAAGAAAAACAGTAACACTACGAAAAGCGATGCGATAAAATACTTCAACACCAAAATACTGTAGTCTTGGCTCATTTCCCTTCAACTGCGAATTGAAAACTTTCTTAAAACCATTTGGTCAAATGTTGTTTAAATAGTGCGAGTTTTTTTCAGGAAAAAAGTTGAGTGAGTGAAAATGCGTTTGTTCGTCGTGCCGGCAAACAGAAGGAAGGCGTTCAGCGACAGCCTTCTTCGCGACTTGTCCAGCAAAACCGGGGCGAAGTTTTCCCGCACCCCCGAAGGAGACTTGAGTATTGATGGGGAAGGGGGAAGCGAGTGGTTTGCGGAGCAAGTGCTTACGGCTTTGGTATTGGGTTTCGACTACAAGAAATCCCTGAAAATGCTTAACGACGAGTATTTCCTTGAAGTAATAGATTTGAACCAGGCGTTGTGGAGAAAGAAAAACCGCATCGAGCAAATGAAAGGCAGGATAATAGGGACTGAAGGAAAGGCGAAAGCCACGCTCGAGTACTTGAGCGAATGTTGGATAAGCGTCTTGGACGACAAAGTCGCGTTGCTCGGGCGTTACGGCAATTTGAAAAACGCCAAGGAAGGCGTACTCAAATTGCTTGAAGGAAAGACGCACGGCACCGTCTACGCCTTCCTTGAAAAGAAAAAAGCCGAAAAATAAGGCTTTTTCCAACGCTCAACCAGAGAGCGCAATAAAGTATTTAAGGGCTTACAGCCTATATTATTCTACACGAGTTCATAGGCGTTTTTACCTCGTAAAAACGAGTTTTGGGGAATAGAAAACCACCGGTTTTAGCATCTAAAGCTTAGCAGAAAATCGTTTGGAAAAAAGGTGTTCTTTTGGCTGGAGAAACTGCAGCGAAACAAATAGAATCGCAATTCAAAGAGTACAGCGTTGCTGAATTCTTCAAGAAAAACAGGCAAATGCTTGGCTACGCGGGAGAAGTCCGCTCTCTCACTACAATCGTGCACGAGTACGTTACCAACAGTTTGGACTCTTGCGAGGAAGCCAAAATCCTGCCGGAAATACTGGTGCAAATAGACTCCCTCGCCGCTGCGGAACGGCATACGGAAATAGGCATAGGCGACGGCTCAGCCCAAACTTTCGAGATCGACGAGGAAATCGCCCGCGCGGCTTCGCTGCAAATCACGGTAAACGGCATTCCCAAAGAACGCGGGGTCGATTATGTTATTAAATACGAAAAGAAAGGCAAAGGCAGCGTTCGCGTTTTGAGCTTCAAAAGCGAAACGCCTTCGCCCGAGGCGAAAATCTCGGCGAAATGGGCTGCAGGCCATTTGCGCGTTATTGTCGAAGACAACGGGACGGGAATTCCGAAAAGCAAGATAGGGGCTGCGTTGGGAAAACTGCTGGCTGGAACAAAGTTCATGACCCGCGCGCAAAAACGCGGGCAGCAGGGAATAGGCGCTAGTTACTGTACGCTCTTTTCTCAAATCACCACTGGAAAATCGGTGCACGTGAAAACGGGAATGGGCGACGGGAAGATTTTTGAGTGTGATATGCGCATTGACGTGCAGAAGAACGAGCCTCACACTTCCAATCCGGAAGAGAAGAACGGAAAGTTCAAAGGACTGCGGGTTGAAGCGGAGTTTGCTGAAGTCGCGTTCGACAAGAGCGAGTACGGAGTTTTCGAGTACCTGCGGCGTACGGCAATAGCAAACCCCCACGCCCAAGTCACCCTGATCGACCCGGACAAACAAATAACCGTATTCCCTCGCTCCAGCAAAGAAATTCCCCCCAAACCCCAGGAAAGCAAGCCCCACCCGCTGGGTTTGAGCACGAGCGACATCGTGGATATGGCCAAGGCGACAAGCTCGCGCAAAGTCTCTTCCTTCCTGCAAGGAGATTTCGAGAAAATCTCGGGCGACAAGGCCGACGAAATCAAGGCGCTATGCCCAAGCGTTGATTTTGAAAAGCATCCTTCAAAATTGCAGTGGCAGGAAGCCGAGGCAATCGTCAACGCTTTCAGGAAAATCAAGTTTTTCAATCCCGATTTGGACACGCTCATTCCAATCGGCGAAGAGCAGATCAAAAAAAGCTTGAAAAGCTTGCTGCAGCCGGAAGTTCTCGCAGTATGCGAACGGAAGCCTAGGGTTTTCAGGGGTGGAATCCCGTTTTTGGTTGAAGCCGCGATTGCGTACGGCGGGAAAGCCGGGCAAAAGGGATCCAACGGAACGGTAAAAGGCGAAGCAATGCGTTTTGCCAATCGCGTCCCATTATTGTTCGACGCAGGAAGCTGCGCCACGACGGACGCCGTGAAAAGCATAGAATGGAATCGCTATGAACTCAAAAACTGGGAGGAAATGCCCGTTTCTATTTTCATTAATTTTGTGAGTGTATACGTGCCTTATACTGGCGCGGGCAAGCTTGCAATTTCCGCCGAGGAAGAAATAATCGCTGAAATCCGCTTTGCCTTGATGGAGTGCGCCAGGCAAGTTGCTGTGTATATCCACGGGCTTCAAAAGGTGGACGAGGCGGAAGCGAGAAAACAGATTTTCTTCAAATACATTTCTGAAGTCGCGCAAGCGTTGAACGAGATTACAGGAAAGCCAAGCAGGGCCGAACTGGAAGAGAAGTTAAAGAAAATTGCGGAAGAGAAAACCGCTTTGCTGGACGCGGAGGCGGAAGGCGAAGCCGAATTGGAAGACTTGGAAGACGCGGCGGAAGAAGAAATTCAAAAGGAAGGTTGAGCGTGAAAGGTGAGATTTATGGCTACGGCAAGGCAAGCTGAAACGAAGGAATCGAAGCAAAAGAAAATCGAGGAAATGAACAAGCGCATTATCGATTTGTGCGAAAAGCTAATCAAGGAAATCGAGAAGAAGGAAAACCCGTTCATCGAAATTCCCATTCGCGGTTCCGCCAACGTTTTCTTCGACGAAAAGGAGAAAAAAATAATCCTGGGCGATAAAATAGCGAAAAGGTATTTCTTCAACGTCGCGCACGCTAGGCGCTTCATGCAGACGATGCTCGTCGCTTCTTACGTCAAGAAAGACTTGCTTGGAAACGACCTTACGGCAACGCTCCGAGACCTTTACTACGCGAAAAAGCACACTATCAAAGGAACTAAGGAGGATACTATCGACGAGCAGAAGGAAAGCGATTTGGCGATAGTTGATTTGGAAGTGGCGATGGAGTCTTTCCGAGAGCGTTTGCATTTG